>Ga0247610_10003347_pt1 | contig 17669 bp, 12 predicted proteins | sample 174DNAGHGhighgp2_FD_193483 | JGI IMG/M metagenome (GOLD analysis project Ga0247610, IMG submission 193483) | Sheep rumen microbial communities from Palmerston North, Manawatu-Wanganui, New Zealand - 1742 DNA GHGhigh gp2 | ecosystem: Host-associated > Mammals > Digestive system > Stomach > Rumen... | reverse complement strand
GATCCCATTGTCCAGGTTATACGTTATTCTTTTATAGACTTTCTATCTGTATTTCACGCAAATTTACTATTTTTGCTCTCGCATTCCTGGTTCGCAGACAACCACGCTGCAAATCTAAGGTTTGCCCTCATCAACCCAAAAAGAACATACCAACACAGAAGATAACTGATTATATAACATATTGATATAAAGCGTTTTTGCTTTTTTATAGTAATTGTTAGACTAAAAACAACACAATGAACTTTGAATCATTAGTCGGACGAATCAATCAGGTGCAAGACATGTTGCAAGCACAAACTGCGCATGCCATAAATCTCGCAGTTACTGCTCGAAACTGGCTAGTGGGGTTTTATATTGTGGAGTTTGAACAGCATGGCGAAGACCGGGCCAAGTACGGCGAGAATCTTCTGAAGAATTTGGCCAAAAGGCTCAATAGACGAGGACTTGGTGAACGTAGATTGTATGAGTTCCGTTTAACTTATATCATATATCCGCAAATTGGTCAGGTAATAGCTGACTATATTGCGAAGAACAACCGGCAAGACATTTTGCGGTTGCCGACCGCAAAATTACAAATAGTTGAAAATCTGGAAGATGAAAATTTGCGGTTGCTGACCGCAAAATCTCATGGAGAAGAGTGGCAAACGCCTGCGGATAGGCTTTTCAATAGGCTTTCAGCCACTCACCTTGTTCTCCTCTCCAACATAAAAGACCCACTAAAACGAGCTTTCTACGAACAAGAGACCATTCGTGGATGCTGGACAGTTAAGGAACTCGACCGTCAGATATCCTCGCAATATTACGAACGCATGGGGTTATCGAAAGACAAGAAAGGTCTACAAAGACTGACGGACAAAAATGTACAACAACTAACACCTAGAGACATCATCCACGATCCTGTCACGCTTGAATTCCTTGGCTTGCAGTCGCAGGATGTTTACACCGAGACCAGATTGGAAACGATTATCTTGAATCATCTCCAGATGGTGTTGATGGAAATGGGACGCGGGTTCTGCTTTGAAGCCCGTCAGAAGCGCATCCTCGTTGACCAGGACTATTTCAAGGCCGACCTCATCTTCTACCACCGTATCTTGAAGTGTCACGTCATTGTCGACCTCAAGATTGACCGTTTCCGTCATGAATATGCCTCGCAGCTCAACCTTTACATGAACTACTACAAGCATGAGGTGATGCAAGCTGACGACAACCCACCCATCGGGCTGTTGCTCTGCACCGACTATGGTGAGACCACTGTGCAGTATGCCACCGAGGGTCTATCACAGAACCTGTTCGTCAGCAAGTATCGTCTTCAATTGCCGTCGGAAGAAGAGATGCGGCAGTACCTTCTGGAAAGCGCCACTGAGGCCGACTGGGAGGAATACAGGAAAGAGAAAGACAATAATGAAAGAGAAAAATAATATCTTTGCAGTCAATAACTCAAAAAGAACATACCAACACAGAAGATAACTGATTATATAACATATTGATATAAAGCGTTTTTGCTTTTCAAGTAAAGTCGAAATCTGGACAATTTCAACTATCATTACACAAGAAGGCAGAACGCTCACGGTATATCCGTGGGCTTTCTTGTTTGTAATGATAGGCAGTCCAGAGCCTCGACTTTAGACAGAAGTTCACGGATTCTTTTTGTGACCCATCAGAAGGGCGAAGCGCTCAAAACGCTAAGCCTAATGAGTACCAAGTTCTTTAATAATACCGAGACGAGGCTGATGGACAAATTCCACGGCATCGCCTCTGCCATGGCCAACTTCGACATCTTTCATGCCGTGGTTGGCTATTTTCGTTCCAGCGGCTACTTCAAACTGCGTAAGGAATTGGAAAATGTCACCGAGATACGGATTCTCGTTGGCATCAATATAGATAATCTCTTCCGCCAATCGCAACTCACTGGTAAGTTTTTCTTCGAGAACAAAGAAGCAACCCTTGAACAGTATTGCGAGGACTTCCTTCGTGATGTCTACCAGTCCGAATACTCGTCAGAAGTCGATGAAGGCATCCGGCAGTTCTGCGCCGACATTGCCAACAATCGGTTGCAATTGCGTATCCATCCCATCAAAGACCTTCACGCGAAATTCTACCTCTGCTTGCCGAAAAGCCATAATGAACATAGCGACGGCTGGGTCATCATGGGTAGCAGCAACCTCAGCGCTCAGGGTCTCGGCACCACCGAACCGCCACGCTACGAATTGAACGTGGCCATGAAGGACTACGACGATGTGCAGTACTGCGAGGAAGAGTTTCAAAGTCTTTGGAAAGATGCCATCCCAGTGACAATGGACGATGTGAACCATATCGTTGGCAAAACCCATCTGACCCCAGAAGAACATCAGCCCACACCCTACGAACTTTATATGCGGATGCTCATCGACCATTTCGGCGATCAGGTTGAAGATGATTTCATTCCTCATCTGCCCGACAATTACGACAACCTCACCTACCAACGTGACGCCGTAGTGCAAGGGTATAATATCATGATGCAGCATGGTGGCTGTTTCATTGCCGATGTGGTGGGTCTGGGCAAAACCGTGGTGGCTGCCATGATTGCCCAGCGGTTTATCGCCGCCAACGGCAACAACACCCGTATTCTTGTCATCTTCCCTCCTGCGGTGCAAAGCAATTGGGAAGACACTTTCCGCGATTTCCAAATCAAGAACAACTATAGCCAGTTTGTCAGCAACGGTAGCTTGGATAAGGTCATTGAGGGCACCAACAACTACAGCCAGCCTGGTTACTACGACCTCATCATCGTTGATGAGGCGCACAACTTCCGTCACGACAGCACAGGCAATTACGACCTGCTGCAACGCATCTGCAAGTCGGCACGATTGAACAAAGGCAATGTCAAAGGCAACAAGCGTGTGCTGCTGCTTTCGGCCACGCCACTCAATAACACGCCAGAAGACATCAAGAACCAACTGTTGTTGTTCCAGGACACCGCCCGTTGCACGATTGATGGTGTCTCCAACATTGCCGACACCTTTGCCCCTTGGATTAAGGAATTCAAGAGCCTCATGTCGCAACGTCGCACCTTGAGTGCCGAGTTCCTTACCAGCCGCATCGATGCCATAAATCAGGAACTTCGACACAAGGTGCTGGAAAAGGTAATGGTGCGCCGTACCCGCAGCAACATCCAGCATGAGCCCCGCTATGCCAACGAGATACACTTCCCTCAGTTGCTCGACCCAACCGACCGCACCTATCAAATGTCACCTCAAGTACTTAAACTCTTTATTGACACCTATATCAAGTTAGTGGACACGCCATCGGCTAACCTGAAAGAGGTAAACCCGGACATGTTCGACGGAAGCGGTTTGCGTTATGCCCGTTATCGTGCCATAGAGTATTGCCCGTCCTACAAAGTTACTTCTGGGAAAATGGCAAAGCACATGGCCGATTCGTTGGCTTCCATCTATCAAACCCACATGGTCAAACGCTTGGAAAGTAGTTTCGATGCTTTCAAGAAATCGCTTCACACCCTACTTGATGCCACTAAAGGAATGATTAAGATGTTCGAGGAAGACAAGGTCATCATTGCGCCAGACTTGAATGTGAAAAAGCTGCAAGCTGACGGCATAGAGTTGGACGAAATCATTGAACTGGCCATCGGCAAGGGACTCGACCAAAAAGAGATTCTCTTTCATGCTGCCGACTTCCTGCCTGATTTCTTACCCATGTTGGAATACGATGCCGAGGTATTGGACAAATTGTGCAAGCGATGGGAGAAAGTGAAATCCGACCCCAAACTGGAGCTCTTCATCACCATGTTGCAAGGCGAATTGTTCGACATGAAGAAGAACCCTGGCGGCAAGCTTGTGGTGTTCAGCGAAAGTGTGGATACCGTCAATTATTTGGAAAAGGAGTTGAAACAACGCTTGAATCGCAACGACATTCTTGCCGTTTGCGCCAAAAGTCGCAACCGTCAGCGCGACACCATCAAAGCCAACTTTGACGCAAAGTATAAGAAAGAATGGCGCAACGACTATAACATCATCATCACTTCCGATGTGTTGGCCGAGGGCGTCAACCTGCATCGGGCCAATGTGATTGTCAACTACGACAGTCCGTGGAACGCCACCCGACTGATGCAACGCATCGGCCGTGTGAACCGTATCGGCTCCACCGCCAACGCGATTCACAACTATATGTTCTATCCTTCCGATCCAGGTGATGCCATCATCAGTCTGAAGAAAAACTCCCTCATCAAGTTGCAGAGCTTCCATTCCGCCCTTGGCGAAGACACAAGAATCTTTTCACATGATGAGATGGTGCATGAGTTCAAGCTCTTCAATGCCGATGTCCGCGACGAAACCGACCGCAGCCTGGAACTGTTGAGCGAAGTACGTGCACTTCACGACACCAATTCCGCACTATACCGTAAAATCAAGCAGTTGCCTCCAAAGAGCCGTTGCGCGAGAGTCTCGGAGAGACTCAATCTCAATAACCCCACACAAGGAACGCAGAGTGGGGCTACTGAAACCTCGGTCGAAATGCGTCTCGGAGAGACGCTACCATGTACCGTATCATACCTGTCCTCGCCTCAAAAGAAAGCCTATTACCTCGTGGGTAAAACCACCCGGGAACTCTCTTTCCTCGATGCCGCCGACCTCTTCCATGCAGAACCAGATGAAAAAGCCGTACCCTTTGGAGATGGCTTGCAACTTCACTATGAGCAGGTACAAAAAGCTTTGGCGCAATACACCATCGACCAGCAGTGCGAGGTTCAAGAAGAAAAGCTCAAAATCGGTAGCAAAGACAATGATGCCAAGAAAGCCGCCGCTTTCTTGCGCGAAATACGCCCCTTGTTCGATGATGAGGGTCGCCATACCGTTGACCGCTTGAAACAGATTGTGGAACGCGGAACCTACAACCAACTGGCCGATGCCTTGAACCGCATTTCAAAAAAGCAGAAGAAAGAGCCATTGCCATCCATAAAAATCCTGGAACAACTTGAAGAGTTGGACAAACGTTACAGCCAGCCAGAAACGTCAATTGCCACCAAACAAGTGGCACTCACCACAGCCGACATCATTCTTTCCGAAACTTTCATTTAACACTCAAAAACATGAATACCTCTATCATACGACAAATCTTCCAAGCGAAGTTCGATTACCCAATCTACTGTAACGAAATAGTCCACAATGTTTTCGGTTGCAACGATATTTCTACCCGTCCCGAATTGCTTGATGCCACAGCTGATGGCGACAACAGTTATTACATTGGCCGCCAAACTGATGCCGATGGTCGTGAACTCGGCTTTTTCTACACCCGTGTTGCCCAAGGCAGCGATGTGCGCCGCAAGCGTGTAGGGCTGCGCAAGATGATAGCCCCTTATCTGAAATACGATGTCGATGCCGCCATTGCCGTTTTTGCCGACGAAAACCACTGGCGTTTGTCGTACATCTGCGACATGAAAGAAGGTGTCACCAACGCGAAGCGGTTCTCGTACATCTTAGGCGACGAGCAGGGGCAGTATAAGACACCCTTGGAGCGACTTGATACCATATACGCCAAAAGAGGAAGGTTCGTCTTAAACAACTTGCGCGAAGCTTTCTCCGTCGATGCGCTCAGTGACGAATTCTTTGACGAGTATCACATCCACTACGACCGCATTGTGGCTGAGTTAGCGCGACAAGGAAAGGCGGGAGCCGTCTATCACGATTATGTGAAGAAACTGATGGGACGTATCGTCTTTCTGCATTTCCTGCAAAAGAAAGGTTGGCTTTGTGGCGATACCAACTTTATGCTCAACACTTTCAGCCAAAGCAACCGCAGAAGCGACTATTTGGAAAGCGTGCTTGAGCCGCTTTTCTTTGGCATTCTCAACACCGAACCCTCCAAACGCGAGCAGGTTTTCAGCAGGAATGGCTGGCAACAAGGTTTGATGGAAAAATGGGCGAGCATCCCTTACCTCAACGGAGGTCTATTTGAACGTGATGACGTTGACAACCTGAGGATTGTTTTGCCCGAATCCATCTTCAGCAATCTTTTCTCCTTCTTAGCCTCCTACAACTTCACCGTCGATGAGAACGACCCCGACGATGCCGAGATTGGTGTTGACCCCGAGATGTTGGGCAAAATTTTCGAGAGCCTTTTGGAGGACAACAAGGCCAAAGGTGCTTTCTACACCCCCAAGGAGATTGTGCGCTATATGTGCAAGGAGTCGTTGATAGCCCATCTTGCATCCAAACTGCCCGATGTTGCCGATGGCGTTGTTCGTGCCTTTGTGGAAAGCCACGAGATGCAGCCCGAGTTGGAGCCTTACCGCAACATTCTTGAAAGCGCTTTGCGTGAGGTGAAAATCTGCGACCCCGCCATTGGCTCAGGCGCTTTCCCTATGGGCTTGCTGAACGAGTTGTGGCGTTGCCGCGAAGCCTTGGGGACGCAGATGTCGCGCCTGCAACTGAAAAAGGAAATCATCGAAAACAACATCTATGGTGTGGACATCGAGCGTGGTGCCATCGACATCGCCCGTCTCCGTTTCTGGTTGAGCATTGTGGTGGACAGCGAAAAGGCGGAACCGCTGCCCAACTTCGACTACAAGTTTATGCAAGGCAACAGTTTGATTGAGAGTTATGGCGGTTTCGACCTCAGCCGCATCGCGGGCAAGACCGTTGGCCGTCCTTCCACCTCCACGCAGTATGTGATAGGCCTCGACAGCGATTTGAGCCAGAAGAATCTGCAACGCCTGTTGCGAGAGTATTTCTCCGTCACCGACCATCAGAAGAAAGCCACTATGCGCCACGCTATCAATGCCGAGGTGAAGACCCTCATCCGCGAAAGCGTTGGCGGCACCCCGACCTTCCTTGCCAAGTTAGAGCAACTCGACCCTTCCGCCAACCAAGACTTCTTCCTCTGGCACACTTGGTTTAAGGACATCTTTGACAAGGGTGGGTTTGATATTGTTATTGGAAATCCGCCGTATGTAGCTCGATTAGATGATGAGTATAAGGAATCATTAGGAAAGATTTATCCAGAAGCGAAAAAGAAGATATTTGATCTATACAACTTTTTTATGGTCTTTTCATTGCGGATTCTTTCTCTAAATTCTGGGGTTTCCACTATGATAGTTCCACCAACTTGGCTTAACAATAAGAACTCTAATAAACTGCGAAAAGCAATGGCTTTAAGAGGTCTTTCCCAGGTTGATTACCTTGATGAAAATGTATTTGAAAATGCCATAGTTTATAGTTGTATATATTTTACGAATGCCCTTGCGAAAGAAGAGATACAATGCAATTTGACCAAAATAGTTAATGGAGAGATAGTATCCGAACGAAGAAATAATGTACCAAGATCATCTGTCAAAAAAGAAGGTGCTTATATTCCATTAGACAAATCGAAAGGATTGGTCGAAAGAATCAAAAATACGACTCCCGTCAATCTCCTTGGTGAAATTTCAGATATAGTGTTCGGAATTCAAGACAGGAAGTCTGCAAATGACCCATCTTATATACATGCTGAAAACTCAGGCAATTACAAGAGGGTGTTAAATGGGAAGCATATCGGTCAATATTACATCCAAGATAGTGGTTTGTTCATTGATTACGGACCATGGCTTTGGAATCCAAGAAAAAAGGAAGTGTTTGAATGTCCTGAAAAAATACTGGTAAGACAAGTTGGGAAATACCCGATATGCGCTTATGATAACGAACAATTTTATACCCTTAATACTATTTACAATATTATAATCAAAGACAAGTCTTTTGACACAAAATATGTCTTAGCAGTGCTTAACTCCAAACTGATGCAAAATATTTGGAAAGAGATCTACCCAGAGCAAAAAAATGTATTTCCACGATTAAAGAAAGAACAACTAGTTGAGATACCGATACCAATTGTCTCTTTTGAACAGCAAAAACAAATTACAAAAATTGTTGACCAAATACTTGTGGAGAAAAAGAAGAATCCTAATGCCGACACTTCTGCATTGGAGCGAGAAGCAGACCAAAAAGTATATGAGCTTTATGGTCTATCTCCTGAAGAAATTGCAGTGATTATAAAAAACTGAATCGGAATTAGTTTATTATGAAATGCTTATTTGTGGTTTGATTTAACCAATTGAAAACTAAAATGTCCAGTTTGTAAAATATGTGTACTTTTGCAATTGGAATAGATTTCCTCTTCATTTAGGAGGAAACTCAATAATCAAACGGCATTTTTGGTAAAACACATGAATAGTATGAAGAATAATGATGTTGAGCAATTTGTAAATGCTTGCCTTGAGGTGAGTTCTCCAGTATTCAGAAATAAAGCATTCTATGATCGAATACGAAATTTAGAGATAGATGACTATAGACTATATTATATGAAAGCGGCTTGTTCTTATTTTCAAGAATCAGCAGAAAAGTTTGCTAAAGAATACATTGAAAAAGCATTAAGTATGATAAAATCAGATATAAAAATAGGAATGAATTGTATCGGTTGTATCAAAACTAAAGATGAAAAAATAATTAATGCATTGATGGTTCCACAAAGCTTCTGCCAATTACTTGATGTAAAAGAATATTCTGTGTTTCAACTCGCAGCGGAGATATATGCGGAATTGAACGATTATGACAATAGTCTAAACATGTATAAGAAGTTCTACTATTTGGTTAATAAAGTGGCTGTATCAAAAGAATTGCAAGACAAGCCCGAAGCTGTTGTTTATTCTTTTCGCAGTTACAGTATTCATCCACTAGAAGATTTAATTAATAATGAAATTACATGTGTTCATCCTAGTAAAATGAACGATCCTTTTGACAGTATTGCAAGCTATTTGAGCGACCAAAAGAAATTAGAAAGACGGTGTTCTAAGAAAAAACACGTTAAACCCCAAAGTGATTGCTTTAAACATTTCACTATACGGAGTTTTTTCGCAAATAGAGAGACCTATTCAGACGATGATAACATCCTATTTAATAAGTTAATGTGGTCGCATTATGCAGATAGCCACACAGGGTTTTGCGTGAAATATCGAATTAAAAATACGGCTTTTAAGCAGTTTGATGATAGTAATGAAGTTTTTACTCGGCTTGTGCCCGTTAAATATTCAAACGAAGAAATCAGCATTTCCGAAAAACTAAACACCGACACTTCTTTTGCAATGAAAGACTCTGCTTGGAATCCAGAAAGTGAGGTGCGATTTGTGCATTTTTCGAGAGATTGTGACGAAGACCATAGTCCTATTATACTAAACAAAAATATTACAATCGAAGAAGTAATTTTCGGACTAAAATGTTCTAAAGATGCCAAAAGGACAATTGATTCAATACTCAAAGGGAAATGCAAATTATCGGAAATCTATAATGATGACGAAAAAGATATCTATTCATTAAAAAAACGAGATTATCCATCTAAATAAGGGCGCGTCAACTGAACCGCGTCAGTATTGTCGTTTTTTTGACCAGCCAATAGTCTGTTGAGGAACAAGCCTGAGCGTCACTTTTTCAGCAAAATCGATTTTGAAGACCTGAGAGTTGTCACAATACATAATTTAAAGAGTTTCATTCCCGTTTGAGAAATGCATATTATAGGAACAACATAAAGCATTATGATATGGGAGAAATACGATTTTATAACATAGACGAAACAACAAATATAACGGTAGACAAATATATGAAACCAAACGCCTTTAAGCACCAAAATGAGATAAGGTATTATGTAGAGGATACAAATAATGCCCCTCTACTTGTGAAAATAGGCAGTATTAGTGCTGTTGCATCAATTCATAAGGTATGCATGATTAATATTAAGCTTCCCTATTCCTTTATATAACTTATGCAATCTTTGATCCAATAATTACTTATATAGTAAGCTTGCAAACATGTCATCGTAGTTATTGTTGTTTACAGCCTCTCGGGAGTACCCAATTTCTCTATATTCAAGTCCTTCATACAAATCAGGTTCCTCTTTAAATTCTGATAATGTCTCGACTATCTGATTCTTATATTGGACACAATTCCAATATGGAATGAAGTCAGACACTTCTCGAATCTTGCTTAAAAGATCATTGTATTCGTCACAAGTTGAACACGCTTTAATTGATGTTTCTGTCAAATAATCAAGTGTGCTTATCAGGGTTTCTTGATCAGAACTGTTATAATCTTCAACCTCGTAGTGGAATATGTTCCACCAAGAGTCAAACTCGAATAAAGAAGAAAGACCTTGTAAGCTTTTTATAGAGAGCACATAATTGCTTATATTAAATATTTTAGTTCCAACAACCTCAATCAAACTAACTAAATCGTCGCCATAAAAACATGCTACCTCGTCTAAATTATTATCGTTAATGATGTCTTTTATTATGTCTGGGAATTGGGAGATGATAGAAGGTTGTGATTGTGCTATTTTAATTATAGCTCGAATGATTGAATAGTCTTCCTTGTATTCTTGAGATCCTTTAAAAACAAGCAATCGGCCTTTTTCATTAAGTGGCAATAATTCTTTATATGAATCGTGCAATACATTATAATGAACTGGTTCGATTGGAATAAAACTATCAGGGAATCTATTTCTTGCTTGCCTTTCTTTGAATATCGTAAATAATTGATCAATAAATACTGCGTGTCGAATGCAGTTAAGAATCAAAGTTGGTCTTACTCTGGTGTATCCAACTATATAATCCATAATTGATGGATTGTGGAAAGTGGCATAATAATTCGTTTTAGTCCCTTTTATTATATTAATGAATGTATCTTCTAAGATTCTGATAGTGTTTATCCATGTGTTTTCTGAATAAGGAGTTCCTGTGTTTTCGCAGAAATAACGAGTCGCTCGCTCCCAGTCTGACAGCAATACGCTTCCCCCCATTGTCGCCATTATAACTAAGGCTTTTTGAGAAAATTCACTTAGATTTAAAAAAGCATAATCCCATACTGAGATTGGTTTGTCAAACGACTGTAGTAATCCGTCGTAGAATTTCTCTGGAAAAATCATCCATTTTTTTTGCTTTAAATATGACTCAATAATTCTAGGGTTGAAATTTTTGTGTCTTATCAAATTTAAATAGCCTTTATTTTGTAGAAGCGATTCGACACCTGCAATTGGAATATCCGCTGAACAAATATGGTTGTATAGTATATGTGCTCTTATGGGTTCTGTATATTTTTCAATATTAAGAGTGCATTTTGCAATTTCGATATTTTCAAGTTTTATTCTCTCGCAACGAAGATTTGCATCTTGTAAAATATATTCGCGCGTGGTTAGAATAAGAACAGCATTTGATCTCCGTTTTATTTCTTTTATAAAATTGATTAACTTGTTCTCAAAATGATTTTCTTTTATTTCAAGCATAATGCTGCCAAGGAAATCATCATAATAAAAAATCTGTTTTTTCCCATTCTGCAACTTCGTCATTGCGGAATCAATCGAATCCATGTAGATAAACTCATCATAGTCATTAGCTAGATACTTATACACTAACATTCTTGCCAAGGATGTTTTACCAATACCAGGAATACCTGATATTATTACATAATGATGTTCCCCCAAGATCATGTTTGCCTCATCGAAACTTGGATTCATTACGTAATTAGATATCTCCTCTCTAATATTATTTAGTTCAAACTCACTATAGTTTTCTATGCGTTTGTGAATTATGGTCTCTAATACATTAGAACTCGCAAGCCATAATTTATAGTATTTCTTCTCAATGTCACGATGTTTACTCAGAATATTATTAAGTTCATCCCTGCCCAATATATCTGCACTTATTACCGAAACGCCTTTGCTTGAGAATAAGTTAACTATTTCATCTTTATTATTCGGAGTGAGTCCCACTGAAGTCGATATAATATACCTATCAGGAGAGAGCCTGACCACCTTGTCGGCTTCTTTCTTTAGTATTGATTTTAATTTCGAAAAATCTTTATATCTTTTAGCTTGAACGATTGTCTTCTGATTCTTGCTTGAGGAAAAGCGTAGGTCTATTCCGTTATCTCGGCCATCTGTAAAACTTTCAATAAAAATGTTTTCTTTCTTTTGAAGAAGGTCTCGAGTCAAGCATTCAAATTCAGTTGGCTGAAGTATATTAAAATCGTAGTTGTCCATTGTATTATTATATTTAAAATATCGAATAAAACCCGTTGTGAAATTCTGTTTTTTTCATTATACAGTCCTGTTGAACGTTGAGGATATATTTGGATGACAGACATGTTCCAAACCCCATAATATCATAACGCCCGCCGTCTGAGCCACCTTGGCTATCATATACCAAAGAAACAACTGTACCAATAACCAACCCATGTTCGTTTACCACAGGGCCGCCACTATTGCCTCCTTTAACACGACAGTTTATCATAAAATAATCTATTGGGGGTAAATATGATTTTGTTTCGGCAACAACTTGTCCGGCAGAAGCTTTCTGTGCAGGAGGAATGAAAGTGGAAACACTTCCTGTTTCAGATATTAGAACAGCATCCATCCCGGGAATAGGAGGATACCCCATAACAAGTACGTCATCCAATACATTAGGCTCGCCCAACATAAATGGCGTTAGCTGAATTTCTTCATCGGCTTTGATGATGGCAAGGTCAATACTTTTATTGTTAGGAAATAGTACCGAAGATACTTTTATCTGATTGCCATTCTGATATTGTAAAGAAAACTTGGGCATGTCTAATATACAATGACTTGCTGTGACGAACATATTGTCTCCAATATAGTAAGCTGTTCCAATATCATTGTCACCATTCTTATTTATGCCAACAATAGGAACGACAGAATCAAGGAAATACTCTCTTGTAAAGGGGAATCCATTATAGGCAAAGTCATAATAACCATATTTGAGTCTCTCCTTGAACAATTCTGGATTGTGATAGTTTTCTGGCCTAAGATAAACAAAATACCTGTCATTTAAATATCCGAAACTACTTTTTTGTAGTCGTATCAGTAGATTATCCTCAACCATTTTTTTGCAGATGGATGTAATATATGACACTTTCCCAGTATTGATATTTTTTGTGCCATACTCATCAATGAAGAAACAATCTTGGCGTGGTTCTATAAACTCGAACAGCGTTCTGCCTAAATTGCCATCATTTTGATAATCAAAGAATTCATATAGTTTGGGTACAAGTAATTCCATGGTGTTTGTTTTTTGCAAAAATACTTATATCTTTGAAAACACTGACGAAAAATACAATAGATGGTTACGTAATGTGTCATAGAAGGATTTTAAAGACTACTTAGTAAGCTGGTTTTCTTTTTGATTGCTTTTGTGCCAATCATTGTTAAAAAAACGCTCAGTCACCACTCTACGTAACTCCATTTTCAGTTCCCTCAACTCCTTTTTCACCATCGTTTCAACAAACTCTTTACACCATTCCTTGTCGTTGTCATTGATATAGGGACAAAGCACAATCTGTTTTTTCCAAAAGGCTATTGCAAGATCTGTTGTTCTTCCGCATTTGCTATATGAAAAACGGAAAAATTCGGCTGCTGTTACGACGGTTTTTACTTTTTTTCACCAAAACACTTGCGGTGTAAACAAAAAAGTTCATATCTGTGTAAAATCAATCTGAGGATTGGCTATCCGGGTAAGTTTCCCGCAAGGGGCACGCCTTTATCGATACTACCTATTTAAAATATAGCCTCGCAAGAGGCTTTTTTTGTTATCGCAATTTCGTTCAAGCAATCACGATTCCCTATCAATAGTGTTGAATTCATCTTTAATTTTGGATAAGGAAGCGATTTGAGTCGATTGAAATGGTTATCTTCGGTTAGGAACGCAGGTGTTTCCCACGCAGTTCGTCCAACTTTTCTTGGTCAAACTTTCCTTCATCCCACAACTTGTCGATGGCTCGTTGCGCCAATTCAGCAAAGAAGAGCGACAAAGTCAATTTCAGTGCGTCCAAATCCTCCTTTGTAGTAACATTGGCAGCTGCATTCATCAGTTCCAATTGTGCCATTTCCGAGTAACTCATAATCAAGTCCTTTCCGTTTATCGATGGCAAAGATAAGCATTTTTTCAGAAAACTGTAGAAATAGAAATAAAAAATCCGCAACCCAAGCCTTCGCCAGAGTTGCGGATTTGTCGTTGAACCTTGTCCGATTATTTCAACGTGCCGTACTGCTCGTCGGTGACAGGCTCCAGCCACTCGTTGCTGTTGCCAGGTTGGGCGTTGGCGTGATAGGTGAGGTGCTGCATCCAGCTGTCCTTGGCGGCACCGTGCCAGTGCTTCACACCTTCAGGAACGGCGATGACGGTGCCGGGGACCAACGGAATGGCTTCCTTGCCCCATTCCTGATACCAACCGCGACCGCTCACACAGATCAACATCTGCACGGCACCGTGGTGAACGTGCCAGTTGTTGCGGCAGCCAGGCTCGAAGCTGACGTTGCAGAGACCGCTTGTGGGATCGAGGACGGCGAGGTAGCTGTTGCCAATGAAATACTGGGCGTATGCCGTATTAGGTTCGCCGATGGGCCAGGGCGACTGGGCACATGCCACATCGGTCTTGCCATCCACGGCGGCAGCGATGGCAGCCTCACAACGCAAGGCCTCGGCTTGCAATTCTGCTGCTTTCAATGCCACTGGGATATTGCGCAACTGCTCCTCTGTGACACCCATGTTCAATGCACCACGCACATGTGCCTGCAACTGTGGCATCACGTTTTCCAAACCGCTCAACGCACTCACGGTGATGAGTTCGCGGTCAGCGTGTGTGAGGTTGTCGCGGGCGAAGATGTCGCCGAAGAGATGGGCTTTCAGATAGTAGTCCTCGGCAGGGCAGAAGTCATAGTTGAAAGGGCGACCGCTCAACGTGGTCTGCACCTCGGTGCCTTGTTTCAAGGCATCGTAGCTGGCGGGCAGGGGAGAGGCGTCCATACCTTCTTCAGTGGCTTTGCCTTCGGCATTGCGTTGCTCCAATACCTTCTGCAAAGTGCCAAGGGCATTCAAAGAACGCGGAAAGCCCGTGTAGGCATAGAGTTGCGACAGGGCTTCCTTGATTTGGCTGACCGTCAAGCCGGCATCCAAGCCGCCGTTGATGGCCTCGGCCAAGGCGGTATAGTCGGCTTTGGCCTCGTTGCAGGCGATGGCCGACATGAAGGCAGCCTGCTCGGTAGTAAAGGTGAGTGTGTTCATTTCTTTTGCGTTTTCTTTAGTGGATTGCGTTCCACAGGCAGCCATTGTCAATGCGACGGCGAATATCATGATTGTCTTTTTCATAGTCATTAGTTTATTGCCTGAATTGCGGATTTCATCGTTTCATTCCGTCTCTTATTTGATCATCCGAATCACCTTGGCAGGGACGCCGCCCACGATGGTGTTGTCGGGGACATCTTTTCCCACCACGGCACCGGCGGCCACAATGGCGTTCTCGCCGATGGTGACGCCCGCCAATATCGTGGCATTGGCACCAATCCAGGCGTTCTTCTTGATGACAATGGGCTTGGTGAGCAAGGAATGTCTTGTTTCCGGGTCTTCGGGATGGTATTCTGAGGCCAAAACCACATGAGGCGCAATGAACACGCCTTCTTCAATCGTGATGCCACCAAGTGCCAGGAAGGTGCAGCCGAAGTTGACGAAACTGCCCTTGCCGAAGGTGGTCTTCTTGCCGTAGTTGATGTTGAACGGCGGAAACACACGCACGGTGTCGTCGATGTCGGAGCCTGTGATCTGTCGCAGGTACTCACGCACTTCGGCCTCGGTGTGGTAGCCGGTGTTCATCTCGGCTACCAATTTCATGCATCGATGCACATCGGCATAGAGTTCATCGCTGCCGACGTAGGTCTTTCCTGTGGGTCGTTCGTCCATCTTGCGTTATTTCAGGTTTTTAGTGAAAAACTCCGCCAACGTATCCCACGGAATGTAATTGCCCTCGCCACCATCGTAAAGGTCGCAGTGGGTGGCACCGGGGATGATGAGCAGTTGCTTGTTTTCAGGATTGGGGTTGGGATTGCCGATGAAGTGGTAGCCTTCTGCCTGGCCTTCCACCATGTATTTGTAGGCAGCCTCGCCAAAATAGCGACTGTGGGCTTCGGAGCCATGCATCACGAGGACGGCGGAACGGATTTCGTTGATGTAATAGAGGAAACGGGCGTTGGCGTAAGCCTGCGTGCCGATGACGCGCCAGCCGTCGTTGCTGTTGCCACTGCGCTTGTGATACCCGCGCGGGGTCTTGTAATAAGCATGGTAATCTTTCACAAATTGAGGGGCATCCTCGGGAAGTGGATCGACGACACCGCCTGCCATTGCCAACGGGTCGGTAAGACGCTGTTTGGCGAGGGTTTCACGGGCGGCATGGCGGTCGGCTTCGTTGTCGTTTGAATCGTAATAGCCGTTGCCGCTGATGCGGGTCATGTCGTACATCGTGCTGGCCACGGTGGCCTTTATACGCGTGTCTGTGGCAGCGGTGTTGAGGGCAATGCCACCCCAACCACAGATGCCAATGATGCCAATGCGCTCGGCATCCACATTGTCTTGTTTTGAGAGGAAATCGACGGCGGCCATGAAGTCCTCGGTGTTGATGTCGGGCGAGGCCGTGCGACGCGGTTCACCGCTGCTCTCGCCGGTAAAGGACGGGTCGAAGGCCAAAGCCACGAAGCCGCGTTCCGCCATCCGCATGGCATAGAGGCCGCTGCTTTGCTCTTTCACGGCACCGAAAGGTCCGCTCACGGCGATGGCCGCCAATTTGCCTTCTGCATCCTTGGGCGTATAAAGGTCTGCGGCCAACGTCAGGCCGTATTGGGTTTCAAACGTCACCTTGCGGTGGCTCACTTTGTCGCTCAGCGGGAACACCTTGTCCCACTCCTGCGTGAGGTTCAGTTCTTGCTTCATTTCTTCTTTGGGTTCTTTTGTTTCTTCTGTTTCTGTTGTTTGCGGTTGGTTGTTGCAGGCGGTCATGAGTGTTGCCACTGCTGCAAGGATGAGAATCTTTTTCATGGTATCATTGATTTATTCTTTTTTTCCCGTTTTGAATCACGATGCCTTTGTAGCCTTTTGGCGCAATCTGTCCCGTAATGGTGTAGGCTGTTCCATCGTTGTTTTCATCAGGAGTAAGTTCTTGGATTCCAGTATGGATGGGCTGCAAGGAAAGTGTGACGCTTACCTCGCCTTCACCTGCCTTGACGAACCGACGCACCTCATCAGCCGATAGGTTGTCGAGTTTGCCGATGCGTGTATAGGACCACGAATTGCTGCCATAGAAAATACAGATGTTGTCGCCGTTGTATAAGACAAGGTCGCCCGCTGAAGTGGTGGTTTGATGATCTGCCGTCGGGAATGACTGCCCGACATAGCCCACCTTCTCGAAGTTGCCGTAGTCGTGTGCCAGGTAGGTGATGTTGTCCGTTTGCAATGCGGCTACCAAGGCACGCGTGCCGACATTGTCTTCCATTGTGACGGTATGCGTCTCGTCCCCTATGGTGATATACATTTTCTCTTCCATTGTCTGCGCAAAAGACTCGCTGTTCTTAGAGCAACCCGTAATCAGTATTGCTGCAAATAACCAAAGCATCTTTTTCATTTAGGCCTAATTCTAAATCCGATTGCAAAAGTACACTTGTTTTTTAATAGAGGTATTACACAAATTGGCTGTATATATACCAATTTCGCTGAATTTATAGGATATTTGCAAATAATAATACCATTTTTCCTAAATTTTCCCATTTTTATTGTACCTTTGCCCCACGATGAAGAAGATCCTGAAAGTTGATAGTCCCAA
>Ga0247610_10003346_pt1 | contig 17670 bp, 14 predicted proteins | sample 174DNAGHGhighgp2_FD_193483 | JGI IMG/M metagenome (GOLD analysis project Ga0247610, IMG submission 193483) | Sheep rumen microbial communities from Palmerston North, Manawatu-Wanganui, New Zealand - 1742 DNA GHGhigh gp2 | ecosystem: Host-associated > Mammals > Digestive system > Stomach > Rumen... | reverse complement strand
AATTTCTACAAAGAGTACATCGTGGAAAACATATGAGGGTTCTTTCCCTGCTGGCACCAAATATATTGCTGTCTATTACTATGCTAACTATCAGTATCGCCTTTATGTAGATAATTTTGCTTTTGAAGCAGGTTCGGCATCTGCAACCTGCCCCGTTCCAACAGCTTTAACTAAAGGTGAAATAACAGCTACTTCCGCCACCTTTACTTGGACTGCCGGTGGTAAAGAATCATCATGGCAATACCTTTGCTTACCTGCTGCGGAAAGTCCAAACTGGGAGAGTTCTGCCGTAGAAACTGTTAACACCCCTTCTGCAACAGTCTCGGTGCTACCAGCTACTGCTTATAAATTTTATGTTCGTTCTTATTGCGCGGCAGATGACCAAAGCGGCGCGATTAATGTTGCTTTTAAAACTCCTTGTGGCGCAATATCAGTCCTTCCCTATACTGAGAATTTCGATGGCATAGATGATAATGTATTCCCCGATTGCTGGCAATATATTTTTACAGGTTCAACTCTTCCCAAAGTCTATAACTATGGTTACTATGCGAATAGTTCTCCCAAATCACTTTATGTTTATGGAGGTTCAGCTTCAACACCAGCTACTATCATTTTCCCTCCTTTTGAGGCAGATATTAAAACGTTAGCATTATCTTTCTACTATCAATGTAGCGAGGATAATCCATCATGGGGGTATGAATATGGACATCCATATATTGGATATATTACTGACCCTACAGATGTCTCTACGTTTAAGGCATTAAGTACTGCCCTTGACCAAAAATCGGGCTCAGAATTATTTGTAGATAACTTTTCGCTATCAGGAGCGCCCTCTGGTGCATATATTGCAATTCAATACAAAGGTAATGGCTATAATGGTGGCTTATATCTTGACGATATTACCGTAGCACGTGCTTCTTCTTGTACAAAGCCGACAGGTATTGACGCAGTGTCTTCGATTACTCCTACAAGCGCTTCCGTTTCTTGGACAGGTGAGGCGTCTCAATATCAGTATATCGTTGTTTCCGCCGGAGGAGCTGAGGATTGGTCGACTCCGACACTTGTTAGTGCTAAATCTGCTTCTTTGACAGGACTTGCTCATAACACCTCTTATGATTTCTATGTACGTTCGTATTGTAGTGCAAGCGAACAGAGTGGTTCTGTTAAAACTACATTCCGCACACCATGCGGCGCAGTTACTTCCTTCCCTTGGACAGAGGATTTCACAGGAATGGCTGAATATATTACTCCTGAGTGTTGGGATAATTCTGCTTCCACTACTTCCACTTTAGGTACGTATCCATACTACGTTTGGGGTACAATAGAGAAAAGTAGTAATATGATGCTTCAATTGTATAATGGGATGGTACAAAGTGGTACGGCGGTTATTAATACTCCGTTGTTTACTCTGCCCGATGCCAATGATTTCCAGTTTTTGTTTGACTATAGTCATAAAGCTAATTGTGGAGAGTTCAAACTAAAGATGTCTGTGGATGGTGCTCCGTTTGCAGACTTAGGTACTTATACAAATCCCGGTAGTACGGCTACTATGCCTGGAGAGTTCACTTCTGTAACTATAGATTTATCAAGTTATAATCTGGCAAACAAAACGATCCAATTCCAGTTCTTTGCAAACGCGAACTATGGTAGTGGTGGAATTTACATTGATAATCTCAAAGTCCAGAAAGCACCGACTTGTTTCACTCCATCGGGCTTGACTATTTCCGGTGTGACATCTGAAACTGCCGATTTAGCCTGGACTAAAGGCGCAACCGAGGCGGCTTGGGTGGTACAATACAAGGCTGAAGGTGCTTCTGATTGGACAGAAAAAGATGTTTCTTCAACTCCTTCTTGCTCATTAACAGGCTTATCTGCCAGCACGACTTATTATGTACAAGTAAAAGCGGATTGTGGCGAAGGTGACTACAGCGAACCAAGTGCTCAACAGACATTCAAAACCACTTGTGCAACTGAATCTCTGCCGTTCGAGGAGGACTTCGGAAATACAAGCGCACTCCCCGATTGCTGGAATGTAGGTAAAACGGGCGGTTCTTATCAATGGGCTCCGAATTACGATACTTATCCTGATTACTATTTGCAGTTCCGTACAGGTACAGGTAGCACATATTCCTATCTGCAAACCCCGCCGATTGAGTTGACCGAAGATGCATTGCTTTCTTTCGATTGGCGGAACTCAGGTTCAAACAATGCCGATTTGCGTATCTCAACCAATAGTGGTACTACTTTCTCTTCTATAACTAATGACCTCTCGAATACGCAAAGTTCTTGGGTAACAAAAACCTTTGACCTGTCTGCTTATACCGGACAAACGGTAATTATCGAAGTACAAGGTAAAAACGGTACCTCGTCTAAATATTTGCGCATCAATAACTTCAGAATAGAAGCCAAACCCTGCGACTTGCTGACTAATGTGAAGGTACAGCCGACGATGGACGGCGGAACGGTAACTTGGACAGGCGATGCCAAGAAATTGCAATACCGTGAAGGAACTGCCGGCGCATGGACTGCGGTGGCTATCGCTGAAGCAGACAAGGCTAAACCGCATACCCTTACCAGCCTGAGCGCAAGCACGCTCTATCAGGTACGCGCACTCTCCATCTGCGGCGATGAAAGCGACGAGGCGGCTTGGACTGCTCCTGTTTCTTTCACTACCAAGTGTGCTCCAAGCAGTGTGTTGCCTTACGAGAACGATTTCGAGGCAGAGACATATAATAGCGGTACGCTCCCTGATTGCTGGGGTAAGATAACTACAAGTACGGATTACCCGCAAGTGGCACAAAGTGCTTTGGCTTACGGAGTCGGATCAGGAGAAAAAGGCAACTTCCTCCAATTCCAAGGTTCAGAAGACCAGATAGCCGTACTGCCTGCCTTTACGGCGGACCTGAGTACGCTCACTATTCAGTTCTTCTATCGCTATCACTATGCAGACTTCCAACTCGGTTATGTCAAAGCCGATGGCGCAACATTCGTACCAATCGAGACGCTGACACAAAGTGCTGCCTATGGGGAAGCTCCGTACGAAAAAGACTTGGCATCGATACCGGCTGATGCTGTGTATCTGGCACTCCGCATGACCAATGCATCCAATCTGAGTGCACAGGCTTGTGTGGACAATCTGGTTATCAAAGAAACGCCGACATGTTCAAAGCCGACCAACCTCACTATTTCGGCTATTACCTCCGAAGGTGCTACGTTCTCTTGGAATGTTTCCGAGAAAGCCAATGAGACGCAATACCAATACTGCGTAGTAGCTTCGGGAGTAACTCCAAGCGCGTGGACATTGCTTGGCGAAGATGTACGTACGGTAACGATTACCGGCAAGGCTGCACATACGGCTTATGATTTCTATGTTCGTTCGTATTGCGGTTCAAGTGACCAGAGCGAGACGGTCAAATTGACATTCACAACGGCCTGCGCGGTAATTTCTGCTCTCCCGTGGGAACATGACTTCGAGAGCGACGAAACGTTTGATATTCCTGAATGTTGGGATGCATTAGACAATTCAGGAACAAGTTATGTACTCGGTTCCAATGGACATAATGCAGCCAAGTCATTGTATGTGGCTTATGGTAGAACAACGAACTACCAAACCGTTATTCTGCCTAAGTTTGATGCCGAATTGGGTACACTCTATATCTCCTTCTGGTACAAGGGAAGTGCCGGCGCTAATTATGGTACTGTTCAAGTGGGTTATATTACGGATGTTACCGACCAAAACACATTTGTGGCTGTCGGAGATCCGTTTGCACCTGCTTCTGAGTATCAAAATGCCGAAGTGCCGTTCACAGGCATTACTGCGGATGCACGTATAGCTATCCGCTATGCCGGTGGTACCAGTGACGGAGAACTTTACATTGACGATATCCGCGTAGCAGAAATCTCTGCTTGTGCAAGACCTGCTGATTTGGCTGCCGTTGCTACTTCGGATGGCGCCGCTCTTACTTGGTCCGATGATGCCGCAAACGAGTGGACTGTTCGTTATAGCATCAAAGATGCGAACAGCTGGACGGAAGTGGAGCATATTGCAGTTACCAACCATACACTTTCCGGCCTCGCTACCGGTACGGAATATGAAGCACAAGTCAAAGCCGTGTGCGGTGTGGGCAGCGAAAGCGACTGGAGTGAGAAAGTTCTCTTCACGCCGGTTTGCAATCTGCCGACAGACCTGACAGTTGTATCTACGACTCAGACATCTGCGCGTATTACATGGGAGAGCCTTGAGAGTGCTTGGAACCTGCAATACAAGGCTGCTGCTGATGCAGGCTGGACGAGTGTGAACAATATTGCAGTTAAGGATTACCTGCTCGGAGGTTTGACTGCCGGAACCGCTTATCAGGTTCGAGTACAAGCTACTTGCGGCGGAGAAACATTCTCTGCCCCGGTATCCTTCACTACCATGTGTACGCCAAGCGATGTACTGCCTTATGAGAATGACTTTAAAAGTGAATCTGTTAACCTGCTGCCCGCATGTTGGAGCAAAGTGCCGGAGGCAGAATATCCGAAGGTTCTTAACGGCGGTGCTTCATACGGAGGAGAAGGCAAGTGTCTCTGCTTCTTCGGTGATTCCGAGCAAATGGTTGTTCTGCCGGCATTCACAGAGCCGATGGCTAATCTGAATATCTCGTTCTTCTATAAGAACAACACCTCTTCATTGGAAATCGGTTACGTGGAGTCAGACTTCGTTACCTTCCATAAACTGGCTGATTTGGCTAATCTGGCGGCTTACGATGCAAACGTATTTGAGATGAGCCTGTCTGCTGCTCCTGCAGAGGCTGCGAGCATAGCTATCCGCTTCGTCGGCACAGATGCCTACACTTCGCAAGCATACTTCGATAATCTGCGTGTTCGCAAGACTCCGACCTGTCTCAAACCGACAGACCTTGCTGTAAGCAGCATTACTGCTAATAGTGCTTCTGTTTCTTGGACGGAGAACGGTACCGCTGCCGCTTGGAATCTGCAATACAAACTTGCTTCTGCAGCAGACTGGACAACAGTAGCCATTACCGAGAAACCGTACAACCTCTCCGGCCTCGCGCAAGGTACTAATTATAAGGTACGCGTGCAGGCAGCGTGCGCAGGCGAAGAACTCAGCGACTGGAGCGACGAAGCTTCATTCACCACTTCCTGCGAGGCTGTCACAGCTATTCCGTACACCGAGACCTTCGACGGCGCTTTGAGCAACTGTTGGAACGTTACCGATGACGAAACCAGTGTTTATGCACACTCTGTATATGACGGCGAACTCCGTCTGCCGGGTGGTAAAGCAGTTTCCGGTCACTTGGTTGTACTGCCGGAAATCACAGCAAGTCTGGCAAATGCAACGATGACTATCGAATATACGGCTACTTCGGGAGCCAATACGGCTACGCCGCAAGTAGGGTATATAAACGGCGAAAGTGCATTCCAGGAGTTGGGCACTTTGTCCAAATCTAATAGCGCTACCAAAGCGTTTGTGGCACTCGCTGCCGCGGATGGTCATCGTCTGGCTCTCCGTTACGATGATGGTACCGCCGAAGGCGACTTTAACATCCGCGAAATACGCGTATCGCACGTCGAGATCTTTGAGGATGTAGAGGGTGCAAGTGATAATCAGACTCGTCTGGAGGCATTGAATGGCCAAACGCTGGATATCGTACTGACCCGTTCAGTATGGCGCAACGGCGACTACGGAACAATCAGCCTGCCGTTCGACCTTAGTGCTGCACAATTGGCTGACAGCAAATGTCCGCTCAACGGATTTGCTATACGAGAGTACAAGGAGTCCGAAGTGAATACCGCCGGTAACATCGTGGATATCTATCTCCAAGATGTCAGTGAGATTACGGCTGGTGATGCATATTTCGTGCGCTATGACGGTTCATTGGCTAACCTTAGTCCGTTGCATTTCCGCGACGTGACAGTCTCTAGTTACGAACCAAACAATACGAACGACGGCAACCTGTCTCTCTTCGGTTTGTTCAACCCGCTGGCAGTTGAAGCCAATGACTACGGCACGTTGTTTGTCGGTTCCGGCAACGCACTTTATTATCCGAACGTAGCCGGCTACATCAAAGGATTCCGTGCGTACTTTACCGTTCCGACATCCAGCCCGCTCCACGCGCCTATTCGAAACGGTGCTCCGATTCGTATCTCAGAACAGAAAAATACGCCTACCGGCTTTGAGAATACGGAGGAAGGACATTCCGCACAAAGTGTGAAGATCGTTGAGAACGGACAACTCTTTATCATCCGCAACGGCGTTAAGTACGATGCACAAGGAAAGAAAGTACAATAATGGAAACAAACAAATAGTGTTTAACCAGTAAATATTTTGCAGTATGAAAAAGAAGATATATAACCAACCTTTGGTTGAAACAATGGCAGTAGTTCACGGTTCCATTATTTGTGACGGTAGTTCACCTGATCCGGATCTCCATTTCGGAGGCGGCGGCAATCCAGGAGGCGCTGGAGCTCCCAAAAGAGGAACACCGATATTCATCAATTGACCTGTTCTATCTCTCTCAACAGCGGCACGGCTTCGGCTGTGCCGCTGTTGTGCATCTTTGATACGATTGTTTTGCGAACAAAAAGAAGGATTTTAGAACTTTTAGGCTAAATCTCTTGCATATGTCATTTTTTTGTTGTACCTTTGTAGCCGATTTGTAAAAAGAGCAAAAAAATGAAACGACAGATAGCGATAATAGCAGGAGGGGACAGCAGCGAGCATGAGGTATCGCTGCGTTCGGCCGCGGGCTTGTATTCGTTCATGGACAAGGAGCGTTACGACATAACGATTGTTGTCCTGAAGGGGAAGAAATGGGTTATCGGGAAAATCGAGAACGGAGCAGTTCTCATTAGTGATTGTGAGATAGACAAGAATGATTTTTCCTATACGTGCAACGGGGTGAAACATACGTTCGATTTTGCGTATATCACTATTCACGGCACACCGGGCGAGAATGGTATTCTGCAGGGCTATTTGGACATGATAGGTCTTCCCTACTCCTGCTGCGGGGTATTGGCGGCGGCGCTGACGTTCAACAAATATGCGTGCAACCATTACCTGTCCTATTTTGGATTTCATATAGCCAACAGTATGATTCTCCGCGCCGGACAGAAATGGCCGAACGCGCCCAAGATAGCCGCCACGTTAGGACTGCCCTGCTTCATCAAATCGAACGTAGGCGGTTCCTCTTTCGGTTGCACAAAAGTCAAGCGTGAAGAGGATATCTATCCCGCCATATCGCGTGCTTTTGAGGAGGGAGACGAGGTCCTTTGTGAGTCCTATATGAAAGGCACCGAAGTGACTTGCGGCGTCTATAAGACCAAAGAGAAAGCCGTTGCCTTCCCGATTACCGAAGTAGTGACCCACAACGAGTTCTTCGATTATGACGCGAAGTACAAAGGAGAGGTGGATGAGATTACTCCGGCACGCATCCCGGATGCTGTACGCGACAAGATACAGGCTGAGACACTCCGTTTGTATGACATCATAGGCGCCAACGGCATTATCCGCGTGGACTGGATCATCACCGGAGAGGACACGATTAACCTATTAGAGGTGAACACAACTCCCGGCATGACTTCCACCAGTTTCATCCCTCAGCAAGTACGCGCCGCCGGACTCGACATCAAGGATGTACTGACGGACATTATTGAGAACAAGTTCTGAAGAATTGAGAATTTTATGATAGACATCAACAAACAGATTGAATCCCTGGGCTTTGAGACGAGAGAGCCACGCGGTTTATACGAGCCGATAGCCTATGCACTGTCCACAGGCGGCAAGCGTCTTCGTCCGACCTTAGCCATCGTAGCAGCCGAGTCTGTACATAACGGAGGACTGATTAACGGCGACGCGATAGAACAAGTGTATCCGGCGGCGCTGGCGCTGGAGGTATTCCATAACTTCACGCTGTTGCATGACGATCTGATGGACAAAGCAAGTCTGCGTCGCGGCAAAGAGACCGTTCATGTGCGTTGGAACGCCAACACGGCTATTCTGTCCGGTGACCAGATGCTGATAGAAGCCTACAAGTTACTCGCCCAAGTGCCTGCCAACAAACTGCCGCAAGTGCTGAACTGGTTCAACGAGATGGCGAGCAAGGTATGCGAGGGTCAGCAATACGATATTGATTTTGAGCACATGAGCCAGGTGAGCATAGATGACTACCTGAAGATGATTGAGTACAAGACCTCGGTACTGCTTGCCTACGCGATGCAAATAGGCGGTTACATCGCCGGTGCGACACCTACCCAACAGGAAGCGTTGTACCAGTATGGATTACATATAGGGCTGGCTTTTCAGATTCAGGATGATATACTGGATGTCTATGGCGACCCCAATACGTTCGGCAAAGTGATAGGCGGCGACATTTGCAGCAACAAAAAGACAATCTTGCTGATAACCGCCTTGGAGACCGCTGATCCGGAGTCCAAAGCGGAGTTGCTGCAATGGATAATGACCACCGAACGCAACGAGGAGAAAATAGCTGCCGTGACCGCTATCTATGACCGTCTCGGAGTACGCGAGGCATGCGACGCCATCATGGAGGAACATACGTCGCGCGCGCTGTTGCAACTGGACAAACTGCCACAGAACGATGCCACCGAGAGTTTGCGTGAGTTAGCAGAGAGACTCGCCACAAGAAAAAGTTGACAATTAATTAACAATTAACAATTAACAATTCACAATTCACAATTCACAAAGGGCTCTTTAAGTTTGGTACGGACTTTTGAGATACGTACGGCTCTTTAAGTTTTGCACAAAACCTCTTAGGACGCCTTGTACATTGTAAATTGTACATTGTACATTGTAAATTATACATTGATTTTATGCCTTATCGTCGATTACCAAACACCGATTTAGCACGGCTGCATGCGCTGCAAAGCGCTATCCAGCGGGCTCAGTCAGCGGATTATACAGAGCAAGTGCTTCCCTATAAGATACAAAGTGAAGCGCAACGTTTTTTGGTTCAGTTCGAGAATACCGTCATGCAGTCAAAAGACAACTATACCTCCACGGTGAACGCCAACAAACAATACCGGCATATCGTGCAAAACGCACGCATGTACATCTCTCACTTCATCCAGGTACTCAACCTATCCGTCATCCGGGGAGAGATCAAAAAAGAACAGAAGCTATTATACGGCTTGGACCCCCACCAACACATTGTGCCGGATTTGTCCACGGAGGAATACCTGCTTGAATGGGGAAAGAACATCATTGAGGGCGAGCAGAAACGAATGGCCAATGGTGGTTTTCCTATCTATAATCCGGCGATTAACAAAGTGAAGGTACATTACGACATTTTTTGCGAACACCAACGCCAACACACCTTCCATATACAAAACACAGAGCGTGTACACGGAGACTTGGAGCCGCTACGCGCCCAAGCGGATGAACTGATTCTGACGATATGGAACCGTGTGGAGGACTATTATAAAGAAGAACTGCCGTATGCGAAGATGATGAAATGCCAGATGTACGGAGTTATTTATTATTACCGAAAAGGCGAAAGAAAACTCTCCGTCGAAACCGACAGAGAGCTGAAACGGATACAGGACAGTCAACCGACTATCCAATGGTCTGTTGAGGAGTGATGATGCGGTCCACCTTCTCGTCACGCCAGGAGTGCGGAATAGTATGTTTCTTAAGCTGGAAAGAATAGCAGACGCCTATCTTCTTAGCCAAGAACTGCTTACGAAGGAACTTGTCGTAATAGCCGCCTCCCCGTCCGATACGGTGGCAATGCTGGTCAAAGACAACACCAGGGACAATAATGAGATCAATCGTGCCGGTATAAGTCTCCGTTTGAGGCTCAGGCACTCCCAATCGCCCCTTACGCATCATATCCTCCCCGTCATAGGGGCGAACCTCCATCGAGCGGCGATGGGTAGCGGGCATGAGAAATAATTTCTCTCCCTCATACTTGGTGAGAAGAGGGAGAAGATCCACCTCGTTATGGACAGGATAATAAATCATCACCGTATGCGCCTCACGAAAGACGGACATACGCTCCAGTTGCGCAATGATACGCGCTGACTGCTCCTTCACTTCCTCGGGCGTCATCATCTTGCGGCGCTGCTCCGCAATAGCACGCAAAGCTGCTTGCTCGCGACGACGACGAAGCCACGGAAGCCATAATTTGATATCAGCAATTTGAGATTCGAACAACATAAAATTTAGTATTTTTACCTTTGCGGCCGCAAAGGTACAAAAAAAAAACGACATGCGCAAGTTTTTTTACATAATTATTCTATTTATACCGTTCTTTTTGACCGGATGTGAGACAAAAACGTCTTCCAGCGTCCCATCATCGGTAGCCAAACTGTCGGCATTCTCGTTTGCAAAGGTGGACTCGATGCCCGGTCTTTCTGCCGTATTCACGATAGAGGAACGCTTGGACACCGGATTAGTATGGAACAAAGACTCGATGCTCTATGGCACGAGACTGGACAGCGTCGTTCCCCGTTTCACTTTTGCGGCTACACCGAGTTTGGCGTCTCTGACACTCCCGGACACCGTATGCATGCTAACGGGATATGACACCCTCAATTTCAGTAAGACCCCCATATACCTGACCATCCGCTCCGCAGACCGGACGAACACCAAAGTGTATGAAATCCGTCCGACAGTACACCAAGTAGATCCGGATTTATACACTTGGACATGCCTGACCACCTCCATTTATCCGCAGGACGACAGCGAGCAACGGGTAGTAGAGATGGATTCGAAGTTTGTGATGATCAAGAGCAACGGTTTCGAACTGGCAGCCTACTCTTCTCCCGACGGCATCAACTGGAGTTCTTTAAGCACTCCTTCAGGGCTGCCTGCCGGAACGTCAGTGCGACAGATAATCAGCGACGGCACAACGCTCTATTACGGGCAGGGTAGCACGATATATACCTCCACGGACGCCATGAACTGGAACGCCCACATGGTGTCCTATCCCGTCGTTACCATGCTGCTGCATTGGAACGGCTGTGTTTGGGCTTTGGCGGATAACAGCGGTTACGAACTTGCCACATGGAACGGGAGCGACCTTACGCTGAGCGGTTTGAGACCCTCCAGTGATTTTCCTGTAAGTGATTTTGCAGCCGTTAGTTTTCATAGCCCGAGCGACCGCAAGAGAGCGATGATTATCGGCGGCTTTGCAGAGAACGGTCGTTCTCTGAATACGCGCTGGAACCTTGAATACTCTCCTCATCCCACACCCGAAGGAACCTACCGAATGGAGGATTTCTCTATTGACCGTCCCCATTTCACCAGTTTGACCGGCATATCGGTCATCGAATACGATGACTGCCTGATGCTCTTCGGTGGCGTAGATGACAAGATGAGTTATTTCGGACGGGAAATCCTTATTTCCGAAAACGAAGGACTGACATGGGAAAAAGCAGATTCGACCAAGAACCAGTTGCCCAACGCGTATCAAGCCCGTCAGAAACAAACAGCTATCGTACGCGATAACTATATATACCTATTCGGTGGTCAGGACAAAAACGCAACTCACAGCGATGTCTATCGAGGCAAACTGAATTCGATAGACTGGAACAAATAGACAAGAAAGAAGGACATACATTAACTAACTAAAATATAATACATTATGACGATTAAAGATTACAAATTCGCCGGCAAGAAGGCGATTGTTCGTGTGGACTTTAATGTACCACTTGACGAGAATGGAAAAATTACCGATGACACCCGCATCCGCGGTGCTCTCCCCACCTTAAAGCATATTCTCGATGAAGGCGGTGCCTTGATTATCATGAGCCATATGGGTAAACCCAAAGGCAAAGTACAGGCCAAGTTCAGCCTCAGCCAAATCGTTGACGCCGTAGCCGCCGCTTTGGGTCGCCCCGTTCAGTTCGCTGAAGATTGCGCCAGAGCACAGGACAAGGCAGCCGCTCTCAAACCGGGCGAGGTACTGCTGTTAGAGAACCTGCGTTTCTATCCGGAGGAGGAAGGAAAACCCGTAGGCATCGAGAAAGAAGACCCGGCATACGAGGCAGCCAAGAAAGAGATGAAGGCACGTCAGAAAGAGTTTGCTAAAGTATTGGCTTCCTATGCTGACTGCTATGTGATGGATGCTTTCGGTACCGCTCACCGCAAACATGCCTCCACCGCTGTCATCGCCGACTATTTCGACGCGGATAACAAGATGCTCGGTTTCCTGATGGAGAAAGAAGTAGCAGCCGTTGACGCTGTACTCAGCGATATCAAGCGCCCGTTCGTAGCTATCATGGGCGGCTCTAAAGTAAGTTCCAAAATAGGCATCATCGAGAACCTGCTCGGCAAAGTGGACCGACTGATTCTGTGTGGCGGAATGACCTATACCTTTGCCAAGGCTCACGGCGGCGAGATAGGTGGTTCTATTGTCGAGTTGGACAAACTGGACGTAGCATTAGGCGTAGAGGAACTGGCAAAGAAGAACGGAGTAGAGCTTGTTCTTGCTCCGGATGCTATCTGCGCCGACAGTTTCAGCAATGACGCCAACCAAAAAATATTCCCATCTGACGCTATTCCTGAGGGTTGGGAAGGTCTGGACGCCGGTCCAATCGCCCAAAAGAACTTCGCAGCAGCTATCGACGGCGCTAAAACAATACTTTGGAACGGTCCTGCCGGTGTATTTGAGTTTGACAATTTCTGCGGAGGCAGTCGTGCCATCGGAGAGGCAATCGCAAAGGCGACAGCGGAAGGTGCATTCTCGCTCATAGGCGGTGGTGACTCGGTAGCATGCGTTAACAAATTCGGCTTGGCTGACAAAGTATCCTATATCTCCACCGGCGGCGGTGCTCTGCTTGAGGCTATTGAAGGCAAAGTGCTTCCGGGCGTAGCAGCCATCAAAGGAGAGTGATTAATTGAGAATTGAGAATTGAGAATTGAGAATTGAGAATTGAGAATTGAGAATTGAGAATTGAATTATGGAAATAGTAGGTAAAATCATTCAAGTACTGCCGGCACAGGAAGGTGTAGGCAGAAATGGTAATCCGTGGAAAGTACAGCCGTACGTTATGGAAACGCTCGACCAGTATCCTCGCAAAGTACATTTTGAGGTATTCGGTGAAGATCGTATCCGCATGAACCCATGTGCAATAGACCAATTAGTAACAGTTAGTTTCGACATAGAGAGTCGTGAGTTCAACGGTCGTTGGTACACCTCTATCCGTGCCTATCGAATCGTGCAAGGCGATGTCACCCAATCAGGTGCAAGTGCTCCTGCTTCTGCTCCTGCAGCAGCCCCAGCAGCAGCCCCAGCAGCACCCGCAGCGGCTCAAAATGCAGCAGCTCCTGTAGAGGCGGCTCCGGTGAATGTAGATCCTTTTGACGCTTCTGCCGGTGATGGCACCAGTGACCTTCCCTTCTAATGCGCAAGTGGACCAAAGACATACTGATCAGTATCCTGCTGGTGGGCATTACAGTACTCTGTATTGTCCGCTGGCAGGCTTGGTTTGGCATGCCGGATGAGCCTTATTGGGCATATGACACCATTGATTATACATTTCCTTATCCGGAAGATGTACAAGACAGCAGTTTGACGATCATTGTACTGGGTGATGTACATAACGGGCTTTTGTGTGCTGATTATGACACATTAGCTGCACGCGTTCCCGATGCGAATATAGTGGCGCAAGCAGGTGATTGGTTAGACCGAGGACAAACATACTATTACCAATCCTTGCTACGCGAATGGACAAACAGCCGTTTATATGGTCTTCCCGTGCTCGTAACGCCAGGCAACCATGAGTACAGCAAAGGTCTCCACAAATCCCTGTCCAGCGTATGGGAGAACGGATTCAAGCACCCGGAGAATGGTCCAAGCGGAGTACCCGGAGCGAGTTATTATGTTGATTTGCAGGGGATTCGTTTTATCACGATAGATACTACCCCACTTCGACATTTAGTTTACCTCACTCGTACGCTGACTTGGTTGCGTCATGCCATGAACACAGCCGGAGAGCGCTATATAGTAGTGATGATGCATCATCCTGTTATCAGTGCCGGCAAAGGTCGTTTTAATCCTCTGGTCTATGCTACTTTCCGCCGTGCGTTAGGAGAAGCAGACCTGGTTATTTCGGGTCATGACCATAGTTATATGCGTCACACTCCGTTTGTAGTGCTCAATTCTGCGGGTAAGGTCAAGAAGCAACGTCATAACCTGAATGCCGCAGTAGCAGACACCGTACCTGTTTACGGAGTACTGAAGGTAGAGAAGTCAGGGATTAACATCAAAGAATCGGAAATGCGTTTCACTATTCATCGTTTCAGCGATGGCACAGTGATAGACAGTTTATATGTTAAGCACGACTGACGCGATAGTATTGTCTCTTCAGCCCCATTCAGATAAAGCACATGTCTTACATGCGTACACGCGTGCAGGCGGGCGTATTAATTATATGGTGTATGGCTTGGGTCGCAAGAACACGAGCGGCAAGTATAGTCCTTTGTCACTCTTGCAACTGACCACAGACGAAAGATCGGTGCGGACCGCGCAACTGAGTTATGTACCTGTTAGTCTTGTCAGTGACCCATACAAGCGAGCAATATCCCTATTTTTGAGCGAAGTACTGTATCATGTGCTACGTCATCCGATGCCGGACGAGCCGATGTTCGATTTTATAGCATCGAGTATCCGTGCGTTGGATGAGAGCAGAGAGCCGGAGAATTTCCATTTGCAGTTTCTGTTGGGCTTCGCCTTGAAATTAGGTTTTGCGATGGAGGAAGAGGTTCCGATACCCCGGACTCGTTCAGAACGTCAGCAGGAACTTCGCAGGCTATGCGCGTACTTTGAGGAACACGTGGAAACATGGGAACACCCTCGTTCTTTTGAAGTATTAATGGAGGTTTTTGACTGAAAAGCACAAAAAACACCTTCAAAAGTAAAAAAAATGCGAAAATATTTGGTTATATCAAAAAAAAGCAGTACTTTTGCAGTCCAATTTGCATAAACCCGTCCTCGTGAGAGGACATAAACAGAATAAAAACAATGAAACGTACATTCCAACCTTCCCAACGCAAGCGTCGTAACAAACACGGCTTCTTGGAGAGAATGGCCACCGCTAATGGTCGCCGCGTATTGGCTGCACGTCGTGCTAAAGGTCGCAAAAAGTTGACAGTTGCCGACGAGGGTCGCCACAAATTTTAATTGACATTTCTTTGCCTTAGGATTTTATCCGAAGGTACAGAATAGTGACAATTAACAAAAGGGAAAAGAGCCTTGTCTCCTTTCCCTTGTTTTGCTAATCATGCGTACACACGCGTACACGAAAAGAAGAATAATAGCGTAGTACACTTGTGCACGAAAAAGACGAAATAATTATGGAAACTACACGCCAACACAAAATTGCCCGCCTCATTCAAAAAGACATGAGTGACATCCTCTTGCGCTACGCCCGCACACTACACGGGACACTAATTTCGGTAAGCGAAGTACGGGTTTCCCCTGATTTGAGCATAGCTCATATCTACCTATCCATTTTTCCTCAGAACAAAGTAGCCGAAACGATGACTCAGATAGAAGAGAACACGCATCGATTCCGCGGAGAGTTAGGTAGTTTAGAACGTCACCAGTTGCGCATCATCCCAGAGATCATCTTCCATTTGGACGATACGATAGACCGAATGGAGCGGATAGACGAGCTGTTAAAGAGTTGATGTTAAATATCGAAAGACATATAGCTTGGCGATACATCTTCTCCCGCAAAGGTCATAATGCCATCAATATCGTTTCGGGCATCAGCGCTGCAGCAGTAGCGGTAGTTACCGCCGCGATGATATGTGTACTGAGCGTGATGAACGGTTTTGGGGCATTGGTTGAACATATGTTCTCCGAGTTTGATCCTCCTCTTATAGTTATCCCATCGGAAGGTCAAACACTGCGAACAGATGACCGTTCCATTGCATCGTTATACGCTCGCGATGATATAGAAATATCCATGCAATTGGAGCAAACAGCTCTGCTTCGCTATAAAGATCACCAGTTGCCCGCTCGTGTAATGGGCGTTGACAGTTTTTTCACTCATACCGCGCACATTGATTCCATTATTACGGACGGGTTCTATGCGGTGCAGACAGGCGATGTAGAGCGTGCCGTAGCCGGACGGGGATTGGCGGAGCAATTAGGAGTAAACGCGCATTTCACAGGTGCGTTGCATTTCTATGCGCCGGAGAGGACAGGACGTATTAACATGCTGCGTCCCGACAAGTCTCTGCGACATGAATATGCATTCATCGCCGGCACTTTTGCCGTCAACCAAATCGAGTATGACGATCAACTGATACTGGTGCCACTGAGCCTGGCGCAACGTCTATTTGACTATGACGAAAATACAGCCTCAGCGTTGCGTATAGCGCCCAAAGCCGATTCAAAAGTACCGATCAACTATCTAAAGAAAGAAATAAGAGAGTCCTTGGGAGACAGATACCGCGTATTGGACCGCTATGAGCAACAATCCGATTTCTTCCGCATCCTACGCATTGAGAAACTGCTGACTATCGTACTGCTGGTCTTTATCCTGCTGATAGCCAGTTTCAATATTATCGGCTCACTGTCGATGCTAATCATAGACAAACGTGAAGACACTCGAATACTGTCACACCTTGGAGCCGACGAAAAGACGCTTCGTCGTATTTTCCTCTTGGAGGGATGGCTCATCTCGGCTCTTGGGAGCATATGCGGTCTTGTTCTCGGTGTCGCAGTAAGTCTTGGTCAGCAAAGATTCGGCTGGTTGAAATTAGGAAGCGGCAGCGAATATGTCATATCGGAGTACCCGGTTCAAGTGCAAGCGACGGACGTAGTACTTGTGGCAGCAATTGTTTTGGCGTTAGGTTTTATCGCCGCATGGATTCCCACAAAGAATATAAAGGGCATTTCTAAAAATTCCACGTTTTCAGGATAGCCCGTTTAGCTAATCCATTTATAGAAGTGCCCTAAAAAGTGAAAAGTAAAAATTATGAGAGCTCATACTATCGGAATCATCTTAATATGCAGTACACTTGTTTTCAGCATGTGTACGCCGAATAAGCCAACATCTTATCGGGGTTTACCCGATGTGTACCAAACTGCGTATGAACAAGTCTATGGTCATTGCTATGACTCCGTTCCCTATGCGGTAGTGTCGTTGGACCTATACTCTGAAGGTTTGGAACTGAACGACTCCACTCATACCATTCAAGGCACGGGATACAATCTTTTCCTATCCGACATCTTTGTACCGGATTCCCTATTAGAGACAGGCGCATATCGTTCAGACACCAGCGGAGAGCCGTTTACTTTTCTCCCCGGACGTGACTATGAGGGTTATCCTCATGGCATGTATATTCTCAATATAGAGAACGACAAAATACTACAGATACAAGTATTGGATTCCGGCTCGTTTGTTTATCGCAACGACAGTCTGCTATTCACGCTTCATTTTCGCAACTCATACGGATCTCACGCCGTATATACATGTCATTTTCACGGAGAGCCCATATGCCAAAAGCCATAAAAAAAGACACAGAACTTATACGAGAGTATCATACCTGGCTTCGTCTGGAGCGCGGTTACTCGCTCCATACCGTTGAGGGATATGAGATGGACCTTGACAAACTACGCTCTTACGCAGAAGAGCATGGCATGGATATCGTTCATATGAGTTTTGAGCAATTGGAAGAGTTTGTCTTTG
>Ga0247610_10003344_pt1 | contig 17679 bp, 18 predicted proteins | sample 174DNAGHGhighgp2_FD_193483 | JGI IMG/M metagenome (GOLD analysis project Ga0247610, IMG submission 193483) | Sheep rumen microbial communities from Palmerston North, Manawatu-Wanganui, New Zealand - 1742 DNA GHGhigh gp2 | ecosystem: Host-associated > Mammals > Digestive system > Stomach > Rumen... | reverse complement strand
GTATTTTAACATCAGCAGAGAACGTGTCCGCCAGATAGAAAAGAAAGCTTTTGAGAAATTGTCGGCAGAAGTAAAAAAAGCCATGGCGGCATAGATGACATTACGTGAAGAGATTATAGGCGAACTGATAAAAGGGAAAATATCTTCCCCGCGGTTAGAGGCAGACATTATCTTAAAAGCCGTCGCGCCTGATTATCCGCAAATGACAAGTCAAGAAGAACAAAAGGCCCGAGAATATTTGCACCGCCGTTTAGCGCATGAGCCGTTGGATAAAATTATCGGTCAAAAAGAGTTTTATAAATTTGTTTTTAAGGTTAATCAAAACGTATTATCACCCCGACCGGATACCGAGATTTTGGTTGAAAAGGCCTTAGAATTATTGCCTCAGAACAACCCTTTTCGGATATTGGATTTAGGCACCGGTTCGGGGTGTATTTTGCTGTCACTCTTAAAGGAAAGAGAGCAAGCAAACGGGGTAGGGGTGGATGTTTCCGAAAAAGCTTTGGAAGTCGCTCAAGAAAATGCCGAAAATTTAGGCGTTAAGGCGCGCACCACGTTTGTTAATAAAAGCTGGCAGGAAAAGGGATTTGTTACAGGTTTATTTGATATGATTGTTTCAAATCCGCCTTATATTCCGAGTGCGGAAATCAAAACTTTGGATGAAGAAGTTAAAACCTATGACCCTAAGAGCGCTTTAGATGGTGGTAAAGATGGTTTGAAATGCTATCGCGATATTGCCGAGATTATTTCCCCGTTACTGCAAGATGGCGGGTATATTTTGCTTGAGGTCGGCTATAATCAAGCCCGAGATGTTGCCGATATTTTTACCAAAAAACAATTAAAACTTATAGAAATCGCCCAAGATTTATCCGGCATTGAGCGTTGTGTTATTTTAAAAAAATCTGTTGCAAAATAAAATAGAACAGATATATTGTCAGAGTATTTAGTGCAAAGATAAGATAGATAAGCACTTTTGTTTCCTTTTTAATTTTGTAATAATGTGTGGGGTAAGAGTTCCCCTGAAGTAGGAATATGTATGAAAAAACCAAATAGATTTCGTAGTGGTAATAACAACGGTTATACCTTAAATTATAAGTTTGATAGTGTCAGTATTGCCGGTAAAATCAGCGGCACCGCATTGGATTTAATCAGAAAATATAATGATTTGGCAAAAGAAGCACAAGGTAATGGTGATTATGTGGATATGGAAATTTATCGCCAATATGCCGAGCATTATCGTAAAATCGTAACTGATATCAACGAGCGTCGTCAAAGCCGTTATGATAATCAAAATCGCTCAGAGGAAGCGGAAACCTCGGAAAATTCTGCCGGAGAAGAAAATTCCGTTGAAGAAAGCACAACTGAAAATAAAGAGCCGGTAGAGGCCGTCAGCGCCCCTAACGGATATGTGGAAACATTACCCGCATCAGAGCCGGTTAAAAGTTTTCAAGTCGTAGAAATTAACGAAGATAAAAAAGAAACTGAAGAAACCGCTAAACCGAAAAGAATATATCGTCGTCGTGTGACCGCAAAAAAAGTAGCAGAAGCTTAAAAAACAGGGGAGGGATGAGATGTCTGTGGTGCTTGCTTACGCCATTATTGCTTTGGCAGTTCTGGCAATTACCTATAAAACCTATGTCGGTTACGGTAATTATCGTTGGTACACAAAGTTGGGAACATTTATTGTGTTGTTGCTGGGCTTAGCCGCACCGACTATCTGTTTTAAATTTTTTAATTCCCCGTCACCGAACATACAACTGATGAACAAATATTTATACCTGTTGTTTGGTTTTGTACTTTTGCTGTTTGTCATAACCTTTATTCGTGACATTATTTGGAGCATTGCTGATGTTATCCGTCGCAAATCTTTATCGGATATGAAAGACACCGCAAAATTACAAAAAGCCAATATCATTACCGTCATTTTATGCTTATTGGTATGTGCATACGGCTATTATGAAGCAGAAAAAGACGCTGTTATTAAAACTTATGAAATAACATCACCGAAGATAAAAAAGGAAGCCAAAATTGTGATGCTTTCAGATTTACACATCAATCCTGCCGTATCAACAGAATACATTAAAAATCTGGTTAACCGTGTTAATGCCTTAAATCCGGATGCCATCGTTTTGGTTGGTGATATAGTGGACGGTACTCCGGATAGTCTTGTTTCGCAGATGACGGAATTAGCAAAACTGAAAGCCAAAGAAAATGTCTTTGCTACGCTAGGCAACCATGAATTTTATCATGGCGGGTTGTCATGGGGCATTACATTCGGTCGTATGCGCTTTGAATTTTTAAGCAACTACGGAGAAAAACTGGGTGATACCGGTATATATATCGCCGGCATACCGGATATCAATACCGCAGATGCCGCCGGCATGAAAGTAAAAATAGAAAATGCCCTGTATTTTGCTGATAAAGACAGCTGTGTCGTATTGCTTTCTCACACGCCGAAGTTGGTTGAAGGCGTTAATAAGGATAATGTAGATTTGCAATTATCCGCCCATACCCACGGTGGACAGATTTTTCCGTTTCACTACTTTGTAAAGCAGAGTAATGAGGGAAGACTTGCCGGATTTTATGATGTCAACGGCGTTAAAATGTACGTTTCCCGTGGTACCGGCTATTGGGGTGTACCAATGCGTCTTTTTGCACCATCAGAAATCACCGTATTTAATTTTAAGCCGGAAAAAAGCAATGGACAGCCTTCTTAAAAAAGCTTATGATATTGCTCAAAATGAAGATGTATCAACCGTAGTAAATGGTGCGGTGGTATATAGCGTTAGCTATATGCCGACAGATGAAAATAAAAAACAGGCAATCGCTTTTATAAAAAGAAGTCCGGGGGCTAAGATGTTAGATGATACGCCTTGCGGTAAAGCTTTGATAACTTTGGGTTTAGACGGCAAAGTCAATGAGGTAGGTGAAGAAATCACCAAAATTTGGCGCCTTGCTTCGTCGCGTTATATCAAAGCCGCCGGCGGTAATATCCATGCCTTTGTTGAGGGGGCTGATGAACGGAGTACTTTCTGCACCACCGAGCTTGCCGAAATAATGCATAACCCGCACATCACTCAAATCAACGGTATTGATAAAGAATTGTTTTTAAAAGATTTTAAGCCGCAACACTATTGATTAAAACACTTGTTCTCTGGTAGTTCTTAATTCAATTTTCGGAAAATCCTCTTTAGCCTTGTTTAAGTGCCAAGCATTACGTGCCAAAAAGACGGTTTCGCCGTCATGGTCTTGTGCAATATTGGCTTGGTTGGCATCAATAAACTTATTCAAAATATTTTTATCCTGAGAGGCAATCCAACGTGCCGTAAAATATTGTGTCGGTTCAAAGACCACCGGAATATTAAACTCGGTACGAATACGGTCTGCCATAACTTCAAACTGTAACACACCGACCACGCCGACAATCCACTCCGAACCGATAACCGGCTTAAATACACTGGCACCGCCTTCTTCGGCAATTTGTTGCAACGCATTTCCGAGATGCTTAGATTTGAGCGGGTCAAGCGCACGCACGGATTTTAATAATTCCGGCGCAAAAGACGGAATACCGGTAAAATGCAATTTTTCCCCTTCGGTCAATGTATCACCGATTCTGAGCTGTCCGTGGTTTGGAATACCGATAATATCGCCGGCATACGCATCTTCGGCAAGTTCACGCTCTTGCGCTAAAAACATAACCGGCGTTGCAACTTTGACCGGCTTCCCGGTACGAATTTGGCTTAATGTCATCCCGCGCTTAAAATGCCCCGAACAGATGCGCATAAAAGCAATACGGTCACGGTGTTTCGGGTCCATATTCGCCTGAATTTTAAAAATAAATCCGGTCACCTTATTTTCGTCAGCCTTCACTTCGCGCTCTGCCGCCGGTTGCGGACGCGGGGTAGGTGCAAGCGCATGCAGTCCCTCTAACACTTCTTTAACACCGAAATTGTTAATGGCACTGCCGAAGAACACAGGGGTTAGTGCACCGGCAAGATAAAGCTCTAAATCAAATGCCGGACAAAGCTCTTTAACCATCGTCACATCTTCACGAAGTTTAGCGACGGCATGTGCCGGTAGCAGAGTGTCAAGTTTCGGGTCATCAAGCCCTTTGCACGTTTCAATCACGCTGTTAACCTGACCTTTATTGCCGGTCTTATTCATCAAAATAAGTTGGTCATTAAGCAAATCATAACAACCTAAAAAGTCTTTACCGGAGCCGATCGGCCAGCTTGCCGGACAAACATCAAGAGCCAATGTCTTTTCAATGTCATCAAGTAACATAAAAGGGTCTAAACCCTCGCGGTCCAACTTATTGATAAAAGTGATAATCGGAATATTACGCAAGCGGCAAACTTCAAAAAGCTTTTTGGTTTGAGTTTCAATACCTTTAGCTGAGTCAATAACCATCACCGCCGAGTCCACAGCCGTTAACACACGATAAGTATCTTCAGAAAAGTCCTCGTGTCCCGGTGTATCCAAAAGATTAAATGTAATATCCTTATATTCAAAAGTCATCACCGAAGAAGCGACGGAAATACCACGTTCTTGCTCAACCTTCATCCAGTCGGAGTGTGCCCGTCTGTTTTCACCGCGTGCCTTAACCGCACCTGCTTGTTGAATAGCCCCACCGAAAAGCAATAATTTTTCGGTCAAAGTTGTTTTACCGGCGTCCGGGTGCGAAATAATCGCAAAAGTTTTTCTTTTATTTATCGTATTTTCTGGCATATTAAACTCTAAATTACGGTTATATCAAAAGTTAACCGCATAATAGCGAAGAATTTTCATATTGCAAGCAGAAAATAAGTACAGAGTGGTGCGGAAATAATTTATTTGACATTTTTAGTAAAACAGAAAAAGATAAGACAACAAAATTAAGGTATTTTCATTATGGTAAAAAAGATTTTGGCACTCTTCACGAAGACAAGCACGCTGTTTTGCTTGTTGCTGGTCATTAATCTCTGTGTGATTTTGCATTGTTTTGCTGATAAGAAAGGCTTTCACTCGGATGAACAATGGTCCTATGCCCGCGCCAACAGTGCACAGATTTATTTGGATAAGGATACGACATCATTCTTAAAAGTAAGCGAAAATGCCGAAATTTTTAATCGGTGGACGGATAATTCCGCTTTTGCCGATTATCTGACTGTTCAAAAAGACAATAAATTCTCTTACGAAAATATCAACCATAATTTAAAATATGTTGAGCACCCGCCGTTATATTTTGTTTTAATACATACCATTACCTCATTTTTCCCGAACAGCTTCAGCAAATGGTATGCCGGTGCTATAAATCTCGTCGCCTTTGTGCTTATTTATTTAATGCTTTTCAAACTTTCAAAACTTCTCTTAAAAGATGATAAATTAGCGCTCTGTGTTACGGCACTTTGGGGATTTTCCGTTATCGGTGTCAGCACAATTGTTTACTTAAGAATGTATGTTTTACAAACATTGTTTTCAATTTGTTTGTGCTATGAAATGATAAAAATTATTCAAAATAACCAAGCAACAAATAAAGAGCTTGCGTTAATATTTTTGTTTTCATTTTTAGGTATCTTTAATCAGTATAACGCCATATTTTTCTCTTTTTTTGCCACATTATTCGGCTGTTTGATATTTTTACGGCGGAAAAACCATAAATTGATGTTTAAGCTTGCCTGCGTCATGCTTTTAAGTGTAATAATGCTTTTTGTTATTTATCCGCAAGCTTATGAGGTTTTATTTGATTCATGGCGTGCAAAACAAGTTCTTTCCAATCTGACCTATACCAACAAACCCGAACAGACATCGTTAATGGAAATTATTTTTGCGGCAGATATAAGGCTATCTAACATTATCCCGATTATATCCGAACAACTGTTTGCCTTTAATCATACCGATACAAAAATAGTCATTTTCGGGCTTATTATCGGTATAGTCGCGAGCATTTATTTAAGACCGGAAATCAGTGCGGCTACAAAATGGTTATTAGGCGTGTTCATATTTTATCAGATATTTTTATTATCCATGCCCTATATGCATATCTTTCACAGTCGCTATTATATGAGCACTATGCCGTTTTTTGCATTGTTTAGTATTATGATATTAAGCACATCTTTAAGTAAACTCGGTAAAAACAAGATGACAGCCGTAATAGTCTTGCTGGTTGCGGTTAATTCTTTGTGTTTTGATTTTAAGGAAAAAAGTCCGTACGCCTTCAGATGGGAAAAAGCTGAGCAGACGGTATATGATGAAATAAAAGCTAAAAAAGTCTTTATAGATAATGGTCAATCTTTCATTTGGTTACATTCAATGGTCTATTATTTGGCCAATGCCGACAAAGTTTTTATTACCAAAAATATTTGTGATGATGTAGTTATCAAAAACATCCTAAAAACGAAAGATCCGATAATATTTACCTATGCTTCTTATATTCCGAAGACTAACGGGTATCAAGAGATAAAATGCTTAAAAGATATAGGGATTGATTATGAAACAACCGTTTGTCCCAGCCAGCATTGCTATGATGTATGGAAAAAGCACGAGAATAATTTAAAATAGGACCAGATTCTTCTTGACTCTTATAAAATATTTCCTATATTAAGCCTAAATTTTGATAACAAAATTAACACTCCACGGAGTGCCGTCAGTCAGCGAGGGTTCGCACACTGGCGCAAATTTTTTTTATCAAAAGGGTATAAAAATAACAGGAAAACAAATGTTTGACGGATTAACAAATAAACTGAGCGGTATCTTTAGCAAATTAGGTTCGCGCGGTATCATCAAAGAGCAAGACATTGAAGAAGGTCTTCGCGAGATTCGTTTGGCGTTGCTGGAAGCTGACGTTTCCCTTCCTGTTGTTAAAGATTTTATGGCAAAAGTTAAAGAAAAAGCGCTGGGCGAAAAAGTTATAAAATCCATCCGTCCGGATCAGCAGCTCGTCAAAATCGTTTATGATGAGCTGGTTAATTTGCTCGGTGCGGATGAAGATACAAGCCTGAATTTTAAGGCGGTACCGCCGGCAGTGATTTTAATGGTTGGTCTGCAAGGTTCCGGTAAAACGACAACTTCTGCCAAAATTGCCCTTAAGTTAAAGAAAAATAAGCGTGTGTTGATGGCCTCATTAGACGTTTATCGTCCGGCGGCACAAGAGCAATTAGCACAACTCGGTGCGCAAACCGGCATTGATGTTTTGCCGATTGTTAAAGGTGAAAAGCCGTTAGAGATTACCAAACGGGCAATAGCCTATGGGCAAAAAGGTCTTTATGATGTGTTGATTTTGGATACTGCCGGTCGTTTGCAGATAGATGAAGTTTTAATGGATGAGGTTGCTGCCGTTAAAAAGCTTGCTAACCCGACAGAAACTTTATTGGTGGCAGATGCACTTATCGGTCAGGAAGCCTGCAATGTCGCCAAAGAATTTAACGAAAAAGTCGGCATTACCGGTCTTGTCTTAACCAGGATAGACGGTTCGTCTCGTGCCGGTGCGGCATTATCCATGAAGATGATTTCCAGCGCACCGTTAAAATTTTTAGGTACCGGCGAAAAGGTTGAGGATATAGAAGAATTCCATGCAGACCGTCTTGCCGGTCGTATTTTGGATAAAGGTGACGTTGTTTCTTTGGTAGAAAAAGCGGTTGAAAACATAGATCGCGAAGAAACCGAGAAAATGGCTCAAAAGATGATGAAAGGTCATTTTGATTTGAATGATATGTTAAATCAAATGCGCCAGATGAAGAAATTAGGTTCAATGTCCGGAATTATGGGAATGTTGCCCGGCCTTGCCAAGTATAAAGAGCAGATAGAGTCTGTTGACGCAGACGGCATTATGAAAAAGCAAGAAGCAATAATCTTGTCTATGACCAAAGGGGAACGTCGCAATCCGGATATAATCAAGGCCTCGCGCAAAAAAAGAATTGCGGCGGGTGCCGGTGTAGAAGTTCATGAAGTTAACAAGTTGCTTAAATCCTATGAGCAAATGTCAACTATGATGAAGCAGATGAGAAAGATGGGCGGGCTTGGTTCGCTTGCTTCTCATTTTATGAAAAAAAATCCGTTAGGGGGCATGCCCTTTGGCGGGTTAAACAACAAATTTCCGTTTTAAGCGGAACAAACGAAACAAAATAACTGGAAAGGAAAAAAATGACAGTTCGTATTAGACTTTCTCGCGGTGGATCAAAGAAGCACCCATACTATCGTGTTGTAGCTGCTGACCAAAGAGCTCCTCGTGACGGTAGATTCATTGAAAAATTGGGTTCTTACAATCCGTTATTACCGCAAGATCATCAGGAAAGATTAGTTCTTGATGTAGAAAAAGTAAAAACTTGGTTGCAAAAGGGCGCTCAGCCGACAGAAAGATTACAAAAGTTATTCTCTAACTTAGGTCTTTGCTCTGCCCCGGCAATGCGCGAACAACCGAAGAAGTCTGCTCCTAAGGCAAAAGCTCTGGAGAGAATTAAAGAAAAAGAAGAAAAAGCAAAAGCCGCCGCTGAGGCAAAAGCCGCTGCAGAAGCTGAAGCAAAAGCTGCCGCAGAAGCACCGGCTGAGGCTTAATCTTTTTTCTTATTATCATTTTAAGTTTATGTTACAGCAGGTAACCAATGAGTGAAAAAAAGGTTTGTTTAGGTAAGATAGTCGGTGTACACGGCATAAAAGGCGAAGTTAAAGTCAAAAGCTTTACCGCGGTTGACAAGGATATTGCTTCTTATGGCACGCTGACTGATAAGAATGATAAACAAGCTTTAGATATCAAAGTTACCGGACATTCTAAAGATTTGCTCCGTATCAAGATTAAAGGTATTGATGACCGCACAACGGCAGAAACCTTAATCGGAACAGAGCTTTACGCGAAGCGCGGTGTTCTGCCCGAGCTCAAAGACGAAGAAGTTTATTATGAAACGGATTTGGTGGGCTTAAAAGTGCTTGATGAACAAAAAAACGAAGTTGCCAAGGTTATCGGGTTTTATAATTTCGGTGCCGGTGATATTTTAGAAATCAAGCTTAAAAGCGGTAATGCCGAGATGCTTCCCTTTAATAAGGGCTATGTGCCGGAGATAAATCTTGATGAAGGCTATATTATTGTTGCGTCAACCGGAATGGTTTTTCTTGAAGAAGAGGGTTCTCTTAAATGTTAGACGTCAAGGTGTTAACCATATTTCCCGAATTATTTCCTGGGTTTTTAGGTGCCTCGCTGACGGGCAAAGCATTGGAAGAGAAAAAATGGCAATTAACGGCAATTAACATCAGAGATTATGCATTAGACAAGCATAAATCCGTGGATGATACGCCCTGTGGCGGTGGTGCCGGGATGATTATGCGGCCGGATGTCTTAAGCCGAGCGATAGAAGCAAATCATCACAGCGGCAAAATTATATATATGTCGCCCAAAGGTCTGCCGTTAACACAGAAAAAAGTCCGTGAGCTCTCTTTAGAAGAAGAATTGACAATCATCTGCGGTCGTTTTGAAGGTATTGATGAGCGCGTCATAGAAGCTTATGACATAGAAGAAATAAGCATCGGCGATTACATCTTAACCGGCGGCGAGCAAGCAGCACAAATTATGTTGGATGCGGTTGTAAGGTTACTCCCCGGCGTTTTGGGAAACGAGGAATCCTTAGCAGACGAGAGTTTTGAAAATTATCTTTTGGAATACCCGCAATACACTCGGCCGATAGAATGGCAGGGGCGGGAAGTGCCGGAAGTTTTGCTTTCCGGTCATCATCAAAAGATAGCCGAATGGCGCAAAGAAAAAGCAGAAGCTGTAACAAGAGCCAAACGACCTGATTTATTTAAGATTTATCTTGATTCTAAAAATAGTTAGGTGTATAAAGTATCAAATTTTATAAAAAGGTAAAACTGATGAACATTATAGAAAATATTGAAAAAGAGCAAGTTGCCAAGTTGACAGACGGTAAAAATATACCTGATTTCAAAGCCGGTGACACCCTTAAAGTTCACACCAAAGTTAAAGAAGGTGATCGTGAGCGTATTCAAATTTATGAAGGCGTTTGCATTGCCCGTAAGAATGATGGTTTGAATTCTTCATTCACAGTTCGTAAGATTTCCTTCGGTGAAGGCGTAGAACGTGTATTCCCGTTGTATTCTCCGAACGTTGCGAAGATTGAAGTAACCCGTATCGGTAAAGTAAGAAGAGCAAAATTATACTTCTTGCGTGCTTTGCGCGGTCGTTCTGCACGTATTGCGGATGACTTGTCTGCACAAGCTAAAGCCAACAAAGAATAGGGCATAGCTCATAGGTAAAATAAAACCCCGTGCCGCTTTTAAGCACGGGGTTTTTCATTGATAAAGTCATCTGAGCTGAAGAATGAGCGCCTTCGTTGCCTCCAAGCAAAGCTTATACCTTTCAGCGTAGATGAGCAAGATTTCCTTGTTACGTAATTCAGCCAGAGCAATCTGCGCTTCCTCACACAAGACAAAACGACTAACATACTCTTTGAGCAGAGCCTGATCTTGTCTTTTTACAAGAGCAACTTGTGCTTCGTGGCACAAGAACGTTCTTTGCAAGAACTCCTTAAATTCCGCAAGCGTTGCCGTCTGGGCAATCTTGACTTCCAATTCCGGATCGTGCATAATTCTTAAAAATTAAATGATATACTAAAAATAATGTGAAACTTACTTTTTAAGCTCTTGGCGGATAGCCGTTGTTGAGCGAGCCGGTAACAAATCTTTAGGAACACGGTTAGAAACGATATAGCGAATTATAAAGAGTAAAGTTGTAAAGTAAAGCGTTTTTTTGATGTAGAAAAAACAGAAAATTAAATTGCTCTTACAATAAAATTTTGCTACCTCATTATAAAGAAACAGATAAACAAAGGTACAATATGCCCAAGATTTCCGTCATCATACCGGTTTACAATGTAGAAAAATATCTTGCCCGTTGTTTGGATAGTCTCCTAGCGCAGACTTTGACGGATTTTGAAGCAATATGTGTCAATGACGGCTCGCCGGATGGTTCGGCAGTCATCTTAAGAGAATACGCCAAAAAAGATAGTCGCATTAAAGTTATTACTCAAGAAAATCAGGGGTTATCCGGCGCCAGAAACAGCGGTTTAAAGGTAGCAACCGGCGATTATATTTATTTTCTTGATTCGGACGACTGTATTCACCCGCAAACCTTAGAAATTGCCTATCATTTTATAACCGAACACAACGCGGATATGGTTTGTTTTGACTTTGCAAAAAATACAAATAATGCAATGCCAGCAACAACACCGCTGAAAATGGCAGATATAAAATTTGAAATAACAAATAACCCGTTGTATTTAAATAAAGTCCATATCAACGCATGGACTAAATTAAGCAAAAAAGAGTTGTTGGCGGGTTTGGAGTTTATTCCCAAAATACATTTTGAAGATTATCCGCACACCTTAGCCGTTTGGCAAAAACACCCGAAAACGGTCATCTTAAAAGAAAAACTTTATTTTTACACCGTTGATGAAAATTCTATCAGCCACGCCAAGGCCAAACCGCAACAGATTAAAGATTATCATACCGGCTTAAATTTCGTTTATGAAACATATAATAAGCCGGAATATAAGGCAGATTTTCAGCATATTTGCCGTACCTATGTTCCGATTATCTTAAAGCAACAACTCGGGCGTTGCACACGTGCCGATAAAGCAATAAAACCGGATATGTTTAAGGCATTTGCCGAAGAACTGCGAGATTTGAAAGAAAAAAACATGCTTTCCTACCGCGGTCATAAATTAAGCAGATACTTCAGATATTTATGGATAATGAGGAGATATTGATGAACATAGTTTTTGCTATAAATAAGTCGTACAAGGATATTCTCTCTGTTCTCTTACTTTCCATTCTAGAAAATAACAAACAGGAGTTTATTCACTTTTATATCTTAACAACAGATTTCAATGAAGAAGATAAAAAGAATTATGATTTTTTACATAAATTATATAAAAATTTTGAAATTTCTTTCTTAAAACCTGATGCTGATAGATTTAAGGACTTAAAGCTTAATATTGATTACATTTCTATAGAAACCTACTACAGATATTTGATAGCCGAGCTTTTGCCAACAGAAGATAGAGCGCTATATTTAGATGCAGATATGGTTGTTAATGGCTCATTATCTGAATTATATCACACTGAGTTGGGCGATAACTATATAGCTGGGGTTAGAGATGCTTACATTATGCATGAAAAATATTTACCTGATGAAAGTTTTAAACCCGATGATTTATACATAAATGCAGGTATGCTTCTATGCAATTTAAGTAAAATGCGTGAAGATAAACTGGCAGATAAGTTACTTGAAAACACCATAAAATATTTTGATAAAATTAAATATCAAGACCAAGATATCATCAATATCACATGCAAGGGAAAAATCAAAGAAGTTGACTGTATTTATAATTTTACCAGTTATAACACAAAAATTGATAAAAGGAAAATCAAACAGGCAGTTATTATCCATTATACGGGCAAATTAAAAGCATGGGATAAAGAGTCAAAAAATAAGTTAAATTATATATGGAAAAATTATGAGAAAAAAGTGAAGGGACTAAAAAATATAAATATTTTTATTTGTTATCACAAACTTCCAATTTACCCTCACAATGACATTCTTGTACCACTTCATGTTGGAAAAGGTTTGGTAAAAGATGATTTTGGTATTATAGGTGATAACACGGAAGATAATATTTCAGAAAAAAATCCATATTACTGTGAATTAACAGCAATGTATTGGATATGGAAAAATATAAAAACGGATGTGGTTGGATTATTTCATTACAGAAGATACCTAAATTTTAAAAATAATGAAGGTAAATTTTACACAATAAATGACAGTTTCTTTGATAAATTCGGACTAAATCACGATACCATTTCTGAAATGCTAAGCAACTTTGATTTGCTTGTTCCTAAAAAAGTTCATTTAGATGAATCTCTTTATGACTACTACTCTAAAGCACATGTAATTAGTGATTTAGATCTGGTATTGGATGTTATCAAGAAAAAATATCCAAATATGAAAGAATTAGCAGAAAATACACTAAAGACATCTTTTGATTTTTATCCTGCTAATATGTTGGTCTGTAAAAAGAAAATATTTGATGAATACTCTGAATGGCTTTTTTCTATACTTTTTGAAGTAGAGAAGATTATTCAAGCGGATGTATTACAAAGAGATAACTATCAGCAGCGCGTTTATGGATTTTTATCTGAGCGCCTAATGGCTGTTTTTATAGCAACGCATCCGAATTTAAAAATCAAAGAGTTACCGCTACTTTACAAAGAAGAAGATATAAAAAAGTGGCGAAAATACAGGTACAAGCAAATTAAACGCAAAATTTTAACATTTTTAGGATTAGGAAAAGAAAAATGGAAAAAGTAAATCTTATTGTTGGTTGCGGTCTTTCTGGTGTTACAATGGCTAGAAAAATTGCAGAGGAAATAAATGAAAAAGTTATAATTATTGATTCCAAAGATCATATTGGGGGAAATATTTATGATTGGCGTGACAAAAATGGTATCATGATACATAAATATGGTCCGCATATTTTTCACACAAATTTAGAAAATGTATGGTCTTTTATCAGCAGATTTACTTCGTTTAACACATATATGCATAAAGTTCTGGCAGTTATAGATGGCATAGAAACAACTATCCCATTTAATTTAAGAACTTTACATGATGTATTTCCAGAAACTTTGGCAAACAGGCTTGAGCAAAAACTGTTGTCAAAATTTGAGTATAATAAAAAAGTACCAATATTAGAGTTTCAAAAGCAAGATGATGAAGATTTAAAATTTTTAGCTAAATATATTTACGAAAAGGTATTTTTACACTATACAACAAAACAATGGGGTGTAAAGCCTGATGAAGTTGATGGTTCTGTAACAGCAAGGGTTCCTGTATATATTAGTTGCGACAGAGGTTATTTTCAAGACAAATACCAAGGAATACCTATTCAGGGTTATACTGAAATGGTAAAGAACATATTAAATCATCCCAATATTGAGGTACGTTTAAATACTAAATTTGAAGATTTTAAAGGAAATTATGATCGTCTATTTTACACGGGGTCAATAGATGAGTTTTTTGATTATAAGTATGGGGAATTATCTTATAGGAGTGTCCATTTTAAGTTTGAAGAATTTAATATGCCATATTACCAACATGGAGTTTCTGTAAATTATCCTTGCAATTATGATTTTACCCGTGTTCATGAGTATAAATACTTCTTAAATGACCAGAGTGATAAAACGGTTATAGCTAAAGAATATTCTGAATTTTTTGTTCGTGGCAAAAATGAACGCTATTACCCAATTCCTAATGAAGTCAATGCGGCGCTCTATGCAAAATATCTTGAAGATGCTAAAAAGCTTAATAATGTATACTTTTTAGGACGTTTAGGGGATTATAAATACTATGATATGGATAAAGCAATAAATAGAGCTTTAGAACTTTTTGAAAAAATTAAGGGGGAAGAAAATGCCTGTAAATGATAGCTCTCTAAAGATTTGTGTTGGATATCATAAGCCATACTTCTTATGTAAAAGTGACTTTATGTGTCCTATTCAGGGGGGGCGAGCTGTTGCCAATGTTGAAAATAAGGACGGAAAATGTGATATTGCTGCTCAACAATGGTTGATAGACAATACCATTGGGGATGATACAGGCGATAATATTTCAAATCTTAACCGTAATTTTTGTGAGATGACGATTCAATATTGGGTATGGAAAAATTATGAAAAAATCGGAAACCCAGACTATGTCGGATTTATGCAATATAGAAGACATTTTATTTTAAACCCTATCTTTGATAAAATTAAACGCTCTGCTTTTAATCTATGTTATCAAGTAGTTAGTGTTAGGGCTCCTGATAATAATTACTTTAATGTGATAGGCTTAAATAAAAAAAATATTCTAAAAATTCTAAAAGACTACGATGTTATATTAACTAAGAAAACAGATTTTTCTCTAATTGGTATAAAAAGTATGAGGGAGGACTGGGAGAAAGTTATATCCGGTACGCATATAGAAGATTTGGATAAATTTACAGCCTATTTAAAGCAAGTTAACCCAGAATTTGGGGAATATTTTGAAAAAAAATCTTATGAACCGCAACAACATCTTTATCTATGTTTTATAACTTCTAAAAAAATATTTAAGGAATATGCTGAATTTGTTTTTCCTATTCTTTTAGATTTTAATAAGATATTAGATGTATCTCAATATTCCGTCAATGGAAAAAGAACTATGGGATACTTAGCAGAAAGATTGTGGAGTGTGTATTTTGATTTTATGGAACAAAAAAAATCATATAAACTAAAAGAAGTCAATATGACTTTAATCCTAGATAGTGGGTTACGTGAAAAAAATAAGTTTTATTTATATCTTAAATATTATGAATATTGGTTTGAATCCAAACTTTTATGGGGAAAATGGAAAAATATATACCGAGAAAAACGCAAAAATATAAGAGCAAAACTTAAAGATGCTGGTCCGATGTTTATAAATAATAAAAAATTTAAAGCACGAGATTACGCACAATCAAGCACTAAAAATTAAGGGAAAAATAACATGCACATTGTAGAAATCAGAGGCGGATTAGGTAATCAAATGTTTTGCTACGCTTTCGGGCAAAATTTTGCTGATGTTTTGTATGATAAAAGCGAATATGGTGTCAGCGAAAAACGTCCGCTTGACCTAGAGCTTTATAATATCAAAGCAACCTATGCCACCAAAGAGCAAACAGTTCCCTATATAACAAGGTCTAAATTCCCTCGTTTTATAAGAAAATGGTTTAATATCCCGACCTATAAAAATATAACACGCGAAAAGCAAAGCACTCTTTATCAGCCGGAGTTGTTGCAGGTTAAAGACAGTTATTTCAAAGGCTATTTTCAAAATGAAAATTATTTTAAACACATGCGCCCACAGATTTTGCATGATTTAACTTTAATGAAACCTTTAGATGAAGCCAATGCCAAGTTGCTTGATGAAATCAAACAGACCAATTCTGTTTCCATCCACGTCCGCCGTGGGGATTATTTTGCGGCAGGCTTCCCCGTTTTAGGGGTGGATTACTACCAAAAAGCCATAGATTATGTTGCTCAAAGGGTTGAAAATCCGCATTTTTACATTTTCTCTAATGATTTTGACTGGGTAAGAGAAAATATTAAAACAGGTTATACTCAGACCATCGTTGATATCAATGATGAAAGTCATGGTTATTATGATTTGGAATTGATGCGCAACTGCAAGCATAACATTATCGCTAACAGCACTTTTTCTTGGTGGGGCGCATGGCTTAATGAAAATCCAGATAAAATCGTTGTTTCCTCTCAAGGGGATAATATCCCAAGCGAGTGGTTCATAATTTAATAAAGGTCGTTCATGCCCGAAAAAACGCTGTTATCCGTCATCACGATATGTAAGAACGAACCGTTTATAGAAGCGACCTGCCAAAGTGTGGTGTCGCAGACTTATCAGGATTTTGAGTGGTTGGTCATAGATGGCGCATCAACGGATAATACCTTAGATACACTAAGCAAATACCAATACCGTATCAACACGCTTGTTTCCGAGCCGGACAGCGGTGTTTACAATGCCATGAATAAAGGCATTGCCAAGGCCAAAGGCAAATATTTGCTGTTCTTAAACGGCGGGGATATGCTCTACGCACCGGATACCCTTAAAAATGTTATGCCTTTTTTAGAAAGCGGCAATGCGGACATTTTTTATGGTGATTCCTATCGCCTGTTTGAGGAAGAAGAAAAATGTTTTATCAAAACCTATCCCGAAAAGCTTGTTAAAAATTTTTTCTTGGATAATACCTTGGCGCACCAGTCATCTTTTATCAAACGGGAAATGTTTGCCCGTTTCGGTTTGTATCGCGAAGATTTTAAGATTGTGAGCGATAAGGAAAAATGGCTTTGTTTTATGGAAAACGGTGCAAAATTCACACATTTGCCGTTTGTTTGTTCATATTTTCGCATGAACGGCATCTCTCGCCTGCCGACCGAATTGTTAAAACAAGAAAAAATCCGCATGTTAGAACAATATTTTGATAAGACCATGCTAAGAACCTCTGATTTACCCTACCTAAAAGCATTATTTGACAGCCATCATCGTAGCCTAAATAAAACGCAGTCGTCTAACTCGTCATCGCTCCGAGCGAAAGCGAGGTCAAGCGATCTCCATAACAATAATAATGCACATTAAATCTTTAAGAAAAGGGTGCTGTGTGTACAATAAGTTTATCTTTCGCACTGGTCGGAACGAGTGGATTGACGTCGTTTCACTCCGCCGCACGGGCGCGCATAAACCTTCGGTTTATCGGCATACTTCCGTCGCCTTGCGCTTGTAGTCGAACCAGTGGCAGCGCCACCTGCATCACAGTGGTTCAAATCCGTATCACTTTCGTGATAATAAAACAAAAGAGGCACCACAAGGGCACCTCTTTTATTTTATGGTCGGAACGGGTGGATTGACGTCGTTTCACTCCGCCGCTGCGTCACATCTGCCCGACGGCACCGGCGTTCTTCCGCCCGCCTGATGTTCCTTGTCGAACCACTTTCTCGTGGCTCAAATCCGCATCACTTTCGTGATGATAAAACAAAAGAGGCACCACAAGGGCACCTCTTTTATTTTATGGTCGGAACGGGTGGATTCGAACCACTGACCTCTGCGACCCGAAAGTGCCTAAATAGCCT
>Ga0247610_10003343_pt1 | contig 17679 bp, 11 predicted proteins | sample 174DNAGHGhighgp2_FD_193483 | JGI IMG/M metagenome (GOLD analysis project Ga0247610, IMG submission 193483) | Sheep rumen microbial communities from Palmerston North, Manawatu-Wanganui, New Zealand - 1742 DNA GHGhigh gp2 | ecosystem: Host-associated > Mammals > Digestive system > Stomach > Rumen... | reverse complement strand
AATTCATTCAAAAACCTGTCCCCTTGATTCCTGAAAGTCTGATTACCTCGGAAACTTCAATTTCCTTTTATAGCATTTCTCAAAGTCACAAAGGCCACAGGTGTAATCCTGCCTGCTCACGTTTCTACCCACACCCATTACGCCGCTTACACTCTTAATGGGCACCATCAGCGAGCCTTCTGTCAGCCTCACGCCACAGGTCTTTCCCTCAAACAGCGGAAAGAGCTGCTGCTGCTGTGAGACGTGCCAACCGCAGTAACCTGGCGAAAACCTGTTGGTATGATGCCATCCCAGCTTGTCGATGCTCTCCTGTACAGCTCTTTCCATCTGGTCGGCACATTTCTCGGCAATGACCGAACCCAGTGAGTCGGCAATGAACACCCGTACCATGTCGCCCTCCTGCTTCAGCCGTTGCTGATAGGCTTCATACTCCACACCGCCTGTACATATGAACAGGCAGTACGCCTCTGAGCCTTTCAGCTGGTGCTCTATGATCTTTCCCATTTCAAAGGCAGGCAGCTCGCGCATCATCAGGAAGCAGAACTGCGGACGCAGCCACCTCCGCACCTCGTCCACTATGGCCTGCGTTTCGCTGAGCGTAGCCTCGTCGGGCAGAGCACCTCCGTACCCCATCGCCTCGTACATGTCGACAGGGTCTATTCCCAGCTGTTCGTATGTCAGTGTCTTCTGTGTCATTCCTCGTGTCATTTGCCAACTGCCTCATTCCATTTGGCGCATGCACCAAAGAACGCTTCCACATTCTCAATCGGTGTATGCGGGGGTGTGTCACATCCGCTTGAAATCACGAAGTTGGGATACTGGCGCATCCGTTCGAGCAGGTGGAGCGTAGCCTCCCGCATCTGTTCCGGCGTGCCGTCCTTGAACAGCGAGACTGGGTCGAGGTTGCCCATGGCAAGGGCATCGGCGGGTATGTCCGCGATGACATCCTCCATGCTGCACTTGTTGCCGAAATGATAGGCGGCAGCGCCCGTCTCAACCATGGCCTTGGTACAGTGTCCCTGATTGCCGCAGTTGTGCAGCACCACCATGAAGCCATCATCCTGCACCCGTTCCACGATCTGTCTTACGTATTGCGAGGAGAACACCCTGCAGTCCTCGTTCGATAGCAGCCCGGCAGCAGGCTCTGCCATCAGCACACCGTTCGCCCCGGTCATCTTCAGCGCCTCACAGTATTTCCCGATGAAATCGGTACATTTCTGCAGCAGCACGTGGGCGGCGTCGGCATGTTCACAGGTCAGCACCATCATCTCAGACATGTCGTACAGACGTCCTGCCAGCGAGAACGGCCCTATGCAACCACCCAGCAACGGGCGGTCTGCAATGGCTTCCGATGCCAGCAGACTGGCCTTCAAGTACTGCGGAATACGTCCTGCCGACAACTGTGGTACCTTCAACTCATAGATGCTTTCTACATCTGTCAGCAGCCGGCTCGCCACCGATGGGACGGCCTCGTCGCTGAAAGCTATCTCAGCGCCGAACGCCTCGGCCTCGACGGTCAGGTCCATCATGGTGCAGGCAGCCGCCGACGGCCACCTCTCTGCCAGCCTCACCACGGCCTCGGCATGCACACGTCCATCGCTCACGGCCTGCCTCACCGTGTGACCTGTCAGCTCTATTCCCGGATGGGTCATTACCGGCACTGCCGCCACTCGCTTCTGGCTGATGATGTCAGCCGCCCACCGTTTCATATCTGTTCTCATATCTCATTCCTTAAAAACTTCCGCCGCAAAGTTACAACCTTTTTCCGGTTCCACCAAACAATCAGCCTTTTTCAGGCCAAAAATAAAACACACAAAACCAAAAAAACACGGGAAGATATTGCCAGTGTGAAGAAAAAGCCGTAACTTTGCAGGCATGAAGCTAACTACAACCCCAAGAGCTATGAACAAACTTAAGATCTTATGTATCGCGCTTGTAGCCTTCGGCACCCTTAATGCCCAGGCACAGCCCAAGTCGTGGACTGCCGACAACGGCAACGGCACCTTTACGAATCCCCTGTTCTACGACGAGTTCTCCGACCCCGATATCCTGCGCGTGGGCGACGACTACTATCTGGCTGGCACCACTATGCACGCTGTGCCGGGGTTGGTCATCCTCCATTCGAAAGACCTGGTCAACTGGGAGTTCGCCTCCTACTGTTTCGACCGCTTCGACTTCACCGAAGACCGCTTCTCGCTGAAGAACCACGAGGAAATCTACGGTCAGGGCATCTGGGCTCCCTGCATCCGCTATGCCAACGGCCAGTTCTACGTTTTCAGCAACGTCAACGGCAAGGGTCTGCAGTGCTATACGGCGAAGGACATCCGTGGCCCGTGGACCCACCACAACATGAAGGGTAACATCTACGACCTCGGCGTGCTGTTCGATGACGACGGCAAGATCTATGCCATCCACGGCTACGGAACGGTGAAATGCACCGAACTGAAACCCGACATGAGCGGTCCCATCGATGGCACCGAGCGCATCATCATACCCGAAGGCAACGGCGTGGGCGAAGGCCACCACATGTACAAGATTGATGGCATGTACTACCTCATCTCCACCGACTACTCGCCCAACGGCCGCACACTCTGCTCGCGCTCGAAGAGCATCTGGGGGCCTTACGAGACACGCGTCATCACCGCCGACGAGACCTACGGCTACCATGCCGCCTCGCTCACTCAGGTGCCCCGTGGCACGAAGTACCGCATTGGCGAGGACGGCACAAAGTTCCAGCTCGGCCCTGTCGACAAGGACGCCACCGCCTGCACCAATGCCCATCAGGGTGGCATCGTGCAGTATAAGGACGGTTCGTGGTGGGCACTCTTCATGCAAGATTTCCACTCTATAGGCCGCACTGTCTGCCTCATGCCCATGACGTGGGAGGATGGCTGGCCTATGGTGGGACTGAAGGGCAATCTCGGCCGTGCGCCCCGCACATGGTTCATGCCCGGCACCAAGCTAGGCTGCTACGCCGTGGGTGAGGAGCCCCAGCCCTTGCGTGCACCCTACGAGCGCAGCGACGACTTCAACTATTCCACGAAAGCCCAGAAGAGCCAAGTTCTGAAACCCGTCTGGCAGTGGAACCATAATCCCGATGACAAGCTATGGAGCCTCCGTGGCGGCCGCCTGCGCCTTCAGTCGCAGCCCGCCGAACAGCTCATGTGGGCCCGCAACACCCTGACCCAGCGCGTCATCGGCCCGAAGTCCGTTACCACCGTCGAACTCTACACCAAGGGTATGAAGGACGGTGACGTCTGCGGACTGGGCAACATCAACGTGCCTTGTTCGTGGGTTGGCCTTGTCAAGCAGGGCAACCAACTCTCACTCCGCTGCTTTGAACAGCTGACCAACGACACCGTCACCGTATCTGTCGGTTTATCCGATGGGAAGATCTACCTTCGCATGAATGGTGACTACGACAATGACCAAGCACAATATGCCTACAGCACCGACGGCAAGACTTTCCATACCATCGGCCGCACGATGCCGCTCAGCTATCAGCTCATCACCTTCCAAGGCTCCCGCCACGCCCTCTTCGCCTTTAATATAAAAGGTAAGCAGGGCGGCTATGCCGAGTTCGACAACTTCACTGTCGACGAGCCCTGTGCCGACCGCAGCGCAAACATCCCTTATGGCAAGATCATCCGCATCATCAACAAGGCCACTGGCCGTCCAGCCATCGCCTTGAAACATGGCGTGCTCTACGACACCCACAGCGGCGACAAGAGCGACCTGACACGGTTCAAGGTCATCGACCGTGGACAGGGCAGGGTGGCACTCCAGTGTGCCGACGGTCGCTACTTGAAGGTCTATGGTGACGGGCTGCCTGGCGACGTCCGTTTCACCCCGTCGCTCTCCCCTGCCGCAACATCCGATGGGAATACCGTCCTCCCCACCACCGACGACATCAACAGCACGACGTTCCTCTGGCAGGATTTTCTCGACCACGATTTCATGCTGCTGTCGCTGAAGAACCACCGTTATCTGGGCAAGAGCCCCACCACCGGCAGTCCCTATTCCATGGACTATGCCGGTCCCGATCCCGCCCGCCGCAATGGCTCGGTGCTCCATTGGGAGGAATGACCTGATGGTTTTGTGGAGTGTGACAGCAGGAACACTTCTTGTTCCTCCTACTCAGCTTCAAGCCGATGAAGATGGCAGAGCAACAGCCAGCCGTCACCATCGCGCAGATGCATGCCGTTGCCCTGGCAATAGCGGAAATACTTGCAACCGTCACACTCGCCGTTGCGCATCCATTCGCGCTGACGATAGGCGGCATAGCGGTGTTCCCATACCTCCATGAAGTCGTCGCGGTAGATGTTTCCCTGGTTGTAGTCGGCACGTATGCTGGCACAGGCGGCAATGGCACCGTCGGCCATGACCGATCCCACCGTCACGCCAGCCTGACAAGCGAAGAGCCGGTTCCTCACCTCGCCCTCATAGTTGCCGAGGAACCCCTCACAGCCATAGTCCACCCGTATGCGGCCTTCTGCGCGTGTTCTTCTGATATACTCGAACACCCCACGGAACTCCTCGTTGGTCAGACGCATCTGGGGGTCAAGGGCTGCCCGTCCTACTGGGAAAACCGTGAAAATCCTCCATCGGCCTACGCCCTTGCCAATCAGGAACTCCTTGATTTCATCCAGTTTCCCGTAGTTGCGTCGGTTCACGCAGGTAACGATGTCGAAGACAAAGCCCTTGGTAGCCACCAGCATGTCGATGGCGTGGCTCACCATGCTGAAGCTCCGGCTGTTGCCCCTCATCCAGTTATGGTCTTCCTCCAGTCCGTCCAGACTGATGCTCATGGTGTGGATGCCTGCCTGCAGCAGTCGCTGCCAGCGCTGCGGCGTCAGGTGCAGGGCGTTGGTCACCATGCCCCATGGGAACCCCTTCCCGTAAATCTCCCTGCCACATTCCTCGATGTCCTGCCGCATCAGGGGCTCACCTCCTGACACAATCACAAACACCTTGTGTGGATCAGTCTTCGCCGCTATGCTGTCGAGCACCCGCAGGAAGTCCTCCTTGGGCATGTCGCGCCCGTCGGCCTTCATCTTGCAGTCGCTGCCGCAGTGTCGGCACTTTAGGTCGCAGCGCAGTGTGCACTCCCAGAACAGCTGTCTCAGCGGGTGTTCCCTTCTGGCCAGGTTCTCCTGCTGCCGCCACAGCTCCAGGGCGAGTCTCTTCTTGATGGTCAGTGGAGTGGGCTTCATGGCTTCTTCTTCAGTCTCACTGGCTGCTGTATCATGTATTCGCCGCCATTCCATGCGCCGTCACCGTTCTTCACCTTCACGGCTCTGCCAAAGTCAATGTCGAGTGTGTCGCTGAGGAACTCGCCGCCATTGGCCTCGCCGTCCGTATCCTCGACCGTCAGTTTGTAGTCAGGACGGTCCATTCCCATGTATGTCAACCGATAGCTGCCCGCTGCGTCCGTCAGTATCGAGTCAACGCCACCGGCATTGACCTTGCCGTCGTTGGTGAAGAAAACCTTGATCGAGGCCTTGATACCCTGTACCGGGTTATTGGCCTCGTCGGTCACGGTGCCTTCCACCCTGTAAGTGGCATAAGGAGTACCATACTCCATCACGGGAGTGCCATACATGTCCGGCTCGTCCGACGAGCATCCATAGCCCAGCATCGACAGCAGGGCTGTCAGAACAGCGTTGTACCAACGGTAAAATCTCACTTTCATCTTTCCTGTTTTTTGCGTTTCTTTGTCTTATAACTGATGAAACAGGTCAATCTTGCATCCATTGCTGTTAATAAATACTAATTCCTGCATCACCCTGCGTCCGCCTCTCCACCCGGAAAGACGTGATCATGGCTCCCCTTGCTCAGGAACAGCTGAGGGGCAGTGTGATGATGAAGCGTGCGCCGTGGGTGTAGCCAGCGTCGTGTTCCAGCCCACCCCCCAGTTTCTGTGCCGTCTCATAACAATAGGCCAGCCCTAGTCCAAGCCCCTTTCTGAACTCATCGCCTTTCGTAAACCGGTCGAAGATAAAGGGCTGCGCCTCCTGGCTGATGCCGCATCCCGTGTCCTCCACTATGAAGCGTACGTCCCCTCCGTCCGTCGGCTTCTGTTCCACCGTCAAGGCTATCCTGCCTTTCTCGGTGAACTTGGTGGCATTCTCCAGCAGGCATCCCAGCATGTGTTTCAGGCACTCCGCGTTGGTGGTGATACACAGGTTGTCAGGCACCGGTGTGTGCAGTTCCACCTTTACCTTTGTGGCGTCGACGGGCGGCATGGCGACGATGGCCTGTTGGCATGCCTCTATGCAGTTCACCTTATGCAGGTTGCTCCTTATGTCGGTGGCATCCTCGTCGGCCATGATGATCATCTTGTTCACCAGCGAAATGATGTGCTGAGTGTTCTCTTCGATGGTGACGGCCACCTGGTGGCGTTCCTCGTCGCTGAGGGGCATGTCCTTGTTGGTGAGCACCTGCGTGAAACCGTTGATGATGTTCAGCGGTGTGCGCAGCTCATGGCTCACATGGCGTATGAATCCCGTTTTCATGCGGTCGCTTTCGCGGGCTTTGCTTGTGGCTTTCCTCAGCTGCTGGTTCTTCTCGAGCAGCCGTTTCTGGTACTGTCGTCGGTTCAGCATGTTGATTATCAGTACCAGTAAGAACAGCAGTGTGATGACAATGGCAATGGTCAGCAGCACGTTCAGCCGTTCTGTGGCCTCGCGGTGCTCGTTGGCCAGCCTCACCTCGGCTTCCGACTTGCTGATGTTCTCGGTAATCATGATGCCCGTAATCGAGTCGCGCAGGTGGGTCAGCTGGTGCATCACCTTCGATGCCATTAAGGGTTGGTGGCAGTAGTGGTAGATGTCGCGCATCACCAGATAGCGGTCCTTGTGTACGGCCAGGTAGCGTGCTGCCGTCAGCGCGCTGTCGATGTTGCCCTCGAGTACGCTCCGATAGATTCTCATATAGGAAAAGAAGGTGCCCTGCGATCCCGACTGGTTGCGGTTCTCCATGGCCTGGGCCTCCTGGCAGTTCCTGAGGCAGTCGTCATAGCGCTCGTCCTTGAAATCGAGTATGCTCCTGAACGCATAGGCATTGGCCATGTTGCGGTAGTAGCGTCCGTTGTCGGCGTGTTTCTCCACCTCCATCGCGTATTCCGTTATCCAGTGCAGCGACTGCTTCGTGTCCTCGTTGAGGCAGGTGTGGGCCATGCCCAGGTAGATAGTGTTCAGCACCGACGCCTCATAGTGTGTGCCCCTCACCTGCTGAATAGCCTCCTTGAACAGTTCCATGGCGCCGTGGTAATAACCGCACGCATTGAATATCTGTCCCAGCATGTTGGGCACCAGGTAGCGCTCTTCGGTGGCCTTGTGGTCGTGTTCCATGTCGTGGCGCATGTCCTGCACCATCTGGTAGGCCTCATAGATGTGCATGCGGTTCAGCTCATAGAGTATCTTGTTGAACCATCCGTTATAATAGGCCTCCATATCACCCTCGTCCGAGGCATGCGACTGATATTCGGCCACGGCGACATCCCTCACGGCGGCATCGTCGCCTTTGCAGGCCTCCAGCATCTGGCGCTGCAGCCTGAGATGCGTAGTAGTGTCGCGGCACTGCTCGCTCTGAGCAAGCGTTGCCGGCAACAGGCAGAAAGCCATCAACAGGGTCAGTAGAATACGATGATACACAGAGTTGAAAGTTAGTTTCAGCTGCCAAAATTACAAAAAACTGACAGCAACACCAAGGATTTTTCCCTTTTTTTTGCCGATACAGCCCAACTTCGTCACATTTCATGCCGCAAACCTGCAAAAAACCATGCGAAAAGCGGAAACAACACCTCCCTACACCGTCATTTCAACGCACGAAGGTAAATGGGGTATCAGACGCTAAAAGCGTCAGTGGGTTACATCCTTTCATAGAATGGGCAACTCAAATTTGTAGTCTTTTGGCAATTATTTCAAAGATATTCTTTTGTGTATCGTGTTTTTTTTGTACTTTTGCAGACCCTTATGAATTATTGTAAGAAAGCAATGAAAAGATATTATTTGATGGCAGTAGCCGCCATGATGACAATGATGAATGTATCTGCCCAAGAGGATACTGTGCAAACGTATTCCGAACTGGAACAGATGCCTAGGCTCCTGAGTGCCACCATCATTGAACATCCCGCTACACGTACCTATACCAACGGCGAGCAGCAGTCTACAACCGACACCCCAGGCACACTCATTCAGAACAACCTGTAGTTCGTGAAGGAATAACAGTCCTTTATTCGTCTGGCCGTTACAAAAAGGGAAATGGAACGCAGTAAAGAGATTTACAAGGTAACCCTGGTGGGAGGAGCAGTAAACGTGGTACTGCTTCTCTTTAAGTTCGTGGCAGGCATTGTGGGACAAAGTGCTGCCATGATAGCCGATGCGGTCCACTCCCTGTCAGACTTCGTGACCGACCTGATTGTGCTGTTGTTTGTACGCATCAGCAACAAACCCGAGGACAGGTCGCACGACTACGGGCATGGCAAATACGAGACACTGGCCATGACCGTCATAGGCCTGACTCTGCTGATAGTGGCCATAGGGATTATATACCATGGCGTTACGAAAATCAACAGATGGTGGAATGGCGAGCAATTGGTGGCTCCCGACCTGTTGGCCCTGTGGGCAGCACTGCTGTCGGTGGTTCTGAAGGAAGGTGTGTATCAGTACTCTATGGTGAAAGCACGCCAGCTGAAATCGCAGGCCGTGGAGGCCAATGCCTGGCATCACCGCAGCGATGCACTGTCGTCCATCGGCACTGCTGCAGGTATTGGAGGAGCTATCTTCTTCGGACAGCGGTGGACAGTGCTCGACCCGCTTGCATCCGTCGTTGTGGGTGTGTTTATCGCGAAGGTGGCTGTCAGTCTGCTGCACAATGGCGTTGGCGACCTGATGGAGCAGTCATTACCCGACGAGGTGGAACAGGAGATTCTGAAACTGGCTGCTTCTGTGCCAGGAGTAACAGAGCCACACGAACTGCGCACGCGGCGACTGGGCAACCACTACGCCATAGAACTGCACATCCTGATGGACGGGAACATCAGCCTGCACGAGGCTCACGACAAGGCTTCCAAGGTGGAGAATGTGCTGAGAGAACACTATGGCGAACATACCCACATAGCCGTTCATGTAGAACCAATAGAATAGAAAAACTAAATCAATGTCTTATATGATAACAAAACGGAACCTGATAGGCTTATCTCTTTTCATCTGTCAATTCTTATCTAGCGCTGCGCTCCGTGCTCAGCCTCTTACACTAAGCCATCCTCATGGCATCTATGACAGTCCGTTTACACTGACAGTCAAGCAGGCCGAGGCCGACGGTAGCACTATCCGCTACACATTGGACGGCAGCGAGCCTACCGCAGCCAGCACGCCTTATACGGCTCCGCTTCAGGTAAAGGGAACCACCATCCTCAGAGCTGCCGCCTATCTCGACGGGAAACGTACATCCGACATGACGACCGCCACATTCCTCTTCATGGACGATGTGCTCAGCCAGCCGGAATGGCCAGAGGGCTATCCCGCCGAGTGGGGACGATACACGCAGATCAGCGGTACGGCCAAAGCAGACTACGGCATGGATCCTGAAATGACTGGCGACTCAAAACTGCGGCCCAAGATACTGCAAGGATTGAAGGACCTGCCCGTCGTTTCCATCGTTACCGACAAGGACAACCTGTTCAGCCATGAGAACGATGAGGAGCGTGGCGGCATCTATATTTTCACGGGACCACCCGTCGGCGATGACACTGGTCACGGATGGACACGCCCTGCCAGCGTTGAGATGTTTTGCTACGGAGACGCCCAGGGAATAGACCTCTCCACCACTTGCGGCCTGCGGCTTCATGGCGGTCACGGACGGCTCGCAGAGAAGAATCCCAAGCATTCGTTCCGATTGGTGTTCAAAGAGAAATACGGACCGAAGACCCTGAAATATCCTCTCTTTGGTGAAAACGAACCCAAGAAGTTCGACCAGCTGGTACTGCGCTGCCATTTCGGCAACTCATGGCAGCACTGGGCTGAGGGCAACCGGCAGAAAGCACAGTATAGCCGTGACATCTGGACCCGCCGCATGCAGAGGAAAATTGGGCGTACCAGCGTCAATGCACTCTACGTGAACCTCTTCCTCAACGGCATGTATTGGGGAATGTACAACCTGGCCGAGCGGGTGGACGACCAGTTCGGCAAGGACCACTTGGGGGGAAAGACCGAAGAGACCGATGTCATCAAGATAGAAGAGGACGGCGGCAACCATCTGGAGGCCTCGGAAGGTACAATGGACGCATGGAACCTGATGGTGAACACTGCCAACAAAGTTGACGGCAGCGCCAACGGGCAGGCGGCCTATGAGCTGCTCTGTGACTCGCTGCTCGATGTTGACAACTTCATAGACTATATGATTATCAACCAATATGGAGGCAATACCGACTGGGATCATCACAACTGGTATGCCATTCGCCGGCATAACAATGACAGTGTGAGCAGCCAGGGGTTCCAGTTCCTCTGCTGGGATACGGAGATTATCTTCGAGAACCTCTATGAGAACATCCTCGGCCTGAACAACGGAAGCAGTTTTCCGTCCGGCATCTTCCAGCATCTGCTGAGAAACGAGCAGTTTGCTCGCCGTTATCAGAAACGTGCCAAAGAGCTGCTGGCCGATGACGGCCTGTTGGGACCGCAGTCTGTGGTGGAAGTGTGGGACAGTCTCTACCACACCATTTCCTATGCCGTTTATGCCGAGGCAGCACGATGGGGCGACTATCGGCGAGATGTTCACCGCTGGCAGTCGAAAGGTGAGCTCTATACCGTGGACAACCAGTTCATGAAAGAACGTCGCAGGCTGCTGAACGACTATTTCCCTTATCGCAGCGACTTCGTACTGTCAAGCATCCTGGACTATGTAGGCATTGACGACTTCGAAGCCCCCGACGACTGGGTAAAGCTCACAAAGCAGATGTTCTGTGAATGGAGCGGCAGCGGCAAGGACGCAAAAGCCCTGGACAAACAAGTCACCGTCGACTGGAACATGGGACAGACGGTTGGTGGCGGAACTGCCATCGCCGGTTTCGTCAATGTTGACCACAATCAGTTTGCCGACCTGAGCCAGTACGACCGGCTCGTGCTCCGTGGCTCCGGCAGCGGACTGCGCATTCTGGCCAACCGCCTCGTTGCCCATGGGCCCTGGAAGCAGATTGTGGTGTCGTTCAACAATCGCGATCCTTATTGGAACGAAGAGTATCAGGCCATTGTCGTACCATTATCCGACTTGATGACCATGAACGATACCGACGGCAACAGACGCAAGGACAGCTTCCTGCATCTGAATGCACTGAAGGTCGACTGGAACAGCAGCTGCAAGGTGACTGCCGCCTATCTCGTCCCTGCCGAGGCACTGGCCATTGAGTCAATTGGCAGCCAGTCTCAGCCATTCAGCACCTCTTATTATAACCTGCAGGGACAGAAGGTGGAAAGACCCACTCGTGGCATTTACATCAGAAATGGTAAAAAAATGGTGGTGAGATAACAGATATTCCCTCCTTTTTTCGTAATTTTGCAAGCAAAACCAACAACCGATAACGATGAAAAAACAATTTGTGACATTTGCAGCCGCCTGTTTAGCCATGGCTATCCAGGCACAAAACAGTGTGAAACCAGCCATCCCACGCGATGCTGCCTTGGAGGCGAAAGTGGAGAAAACCCTGAAGAAGATGACTCTGGACGAGAAGATTGGCCAGATGCTCGAGCTGAACCTCGACGTGATGGGTAATATGGCTGTCGAAAATGCCAAGGTTGACCGTGAAAAGGTCCGTTCTGTCCTGCAACAATATGGCAGATCTAAAGAAGAAGTCAATGAGACGCTGAAGATGACCGACCAGCAGATTATCGACAAGCTAGGAGGATTTCCAGTGGACATTTATCAGGGAGAGACCAAGCGGGTATGGAAACTCAACGAGACCATGCTCGACACGCTGATTTCCAAATGGAAGGTCGGTTCTATCCTCAATGCTCCCGGCACCCGTGCCGCTACCGTTGACCAGTGGCAGCAGTGGATACAGCTCATACAGAAGAAGTCGATGAAATATATCGGCATACCCGATATCTACGGACTGGACCATAACCACGGCGTCACCTATACACAAGGAGGAACGCTGTTCCCACAGCCCATTAACATCGGCGCTTCGTTCAATACCGAACTCGCCTTCACAGGTGCAGAGATAACTGCCTACGAAAGCCGCGCAGCCAACTGTCCCTGGGTGTACAATCCTGTCGTTGACCTGAGCCGCGACCCCCGCTGGCCTCGTATGTATGAGAGCTTCGGCGAGGATGCCATTGTCAACTCAAAGATGGTGGTAGCAGAAATCAAGGGCTATCAGGGTGACGACCCTAACCACATTGACCAATATCATGTAGGCACCAGTACCAAACACTATTTTGCCTACGGTGCCCCCTGGACTGGCAAGGACCGTACACCTGCCTACCTAGCACCACAGATGATCCGCGAGAAATACTTCGAGCCCTTCAAACAGGCTGCACTTGCCGGCACATTAACCATGATGGTCAACTCTGGCTCCATCAACGGCGTTCCTGTACATGCCAGCTACGAATACCTCACCAAGTGGCTCAAGGAAGACCTGCAATGGGACGGATTCCTGGTTACCGACTGGGCCGACATCAACAACCTGTTCTCACGCGAAAAAGTGGCCAAGGACAAGAAAGACGCTATCCGCATTGCCATCAACGCCGGCATCGATATGTCTATGGATCCCTACAGCGTGGAATTCTGTATCCTCCTGAAGGAACTCGTCAACGAGGGCAAGGTGCCCATGTCACGAATCGACGATGCCGTGCGCCGCATCCTACGTGCCAAGTACCGTCTGGGGCTCTTCGACAAGCCCAACACGGGCGGCAAGGGATTCGAGAAATTCGGCTCCGACGAACATGCCAGGAAAGCACTCCAGGCTGCCGAGGAGAGCGAGGTGCTGCTGAAGAACGAAGGCAACATCCTGCCCCTGGCAAAAGGCAGGAAAATACTGCTTACCGGTCCCAATGCCAACCAGATGCGATGTCTGCACGGCGGCTGGAGCTACACCTGGCAGGGTTCCAAGGCCGAGGACCTGGCTGAAAAATACAATACCATATACGAGGCTTTCTGCAATAAGTTCGGCAAGGAGAACATCATCCTCGAGCAGGGAGTCACCTACGATGAGAACGGACAGTATTACAGCGAGAACAAACCCCAGACCGACAAGGCGGTGGCTGCCGCTGCCCAGGCCGACGTCATCGTTGCCTGCATCGGCGAGAATTCCTACACCGAGACCCCAGGCAATCTGGACAACCTGTGGCTAAGTGAAAACCAGCGCAACCTCGTGAAGGCACTGGCAAAGACGGGCAAACCCATCATCCTTGTGCTCAACGAGGGACGGCCCCGTCTCATCGCCGATATCGAGCCGCTCGCAAAAGCGGTGGTCGACATTCTCATTCCAGGCAACTACGGCGGCGACGCCCTGGCAAACCTTCTTGCCGGCGACGCCAACTTCTCGGCAAAAATGCCTTACACCTATCCGCGTGAAATCAACTCACTCAACACCTATGACTACAAGGTCTCCGAGGAGGTGGGGACAATGGCTGGAGCTTACAACTACGATGCCAAGGTGAGCCTGCAGTGGCCCTTCGGCTACGGACTGAGCTACACCACCTTCGAATACTCCGACCTGAAGGTCGACAAGGCATCGTTCACTGCCGACGACGTACTCACCGTCACGGTCAACGTGAAGAATACCGGCAGCCGTGCCGGCAAGGAACCCGTGCTGCTCTACTCAAGTGACCTTGTGGCCAGCATCGTTCCCGACAACCGCCGCCTGCGCGACTTCACCAAGATCGAGCTCCAGCCAGGCGAGGTGAAGACCGTCACCTTCCAGCTGCCTGCCAAGAACCTCGCTTTCGTCGGAGCCGACGGACGCTGGACGCTGGAAGAGGGCGGCTTCGTCCTGAAGACAGGCAACCAGACCGTGCCCGCCGTCTGTTCAGCCACCAAGGTCTGGGATACCCCCAACATCCCTTGACGCCACGCGGCAGGGCGTCTTCCCCCCATAAGGCACCCTGCCAACACCCAAAAGCAAAAACTACAGAAACAAACTACCAGCACACAGTATATGAAGAAACTACTTTGCGCCCTGCTCTGCCTGTCGTACACCCTCATTTGTGCTGCCGACACATTCCAGGCCACCGGCCGCCAAAAGTGCAACTTCAACGGCCATTGGAAACTCAGTACTGGCCATCACCCCGGTGCAGAAAAGCCGACATTCGACGACAGCCGTTGGCAGCAGGTCACACTACCTTACGCATTCAATGGCGACGAAGCGTTCAGAAAAGACATCGTTGACCTGACCGATACCATTGTCTGGTACAGGAAACACTTCACTTTGACCGCCATCGGGCACAAGAAAGTGTTCATTGAGTTTGAAGGAGCGCGACAAGGCGCTGACGTATATCTCAATGGCCATCATGTGGGATTCTCCGACAATGGAGTGATGGCTTTCGGCTTCGACCTTACACCTTTTGCAACTGAAGGAGAGAACGTGCTGGCAGTACGTTGCGACAACTCATGGGAATACCGCGACCGCACGCTCAACAGCCGCTACCAGTGGAACGACCGCAACTTCAACGCCAACTACGGCGGACTGCCCAAGAACGTGTGGCTTCACATCACCGACAAGCTCTACCAGACACTGCCCCTTTACTCGAACCTTGGAACGACAGGGACGTATGTCTATGCCACCGACATAGATGTGGCCGCACGCAAGGCAGTAATCCATGTGGAAAGCGAGGTGAGGAACGATGACAACCGTCCACGCTCGTTTTTCCTTACCGTGGTGGTGAAGGACGCCGAGGGCAACAAGGTGGCGGGGTTCAATGGTAGCGAGCGATTCTCCTTGCAGCCAGGGGAAACTGTCATAGCCAAGGCAGAACAGGCTTTGCAAGGATTGCATTTTTGGTCATGGGGCTATGGATATCTTTACACGGTAGAGACATATCTGCGCAACAAACTCGAAACGGCCACCGCTGAGAACGACCGAGTCATCACCCGCACAGGTTTCCGCAAGACCCGCTTCGGCGAGGGGAAAATCTGGCTCAATGACCGCTGCATGATGGTCCACGGCTATGCCCAGCGCACGTCGAACGAGTGGCCGGGCGTGGGACTCTCCGTACCCGCCTGGCTCAGTGACTACAGCAACGGTCTAATGGTGGAGTCGGGCGGCAATATGGTGCGCTGGATGCACGTCACGCCGTGGAAACAGGACATCGAGTCATGCGACCGCGTCGGTCTGCCTCAGGCCATGCCCGCCGGCGATGCCGAGAAGGACGTGGAGGGTGCCCGCTGGCAGCAGCGAACCATGCTGATGCGCGATGCCATCATCTACAACCGCAACAACCCCTCGATCCTCTTCTATGAGTGCGGCAACGAGAGCATCAGCCGCGAGCACATGCTCGAGATGAAAGCCATACGCGACCAATACGACCCCTACGGCGGACGCGCCATCGGCAGCCGCGAGATGCTCGACATCGACGAAGCGGAATACGGCGGCGAGATGCTCTACATCAACAAAAGCAAGAAGCATCCCATGTGGGCCATGGAATACTGCCGCGACGAAGGGCTGCGTAAGTACTGGGACGAGTGGAGCTACCCGTATCACAAAGAGGGCGACGGCCCGCTCTACCGCGGCAATCCTGCCAAAGACTACAACCACAACATGGACAACTTTGCCGTTGAGATGGTACGCCGCTGGTACGACTACTGGCGCGAGCGTCCCGGCACCGGCACCCGCGTCTCGTCGGGCGGCGTGAAGATAGTATTCTCCGACACCAATACCCACCACCGCGGCGAGTCCAACTACCGTACCAGCGGAGTCACCGATGCCATGCGCATACCCAAAGACGCCTTCTTCGCCCATCAGGTCATGTGGAACGGCTGGGTAGAACCCGAGACACCACAGACACGTATCATCGGCCATTGGAACTATCCGCAGGAGACCGTGAAACCCGTCTATGTCGTATCTACCGCCGACGAAGTGGAACTGCTGCTCAACGGACGGTCGCTGGGCAAGGGCCGTCAGAGCTACCGTTACCTCTTCACCTTTCATGACGTTCACTACCAACCCGGCACTCTCGAAGCCGTAGCTTCTGACGGCAGCCGCTACAAGCTCGAGACCGCCGGAGACCCCTGTCAGCTCAAGCTGACGGCTATCAGCAGCCCCCAAGGCACAAAAGCCGACGGTGCCGACATGGTGCTCTTCCAGGTGGAAGTTCTCGACCAGCAAGGACGGCGCTGCCCACTCGACAACCGCACCGTTCACTTCACCCTATGGGGCGAAGGCAAATGGATAGGCGGCATAGCTGCCCGCAACAACAAGAGCCTTCAGCGCCCCGACCACCACCGCCCGGCAGGGCGGCCCGATGCTGCAGCCACGAAGAATGCATCCGACAACTATGTCGGCTCCATGTCGCTGCCAGTTGAGTGCGGCGTGAACCGCGTACTCGTCCGCACCACGCCCAGCCCCGGTGAAATCAGCCTCTCGGCCCGTGCCGAAGGCCTGAAGCCTGCATACATAGAAGTAAAGACCGCCGAAGACGGTACGCCCGACGATGCCATAGGCAGAAACCACTCCCTGCCCTGCTGCCTCTCACGAGGTGAGACACCGCCGACGCCCTCCTATGCCGGCAAGGCCTGCGGCGTGAACATCGTTTCCGCTACAGCCGGCTTCGATGCCGCTCACGCCTCCTTCAGTTTCGACGACAACGAACTCTCCGAATGGAAGAACGACGGACACCTCACTACCGCATGGATTAAATACCGCCTCGAGCGGAAAGCCGCCGTCAGCGACATCTGCTTGAAACTCGCCGGATGGCGCCTGCGCAGCTATCCCCTTGAAGTCTATGCCGACAAAACACTCATCTGGAGCGGCAATACCCAGCGCAGCCTCGGTTACATCCACCTCACCCCCGCCAAGCCCGTCAGTGCCCGTGAAATCACCATTCGCCTGCGTGGTGCCGGCACCGACAGCGACGCCTTCGGAGGCATAGTGGAAGTGGCACAGCCCACTGCCGGTGAGCTCGACCTTTTCAAGGCCAATAACGGCGCCGATACCAAAAACGAGCTGCGCATCGTCGAGATAGAGTTCATAGAATAAAAACAAGGGGCGGGGGAGGGCAAGCTATTGCACCTTGCGGGGGTGTCCTTCTGCATATTGGACAACCCCGTGCAGGTGATGCTGTCGTTTCCCTCCTATCCGCAAGACAGAACGCCCTATGAGTTATTAGGCGGCGGCGCTTTTAGCGCGTGTGGGTTACATCCTTTCATGGAGAGTAAAACCAAAGTGACTTATTATTAATTAATGTAAAAAGACGAACAATTAGGATATTTTTTCTTATTTTTGCAGGCAAATAGTAGGGCGCAAGCTATTGAAACAATTATTTAACTTAAAATTTGAAGATTAAATGTCGGATTCGACTTGCTGCTTTGCGGCGTGTTCGACATGGGCATGGCTGGCGCCTCCTGACTTCGTCGATGCGTCACCCTAATCGTCCAACAGGCTTCTTAAGTCGAAGAGTGGCTTGATTGCCATCTGCTCCTCGGTGAGGAACAGAGTCCTCTTAGAGACACCTTCGACTCCAT
>Ga0247610_10003341_pt1 | contig 17684 bp, 15 predicted proteins | sample 174DNAGHGhighgp2_FD_193483 | JGI IMG/M metagenome (GOLD analysis project Ga0247610, IMG submission 193483) | Sheep rumen microbial communities from Palmerston North, Manawatu-Wanganui, New Zealand - 1742 DNA GHGhigh gp2 | ecosystem: Host-associated > Mammals > Digestive system > Stomach > Rumen... | reverse complement strand
TATTGCTTCAAATCCAATTGGTGTTAAAAAACTATTTGGTTATATCTCTTCCGAGCCTTGTTTATATGAAACGATGACAGGCTATGAGTTTTTATCATTCATAGCCTCTGTCTATCAAATTGATCAGGATAACTACCCTAAAAAGGTAGAAGAATTAAGAAAGAATTTTGATTTAACAGAAGAAGATTTATCCAAAAAGATAAAAAGCTATTCTCATGGTATGAAACAAAAGCTAAGCTTAATTTCATCCTTATTACATGATCCAATCTTATGGATTTTGGATGAGCCTACAGTTGGTTTGGATATTATGGTTTACCATTATCTAATGAAATGTATGCAAGAATTTGTAAAGAATGGCAACTCTATCTTAATTACCTCTCACAATCTAGATTTTATTGGTAAGATTTGTAATCGTGTAGATATTATCAACAATGGTATTATTTACAAAAGTGTAAATCTAGATGAAGAAGAGGATATGAGAGTTAAGCTTGATGATCTTCTAACTGAGATTTATGGAGGTTAGATATGATTAAAAGCTTAATTGCTAAGGAGATTAATATCACCTCCTTAGCCCTGAAATTTAAAAAAGAGAATATTTTAAATACTTTATTAGAAATCATTATCTATGTTGGTTTTATTGTAATAGAGGTGTATCTATTCCATATGCTAAGTAAGAAATTTGAAGCATATAATGGTGTAGAAGAAGCTTTTTTAGTTATCTATTTAACAATTATTAGTTTATTTTTAATATTGTTATTAACATTACAATCTAGAAAGAGTATATTCTCAGTAACTGATGCTGAAATTATGCTAACAAGACCAATAAGGCCAATTGATAATATGATATCTAAGGTATTGTTTATCTACATTAAGAATGTATTACTTAATTTCTGTGTTGCATTTCCAATACTTGTAAGCTATTCAATTAACTTACATTTAGAAGGTTATGTCATTGTATTTTGTATATTGTATCCATTCTTAATGTCATTACTTGAAACTGGCTTTGCCTGTTTTCTAGCATTACCTGCAGAAAAGATTAGTAAGCTATTATCTAGATCTGTAATATTCCAGTTAATCTTTTCAATTATCATTATTTTTGCAGTATGCTTTATATATTCATATATTTTAAATGTATTTATGGTTTTAGTTAAGGATGGGAATATCCAAACAATATTTACGAATGAAACTTTAGAGGTATTAAAAAGTATTGGTTTATATTGTATTCCGGTTAGATTTTTCATTCCTATATTCAATTTGAATTTCATACCTTTAATCTATATGCTGTTAATTGTATTTGCAGTAATGGTATTAGGCGTATTCTTAGGATCAAAGTTCTATTTAAATTTTATAAAGGCAGGAAGAGAAACTAAAACTAAAGTAAATAAGAAATTTAAAAAACAAACATCACCTATAAAGGCTTTATTAATCAAAGAAGCAAAATTAATCTTTTCTTCCAATTCAATATTCTCATTTGCTGGATTATTGTTTATGGAACCAATTTTAACATTTGCGATTGTTAGGGCATTAAATGTCATCTTTAAATCAGGTGTATTTTCATTCCTAACATCTATTTATGATTTTATATTACCTGTTGTTGGTATGATATTTGTTACTTTGTTTAGTGTTATTATTAATACTTCATCAAGCTTCATCTTACAAAGAGAAGGATCAAATGGAATTAAGATTTGTAAATTAATTCCAGTATCCTATAAAAAACAAGTATTAATTAAAACATTAGTTCCATTTGCCTTTTCAGTATTTGCCCTTTTAGTTAGTGTTATTGTATTAGTTTCATTTGGTGAAATTGGTATTATTAATGGATTATTATCTTTCATAATATCTGTTGTACTTCAAATATTTATGGAAATGGTATGTATTACATCTGAATTTAGAAGTGGGGCAAAGGAAGGTTCTAGTTTAGCTGCATTACTAGAAGGTCTTTCAGTATTACTTCCTATTATAATTGTTGGTTTAATTGCACTACTTTCGTATTTTGGTATGAATTTTTACATTGCATTTTTAATTCCATTTGGAGTAGTAATTATTGGTACTATTTTGTATTTCATCCTATTTAGTAAAAGAATTAATAGGAACTTTATTCTGTTAGAAACGAGGAATTAGGCTATGTCAAAGAAAACATTATTTTTATTATTAATATTGCCATTTGTTTTAGCGATATCCTTTTTTGCGGTTTCTAGCTATCTAGTAACCAAGGTAAAGGCAGATATTTCAAATATTGAATGGGAATATAAAAATAACGAAGTATATTCCATTGATGAAAAAGAAATTGAACTAAACGCAACTCCGATACTTGCAGATAGAGAGCTTGATGCTGATGCTACACTTACTTGGGATGTGAAAAACGTAAATGAAGAGGAACCCACTCATGCTAGAATTGTTCTTAAAGATGGTAAGAGCTATTTAGTATTTGATAGTATTGGTTCAGTTATTGTAACTGTTACTAATTCCTCAGGAAACATTTCTAAATCATTCACAGTTAAGATTTATGATGGTGGTGTTATTGCAATTAACACAAGAAGAATTAGAAGCCAAGAATCGATTGAGGGTAAGGATTATTATGGTGTTTATGACCTAAAGGGTCAACAAAAGGTACAAGCTACATTTGATTTAGATGTCATTGCTAAGCCTAGTGATGTAATGAACTATATTACAGTTGAAACATCAAGTAATATTGAATATGATGAGATTTCTGGTAAGGTTACAATTAAATCTTCTGGCTTAGGCTATGTAAGATTTAAATCCTCTGAAGAATCATATGTAGAATCAGAAGAATATAAATTCACTGTTGTAGATGGTGGTATTAATGTAAAGAATTATAATGACCTATTGTATTGTACAAATAAGTCTAGTAATGGTGAGATTGTATGCTTACAAACAAACCTAGAGGCATATCAAAATACCTTTAATTCAGATAATACAAATAAACCAGTGACTGAATTATTTGGTAATTACAATTCCGTAATGAAGCAATATAATTTCCAAAATGAGGTATACCGCTTTGAATCTACTTATAATACTGAATTTATTGACCAATATAACCAAAAGTCTCAAGATCAAATTTCTAAGACTTTAGTTGCAGGTGTACACATTCAAAAAGATTTCTATGGTAATGGCTATACAATCAATGAGCATAATTTATGCTATCCATCACAAACCCTATCTACAGATGAATATTTAGTAGCTTTAGGTGAGAAAGATTTGTTTAGAGGACCACTTCCATATATCGTTATTGGTACAAATGGTATTCCTATTATCAAAGCTTATGGACAGGATAATGTAGGCTTCTATGTAGATGGAGATAATATTACATTAAGAGATGTTAATTTCAAAAACTGTGTATATTCATCAACTCTAGAAAATAATGATTATACAGGTACAGTAGTAGAAATTAATGGCGATAATGTAAAGATATTAAATTCTCATTTATCTAGTGGTAAAACTGTATTAAGAAGCTACTCAAATAAGAATACTATTATTCAAAATACATTATTAGAAAAGGGTCGAGAATTCATCGCTAAGATAGGCTCTAATGAATATGAAAAGATTGATACGTCTAAGCGTGTACAATTTACATATAAGGGCATAGCCTACGATTATAGCTTTGAAGAATTCTTTATCGATCAAAATAAAGATAACTGGAATTTAAACCGTATCTCTGCGGCATTACTAAAAACATCTTACGTTACCGTAAATGAAGCAGATAAATCATTATCTGATGCGGATCGTTTAGTTTTAGCACAAATTCTAAATAAGGCATTAAGTGATGTATCCTTAGTTAAGGTAGATGGAAATCCAATATACAAAAATGAAATAACATTCAAAGATTGTATGTTCTATCAATCAGGATTATTCTCTATTGGTATTGATACAATATTCAATGGACCATACATGTTTGATGGTTCACCAGTTAAGAGTGTATTACAAACTCTAGAAAACCAAGGTATTGTTATTCCTGATAATGTAGCAGGTACAAATTACCCATCTATCCTACATTTAGAAGGAGATACAGTATTCTATGATTATAAGACATTAGATCAGGTTAATTTAAATTGTTTAATTGACACTACAAATCTAAATCAAATCATCAATGAATTAGCTGGCTCTGAAGGTATCACCTTAACTATTGATGATTTCTTCCCAGTAAAGACGATTATTGATAGAAAAGCTAAGGAAGGTAATTTATATTATCAAGATGGAGAAAAGAATTATCTTTGTACCCCATTTGCCTTATTTGGTGGTGGTATTAATCTATCTAAGATTGATATTGAAAATCTAAATAATAAAGATAAAATGATTACTGATATCGAACTTGATGTTTATGAAGAAGTATTAAAGCAAGCCTCATCTGATACAGGTCAAACAACCCTAGCTAAGGGTGCCAATGTATTAAGAAAGTGTGTATCTATGGCACTAGGATTTGCTCCATTTGACTTTATGACTTATAAGGATGGATATCTATTTAATGAAACAATTTCATTAAATACATTAAGAAGTAGAGCCATATAATAATAAATAACGCTATTTAGAGTCTAGATAGCGTTTTTTTCTTTTAAAAGGTAAAAGATTGTATTATACTTAATGTATAAAAATTTGGAGGATATATAGAAATGAATTCAAAAGTATTTAAATATGTAAAATTAGGCATTGGATGCTTAAGTGCATTAGTCGCTTTATTTTGTGTAATTCTTGCAATTCTAAGTATGGTTAGCCTAGATTTTTCAGAATTTACATTATTTGATGTATATCTAATTTTAAGTAGTTTAGTAACAGTAGGTATGGCTGTTTGCTATGGACTTGTTGGATATGCATTAATAATGGGATATTTTAATGGAAAGGATGATGAGAAGTTAGTTTCTTTACCAGCATTAATTTATGCTGCAGGTGAAGGTTTAACCTTCTTATTTATAATTTGCTTTGCACAAGGCTATAGAGCTGCTATTTTATGGGTTGCATTAATACTTGCAATTTCCTCAGTAGTTGCATTTTTCATTGCTAAAACTCAAACTGAGGAAAAGAATAAGTATATCGTTTATATTGTAATGGCTACTATTGCATTTGTAGTTTGCACACTACAATTTGAAGGCAATGGTGGGTTAGGTCTTGTTTGCAATATCTTCTCATTTATGATGATTATGGGTGTTTGTGGTTATTATGTATGTAAGCTAATTCCTACATCTAATTCTTCAAACAAGGAAGATACTCCTAAAGAAGAGGCTAAGGTTGAAGAACCTAAGTCTGAAGAAGAGTCTAAAGCTGAATAACAAAGAAAAAACATCATTTGTCCCAAAAATGGTGTTTTTTCTTGCAATATTTTTGTTTTGTATTATACTTTAAACGTAATAAGGAGGGTGGTTTTGATGAGTCAAAAATTACAAAAATATTTACCATTGATTATTGGTATACTAAGTTTATTTATAGCTTTGTTTTCTTTAATCTATAGTATTATCAATATTTCAGATGCAATTCAGGCTATTAGTAAGTGGGGGTTAACTAACAATCTAAAATATGATTATTATCAAATAAGACCTATTATACTTGGAATTATCTACTTGATTATTTTACCTTCATCTCTTATATGCGGCATCATTCTAATTAAACGCTTTGTGAAAAGTGACAGTCAATTACCTATTTGTTTAAAGCTAACTCAAATGGTTTTCGCTCTTTCGTTTAGTGTTTTATTTATTATTGATATGGTTATAGAACAATTTGGTATTGTAATGTATTCGTTTTGGTTAGTTGTAGCAGTTTTAGTTATTACTTTAGGAATTCTTTCTATAGCAAATTTAGGAACAAAGAAAGAACAAATTCTTTCTTTAATTTTTGGAATTCTTTCATTTACTCTTTTAGGATTACCTTATTCGATAATTGCTCCTTTATTTTCTTACTTTATGGCTTTTACATGTGAGGCAGTTGTAATATTCTATATAGTTGCTTTGGTTTCTACATCTAGTAAAAAGGAAACTAAAGAGGAAAATCAAGTAGAAGACAAACAAGAGGAAATAGTGAATGAAGAACCAGAAGCTGAAGAAGAATTCGAAGAAGAAACTCCAGTAGAGGATGATGACCTAGAAGCCGAAGAGGAATCTGAAGAAGAAACTCCAGTAGAAGATGAAGAGTTAGAAGTCGAAGAAGAAAATGAAGAAAAGAGTGAGGAGCCAAAGAAGGATGATGCCTTCGATGTTACCGCTAAGGTAGAAGCTCCAAATTTTGATTAGGAGGAAATTACGATGAAAAAAGTACAATTAATATTAACATTTGTTATTGCCGTTATTGCTCCTATATTCGCTCTTTCTATTCTTAGTTCTATAGGATACAGTATGAATAATCTTGAATACTTTGAGAGTAATAATGAGATTTTTCGAAACACCCTATGTCTGATTATTTATCTAATTAGCTTTTTAGCTTTAGCTGGTGTTTTAGTTTTATTCGTCTTTAAGTTAATCGGAAAGAGTAAGGTTAAGGATTTAGAAATATTACCACTTTTTGTTATGACAGCTGAATTCTTTTTATTATCGGTTGTTTGGTTATTTGATGAACATCCATTGACGGTTTCTTGGGTTATATTTGGGTTTACATTAGTAATGCTTCCTACAATGATAGTAGGGTACCTTATTAAGAATAATATTGCAAAAAATATCTTATATTTAACTACATTATTAATAGAGTTAATATACAATTTTGTATTATTAGGCATGGAACAGCCCCTATATAATATCTTCCAGTATATTCACTTATTTATAATGATATTTGTATTAAGTGCATATTTTGTATTATCTATTGTTAGTAATAAAGTAAATAATAAAGAAAGTTAAAAGCAAAAGAACTCAACTTGAAAAGTTGAGCTCTTTTTATTCATAAAAATTTGTATACTTTTTTAAGAATTCAATGATTTCATCTGAAGGTATTGCCTCACTTGAAACAAACTCATTACTATCATTAAATGTACTAGCGAAATTAATACCAATTAAGTTTAAATTTGAATCAAATAATGCTCCACCAGAAGAACCAGAATCAATTGGAGCATTTGAATAATAAATATCAAATGTGATATTGGATTTTTCTAAAGTACTTGGATCTGGAACATTTGTTTTCTTTCCTAAGATAAAACCACTAGTTACCGCATTGGACAATCCCTCAGGCTGTCCAATAGCAAATACGAGTTCATTTTTGTATACTTCGTACTGTGCAATACTAGCAACTTTAGCCCTACCTGATTTTTCAAATTTTAATAAGGCTAAATCATAACTTACATCCTTACATACAACAGATGCCTGACTTTGGTTTTGATAAGCATCAAGTACAACAATCTTTTGAGTTCCAGAAGACGTATATACTACATGATGATTTGTTAGTGCGTAATAATAATTTGAACTTTCAAAGATAATTACACCACTACCTAAAGCATTTGAAACATTGGCAAAATGATCTTTGTTTTCAACTGCCACTGTTACATTAGTTAAGACAAGCTTTGTAGAAACATGATTATATAGGGATACAAAATCTGTACTATATTTTGCATATAAGACAAGATCTTTATCTATTACAGTATTAAAATTGAATAATTCTTTATAATCTAGATTGATACTCCATCCAATAAAGGAAGCATATTCCTTGGTTGGATTATCAGGCTTTAAAACCTTATTTTCACTTGTTGATACACTTTGATATGTATAACCATTATTACATACAAAGGTGATGGTATAATCACCTTTTTTTTCAGGAACAGGAACCTGATAGTCTTCCTTAGTTCTTATAGTAGGAGTATCAGATGTTTCCTTTTTTTCTAGTAGCGAAAAGCTACATGAGGTTAGTGGAATTAATATCAAAGTGAACAAAATGAGAATAAAAATCTTTAATTTAATTTTCATTTACATCACCTAGAAGTATTATAGCACAATATTTAAAAAATAATATGTGAAATAATGTTTGTTTTTCTTTAAAGACATTTTCTATTTATGTTTTTTGTTATATAATTTTTATATAGAATATAAAAAGTGTGGAGTTAATATGAAAACCTTAAGCAAAAAGTACCGTATTATACGATTTGTCATTTTCATAATTTTTTTAGGCATCTGTGGATTTTTGATAGGTGAATCTTTAACTCCGTCTAAAAGTAGTGCAGCACAATCAAATAAGGTTGGAAATATTATCGCTGGATTTGTCAATGATTTTAATGGAGATCAAGCAACAATCATTGAACCTACTAGTGTAGAAATAACTAATAAAATCAATGTAGCTCACCCTGAAGAAAAGCTTCAAATGAATCTAGTAACTTTCCCAGAAGATACTAGATACAAATCTTATCAATTTGAATCATCTAATGAATTAGTTGCTAGTGTTGATAGTGAGGGAAATATTTCATTTTTAAGTGAGGGTGAAGTAACAATTACTGCAAAGAATTCATACAATAATGAAATCAAAGATTCATTTACAGTTACTGTTTCAAATATCTTAGTAGAAGAATTAACATTAAGTATTCCAAATGCCACTATAGAAGATGATATCTATACCTTGTTTGTAGGTGAAACCTATCAAATTAAAACGGAAGTTGCACCTAAAAATGCTACGAATAGCATAGTAGAATTTCATGTTTTAGATAATCCATATTTATCTTTAGTAGAAGGACAAATAAGTGTATCTTCATCTTCAGGTGATGAGCTTATTGTCATACATGGTTTAATTGATACAATCGATGAAGAAATCAAAATTAAGACAATCGAAAAGCCTGTTGAAAATATTATAGTTGAGGCAATGTCTCTATCTTTAGTATCAGGGTATATCAATACATCAGTTTCATTATCTAGTAAGGTTCATTTCACTCCATCTAACGCAACCAATAAACAAATTGAGATTGTATCTATTGAAGATACAAATATTGCATCAGTAAAATCTGGAGTAATTATTAAGTTAAAATCTGTAGGTGAAACAAATGTAACGATTCGACACATATCTACAGGTATAACTGCAACAGCCAAAATTAAGGTCTTAGAAAGACCTGAATTAGAAGATTTTGATATCAAAATTACAGGTGATAGTATTTTAGAGGGTAATCAAACAAAGATTAATATTTATAATGTATCACCTAAAAATGCATCCACTTCAGATGTTACTTACTCATCTAGTGATGATTCAGTTTTAACTGTATCAAATAAAGGCTATGTTAAAGGTATTTCTTTTGGTGTGGCCAAAATTTATGTAACGATTCAAGGTATTACAAAGGAATTAGAAATTATAGTTAAAACAAAGGAAGAAGACACTACTGATTTTGTTATTGATTATAAAGTTAAAGAAATACCTGAGGTATTAGTAGGTAACTCTATTAAGCTTAAGGATTATTTTAGCGTATCTGAATTTATTCCATCAGAACCAACATCAAGTACTATTGAATTTGGTATTTTATCAGGTAAGGCATCTATTACAAATGGTAATTTAGTTTGTTTAGATGAGGGTGAAGTACAAATCATTATGCTTCATAAATCATCAGGTATAAGTAAGATAGTGAAGGTTAAAGGTATATATGAATTAAAGACTACAAAGGACTTTACAGATACCATATATTTAAACCATGAAGCGATTATCAATTTAGATACCAATTCTTTATACCCAGTTAATTGTGAAGCATCAAATGAGAATGCGAAAGTGATTGTAGAAAATGATAAAATTCGTATTATCCCATCAAAAATAGGTAGTATTAAAATCACTTTGTATCCAACTTTAGGTAGCGAATCGATTGATTCAATGAAGCAAGAATTTATATTTAATATCTCTCATAAAAATACATCTTCTATGAATATTAAATTCAATATAACAAAAGTAAATGGAGAAGAAGTAAGTGTAGATAATCCAGACAAACTAGATTTCATTAAAAATGATAAGATTACCTATTCTGTTAGCCTAGATGATGATATTACAAGAGAATCAATGATTGTAAATTCTACAAATGAAGCAGTAATCAAAATTATCAATTCGAAAATTACATTAGTAGGAGCTGGAGAATGTACTTTGATTTTTAAAGAGGTTTATTCAACGATTACCTATAGAGTTTCTTGTAAGGTATTTAATAAAGTATTATTAAATGAAAAGAAAAGTATTAGTGTATCTGGTAAATATTCATTTGATGAAGAGTCTAATACCATTACAATTGTGAATGGAGAATCCATCACAATTAAATATAATTTCTTAAAAAATACAACAATAAGAGAAACGAAATACAAATCTTCAAATGAGGGTGTTGCTACAATTGGTGAAGATGGTGTATTAACACCAATTTCAGTTGGTAATACAACTATTACACTTACCATTGAAGATGAAAATGGAGTATTAGTTACAAACGAATTTAATGTGACAGTTTCACAAAAAGATATCATTCAAAATTTAAATGATTTCTTGTTTAAAGTAAGAAAGAGTTTAGGACACTTTGGAGTATTCTTAGTACTTGCAGTATTTGCTTCTTTATCCTTGTTTATGTATTTTCCAAATCATAAATGGTATCATATTTTAATTAAGGTAGTAACTATATTTGCCTTTGGCTTTGGCTTTGGAGCGTTCACAGAATACTTACAAACTCTAACTCCAGGTAGGTGTGGTACAATGTCAGATATTTTGATAGACTTTACAGGATATTCGATAGGTTCTGGTATATTATGTATCATATTTATCACACTTTTAGTTATTAAACATATAAAGATGAAGAAGAATAGAGAATCAGAATAGGTTTTCTATTCTTTTTTTTAAAAAAAGACATAGAAAGCGTTTTTTGTTAGATTATAAGCCCTTTTTATAGAATTATATTTTTCTTTATGGTAAAATATTAAAAATATTTTTAAAAATGGAGGCTTAAAAATGAAGAATTATAAACTTCATGTATCCGAAGGTTTCAAGGATACATATGGCAAGGAAATGCTTGTCAAAAAAGAAATTGAATACAAAGTATTGGACATTTTTAAGCATCATGGCTTTGAGCTTATTAAAACACCAGCGGTAGAATACATTGATGTTTACAGCAAAAACGGTATGCAAAAGCCAGACCTATATAATCTAATCAACCATCAAGGTGAGGTATTAGCATTATGTAATGATATGACATCCTCAATCGCAAGATTTGTAGGATCTAATAATTCATTACCAGAAGGTGCAAAAAAGTATTGTTATGTTGCAGATACTTTTAGATACCCAAGATTATATCAGGGTAAAAACCATCAATTCCTACAAGCAGGTGTGGAATTAATTGGCAAGTCCGGTGTTTTAGCAGATGCGCAAGTGATCCAGTTAGCAAGTCTATGCTTACGACATTGCAACGTTATGGATTTTACAGTCCATCTTGGCTCAAGCTTATTTCTTGAAGACATATTAAAAGACTTTAATTTGAATTTAGATGTTCAAAAGAAGGTATATGAATACATGGATTTAAAGGATTATGTATCCTTAAGAAATCTATTAGGTGAAAATCTAGATGAGGAAAAATCCTCATTCTTAGTTGACTTACTTTTAAAGAGTGGAAAGCTTCATTATATGGAAAAGCTTATGGATAAACTAAAAGGGTTATCTTCCTATAATGATTTATGCTACTTAAAGGAATTATATTTATTATTAGCTAAGCTTGGCTTAGATAATGTAATTTTTGATTTCTCTATTTATTCTTACCAGCAATATTATACTGGAATTATTTTTTCTATTTACGTAAATGGTGTAACAAAGAGTGTTGTTACAGGTGGTAGACTAGATAAGCTATTAAAGGAATTTGGTAAGGATTTAGAGGACTGTGGATTTGGTTTAGATATTGATTCATTAGCTAAGCATTGCTTAATCAATGATTTAATTCTGGTTAAAGATGAAAAATATCTAGGCTATTTAACAGTTGATAATTTTGTATATGCTAATAAGGTAAATGAAGAATTAAGAGAAAAAGGGATTATCGTATCTTCCTTAGAATTTGATTCTTTAGATGAAGCATTAGAATATGCTAAATCTAATGGCTTTACAAAATTAATTGTTTATACAAATGAAGAATACAAGATCATGGAGGTTACTTTATGCTAACAATAGCACTATCAAAGGGACGTCTTGCAGAGAAAATCTTCAAGATGTTACATGAATTAAATCTTTGTGATATTGAAGTTGATGATGAGGATAGAAGATTAATCCTTGAACATGGCGATTTTAGATTTTTTTTAGCTAAACCATCTGATGTACCTACATTTGTTGATAATGGAGTTGCAGATTTAGGTGTAGTTGGAAAGGATACAATTATTGAAGAAAATAGAGATATCGCTGAGCTTTTGGATTTAGGCTTTGGTAAATGTAGAATGTGTGTTTGTGCACCTAAAGAAGATGGAGATTCATACAAATACAAAATGAATCTTAGAGTCGCAACAAAATATCCAAATATTGCGAAAGCCTATTTCGATTCTCTTGGTCAAAATGTTACCATTATTAAATTGAATGGTAGTGTAGAATTAGCACCAATTACTAATTTATCTGATTGTATTGTAGATATTGTTGAATCAGGAAGAACACTTAAAGAAAATGGTTTAACAGATGTCACTACAATTCATGAGCTATCAGCAAGATTAGTAGCTAATCCTGCATCACTTAAAGTAAAATATGAAGAGATTTCTAAGGTTGTTGATGGCTTTAGAGAATTGTTGAGGAAATAATGATGATAGAGATTATTAATGAAAAGAAGGATATTGATAATTACTTTGAAGTTCTTAAGAAAAGAGGAAATGTCAACTCTGGTGATTTTTCAAATGTAGTAAAGGAAATTATTTCTGATATTAGAGAAAACAAAGATCAAGCATTAGAAAAATATACTAAAAAATTTGATGATAAAAACTTCTCTATTAAGGATATTGAAGTATCAAAAGAAGAACAAGAAAAAGCATTTTTAAATCTTGATGAAAAGCTTAAAAATGCATTACTTAGAAGTAAAGAAAGAATATATAGTTATCACAGCCACCAAAAAAGAGAAACATGGGAATATACTGACTCTATTGGGGCAAAGCTAGGTCAAAAGATTACACCACTTGAAAGAGTTGGTGTTTATGTACCTGGTGGAAAGGCTGCATACCCATCTTCAGTTTTGATGAATGTATTACCAGCTAAGGTTGCAGGGGTAAAAGAAATTATTATGGTAACTCCTGCTGTAGGTGGGGTTGTTAATCCATTAGTTTTAGCTGCAGCCTATGTTTGTGAGGTTACTCATTTATACAAAGTAGGTGGCGCACAGGCAATTGGAGCACTTGCTTATGGTACAGAATCTATTCCTAAAGTTGATAAGATTGTTGGACCTGGAAATATCTTTGTCGCACTTGCTAAAAGAGAGGTATATGGTTTAGTAGGAATCGATTCTATCGCTGGTCCATCTGAAATCTGTATTATTGCAGATAGAACTGCACATGAAAAATTTGTAGCTGCTGATTTATTAGGTCAGGCTGAACATGATACACAAGCCTCATCTACATTATTTATTACAGATATGAATAAGGCTTTAAAGATTAAGGAAGAATTAATTAAATTCTATGAAACTTCATCTAGAAAGGCTATTTTAGATGAATCTTTAACTAATTATTCTAAGATTGTAGTTGTAAATACAATTGATGAAGCAATTGAATATACAAATAAAATGGCACCAGAGCACTTAGAGCTTGCCCTAGATAATGCTAGAAGCATCGTAGATAAGATTAAGAATGCAGGAGCTATCTTTATTGGACACTATGCTGCTGAGGCACTTGGTGATTATATGGCAGGACCTAACCACGTATTACCTACAGTAGGTACTGCAAGATTTTTCTCCCCTCTTGGTGTAGATGATTTTATTAAGAAGTCATCCTTAATTGAATTTGATGAAAAATCATGTAATTTATTAATTGATGATGTTGATAGATTCGCAAACGCTGAGGGCTTAGAGATGCATGCCTTATCCGCTAGAGTAAGGAGGGGCTAATATGAAATATATGAAGTCTAACTTTAGTCAAATGGTACCCTATCACTCTAAAATGATAGAAGATGGAATTATTCTAAACTCAAATGAATCTCCATTTGAGCCTCCATTTGATGTTAAAGATGAGATTAAAAAGACCATTTTAAATACAGAATGGAATAGATATCCTGATATGGATACAAATCTATTAAATGAAGCTATTGCTAAGCATTATGGTATACCAAAAGAAAATGTAACTTGTGGAGTAGGTTCTGATGAATTACTCGATTGTATGTTTCGTGCAGTATTAAATGAAGGTGATACTGTCTTAGGATTTTCTCCATCATTTTCAATGTATCAGGTGTTTTCTGAATTAGCTTTAGCAAAATACATTCCTATATTAGGGGATGAAAATATGCAATTTTCTATCCCTTTAATGATTGAAAAAATTAAAGAGGTAAATCCTAAAATAGTGCTTATTTGTTCACCTAATAATCCAACAGGACAGTATTTTACAAAAGAGGAAGTTAAAAGGGTAATTGAAGCTACTGATGCACTTGTTGCCCTAGATTTAGCCTATATTGATTTTGCATATGAGGATTACGCAACAATTGCACTAGATTATGATAATGTTATTTGTTTTAAGACATTCTCTAAGGCTTTAGCCTTACCATCTATTCGTTTAGGTTATGCTATAAGTAATAAAGATAATATCGATATGCTAAACGCAATTAAAGCGCCTTATAGTGTAACAACACTTACGCAAAAGATTGGTTCGATTGCTATATCTAAATTTAGCTCCTATCAAGGACAAATTAATCTAATTAAAAGAGAAAGAGAATATTTATATCATGAATTAAAGAAAAGAGGCTATCAGATTTATCCATCTGAGGCAAATTTCTTATTCCTATATATGGATGATTCATTATATGAAAAGCTTTTAGAAAATAAGATTTACATCCGTAAATTTAAAAATGGCACCTACCGTATTACTGTAGGTAGCCATTATGAAAATGAAAAGCTATTGGAGGTATTAAAATGAGAAGTGCCACAAAAGAAAGAAAAACTAAAGAAACTGATATTAAAGTAAGTATTGACCTAGATGGTAAGGGCAAAAGCCAAATTAATACTGGTATTGGCTTTTTTGACCATATGTTAGAAGCATTAGCTAAGCATTCATTTATGAATCTAGATTTAACCTGTAAGGGAGATTTACATGTAGATTGTCACCATACAGTAGAAGATTGTGGTATTGTTTTAGGTGAGGCCTTCAATATTGCTTTAGGTAAAAAAGAAAAGATTCAAAGATATGCTAATTTCACTATGCCTATGGATGATGCATTAGTACTTTGCGCAATTGATTTATGTGGAAGAGCATATTATGAGGATGATGCAGTATTTGCTACTTGTAAGGTTGGAGAATTTGAAACTGAATGTACAAGAGAATTCTTTAGATCTTTTGCAGATAATGCAAAGATGAATCTACACTTTGTGATTATTCGTGGAGATAATGCTCATCACATTATTGAAGCGATGTTTAAAGCATTAGCTAGATGTATTAAAGATGCAATTACGATTAATGAAAATATTGATGGAATGCTATCAACAAAGGGTGTGATTTAATGATTGCTATCATGGATTATGGCATCGGTAATCTAGGTTCTATTAAAAATGCCCTAGATTATTTAGGCTACCCTGCAACAATCACAAACGATAAGGATATTATCTTATCTGCAGATAAGGTAATACTACCTGGAGTGGGTGCTTTTAATGATGCCATTACTACCTTTAAATCCTATGGATTTGAAGAGGTAGTTAAAAAGTTAATTGAAAAGAATACTCCAATTCTTGGTATTTGTGTTGGTATGCAGCTATTATTTGATAAATCTCATGAATTTGGTACACATAAGGGATTAGAATTATTAAGAGGAGAATTTGAAATCTTCAAATCAAATAAAAAGGAAGATAAAATCCCTCAAATTGGTTGGAATCAAATTGAGGTAATTAAGGAAAATCCTTTATTAAAGGATGTCAATTTAAAGGATGTATATTTTGTACATTCCTATTATTTAACTCACGATGATATTGAAAATGCCATTGCTAAAACTACCTATGCAGGCATTACCTATACTAGTGCAGTTAGAAAGGGTAATCTTTATGCAGTTCAATTCCATCCTGAAAAATCAGGTATGGTGGGACTAAAAATTTTAAAGAATTTTTGTAACCTATGAAAATATTTCCAGCAATAGATTTACATGAAGGAAAGGCAGTACGCCTTTATAAGGGAGATTATAATTTAGTAACTACCTATGGTAATCCAGTTGAAATGGCTAAGAAATTTAAGGATATGGGAGCAACTTTTTTACATCTAGTTGACCTAGATGGAGCAAAAGAAGGAAAATCTTTAAATTTAGATGCTGTAAAAGCGATTATTAATGAAGTTCAAATCAATTGTGAGCTTGGTGGTGGAATTAGAAGCTTGAATCAAATTGAAGAGCTATTAAATATTGGTCTTAAAAGAGTTATTTTAGGTTCAATTGCTCTAAATTTGGATTTTGTTAAGGAAGCCATATTAAAATTTGGTAGTGATAAAATTGTCATTGGAATTGATTGTAAAAATAAAATGGTGGCCACTCATGGATGGCTTAAAGATACAAATATTGATTATATTGAATTTGCCTTAAAGCTAAAAGCTTTAGGCGTAAAGACAATTATATTTACAGATATTTCTAAGGATGGTACATTAGAAGGCATCAATGTAAGTCAAACAAAAGACTTAATAGATGCTACTGGCTTAGATATTGTTGCCTCAGGTGGTGCTAAATCAGAAGCGGATGTTAAAAATGCTAAAGATATTCATGCATCTGGTATTATTTTAGGAAAATCAATTTATTCTGGTGAAATTAATTTAGAAGATATTATTAAGAAGTATGAGGACTAATTTATGCTTTGTAAAAGAATAATACCTTGCTTAGATATTAAAGAGGGTAGAGTAGTAAAGGGTGTAAATTTTATCAATTTAAAGGATGCAGGAGATCCTGTACAAATCGCTAAAGAATACTCCATGTTAGGGGCTGATGAGGTTGTATTTTTAGATATTACCGCAAGCCACGAAAAAAGAGGTACTATCCTAGATGTAGTAAAGGCTACCTCTAAAGAGGTATTTATCCCACTTACAGTAGGTGGAGGTATAAGAAATCTAGAGGATATCCATAATTTATTATTATCTGGTGCAGATAAGGTATCTTTAAATAGTATTGCAGTTAAAGAGCCTCTATTAATTGAAGCTGCATCAAAAAAATATGGAAAGCAATGTATTGTAGTTGCTATTGATGCGAAGTGGAATGGCACATTTTTTGAAGTCTATATTCACGGTGGAAGAATTGCCACAGGGCTAGATGCAATAGCGTGGGCAAAAAAAGTTGAAGCACTAGGGGCTGGTGAGATTCTTTTAACTTCCATGGATGCAGATGGTACTAAAAAGGGCTATGACCTAAAGCTTACAAAGGCTATCGTAGATGCCCTATCTATTCCTGTTATTGCATCAGGTGGAGCTGGTTCTATGCAAGATTTTTATGATGTATTTGATATTGCAAAGGCAGATGCTGCCCTTGCAGCTAGTTTATTTCATTACAAAGAATTAGAAATAAAGGATTTAAAGAATTATTTAAAAGAGAAAGGAGTAAGTGTAAGACTATGACCAAGCAAGAGATTTTAGATAGTGTAAAATACGATGACAATG
>Ga0247610_10003337_pt1 | contig 17694 bp, 16 predicted proteins | sample 174DNAGHGhighgp2_FD_193483 | JGI IMG/M metagenome (GOLD analysis project Ga0247610, IMG submission 193483) | Sheep rumen microbial communities from Palmerston North, Manawatu-Wanganui, New Zealand - 1742 DNA GHGhigh gp2 | ecosystem: Host-associated > Mammals > Digestive system > Stomach > Rumen... | reverse complement strand
GGTTAGTCGCCGACCTTCTTCACGATGAGCGTGTAGGTTCCGTCCTGGTTGTCGTCAAGTTTCAAGATTTCGTGTCCCTCTTCCTTGATGCTGCGCGGCACGTTCTGCACCGGTTCGCCGTCGTTCAGGCGAATAGAAAGGATTTGGCCTTCTTCCAGTTCCTCGAGGGCGACCTTCGCCTTCACGAAAGTAGTCGGGCACACGACATCGGTAATGTCGATGGTATCGTCGATTTTGAATTCTTCAGCCATTGTAAACCTCCGTAATTTTCTTCGCAAACACGTCACGACCGATGCGGTCGATGGTGTACTTGAAGCGTTCACCGGGCTTCGCGTTCTCGGCGAAGAACGTGATGGCCGCATCGCAGATATCGAGCAACTTTTGCTTGTCTTCGATTAAGGGGATAATTGTTTCGCCCTTGTTGATGTTGTTGCCGAAAAGACCGCCGAAGGACACGATGTAGCCGTGGGTATCTTCCCAGGCATCCGTCGGGCAAGACTTGTAGCAGCGACCGCAGAAGTTGCACTGCGATTCGTCGAAGATGACCTTCTTGTTTTCGACCTTGATGGCACCCTTGCGGCAGGTCTTTGCGCAGAGCCCGCAGCCGATGCACTTGTCTTCGAGCCACTTGACCTTGATGGCACCCTTGATGCCCACGTCATTTTCTTCGGCCTTGAGGCAGTTGTTCTGGCAACCGGTCACGCCGAACTTGAACTTGTGCGGGAGTTCACGGGCAAAATAGCGGTCATTGAGTTCCTTAGCGAGCGCGTAAGTGTCGATACATCCGCTAGGGCAAACCGCTTCGCCTTGGCACGCCGTAATGGTACGTACGCGGGGGCCGCAAACTCCCGGTTCCACACCACCTTCGGCCAAGGCCGCCTTCACGTCCTCCACGTTTTCCAGCTTGATGAACGGGATTTCGACGCTCTGCCTGGAGGTCAAATGGGCGTAGCCTTCTCCGTACTTGTCGGCGACTTCCGCGATTTTAGCGAGCTGGGTAGCGGTCAGGTTTCCGCCCACAACACGCACGCGCAGCGAGAAGTTGTTCTTCTGCTTCTGGCGCATCCAACCGCCCTTTTTAAGAGTTGCATAATCCGTTGCCATATTTTGTGTCTCCGTTTTTTTCATGCCCGCGAAGGCGGGCATCTCCGTTTAAATCTTCTTTATAGCCTGTTCGAAATCTTCCTTCAGATCCTCGATATTCTCGATACCGATGCTCACGCGGATAGTCCCTTCGAAAATTCCCGCATGTTCCTTCTGTTCCTTGGAACTGTGCGTAAAGATGGTGCTTTCCGGGTGAATTACCAGCGTGCGGATATCCCCGATATTGGTGGCGATGGTCGCGTACTTGAGCCCATTAATCAGCTTGAACGCTCGTTCCTTCGTGCCCGCGTCAATCGTGAGGATTGCGCCTCCCCTGCCGCCAAGCTGCTTCTGCACCAGGTCGTAATAGGGGCTGCTTTTCAGGGCCGGATAGTTGACAGAGATGTCATCAAAGCCCTGCAAAAATTCCGAGAGTTGCAGCGCATTGCTGCAAAGGCGATCCATGCGCAGGCCGAGAGTTTCGAGCCCGAGCGAATTGAGGAAAGATGTTTGGGGAGCAACGCAGCAACCCACGTTGCGCCAGATTCCGTTGCGCAGTTTCGCAATGTAGGCGAACTTGCCAAAACGTTTGTATTCTTCAAGGCCCTTGTAGCGGGCGTAATCCCAGGGGAAGTTCCCGCTATCGACAATGAGGCCGCTAATCGCAGAACCGCTGCCGTTAATATACTTCGAAGACGAATGCACCACGATATCCGCGCCGAAATCGAAGGGATGCACAAGATACGGGGTCGCCGTCGTGCTATCGACAATGAACGGGACGCCGCCTTCGTGGGCGGCATCCGCCACGGCCTTCAGGTCAACGACGTTCAGTTTCGGGTTCCCGATAAGTTCGGTAAACACCGCCTTTGTCTTTTCGTTCAGTTGCTCGCGGACACTTTCAGCCGTCACTTCGGTAACAAAGCGAGTCGTGATGCCGAACGCCTCAAGGTCATGGAACAGGTCGATAGTGCCGCCAAAGAGCCCGGCGCTCGCAATCACCTCGTCGCCCGCGTGCAAAATATTCAAAAGCGAGATAGTCACCGCCGCCATGCCCGAAGAGCACGCCACCGCGCCGATTCCCTTCTCAAGCGACGCGATTCGTCGTTCAAAAGAATCGTTCGTGGGGTTCGCGATGCGCGTATACGCAAAACCCGGAGCCTTGTTGTTGAACACGGCTTCGAGTTTTTCGGCAGAATCCTGTGAAAAGGCGCTCACCTGGTAAATCGGCGCAAGCGTAGAACCGCTACATCGGTCGCTACCAAAATTCTGGTGCAATAAAGCAGTATTGAATTCCATTCAGCATGTCTCCGTACAATTTTTATCCGCAGCCAAATATAGAACGGGATTTCAACCCCGTCCAATACTTAATTTTTATGCGGAATTATCAGTTTTTTCTATAACAAGGCCGCGTCCGTTCGTTAAATCACCACCACCGGCTCACGCAGCGACTTGTTCTCGAGTAGTGTTGCGGCATCTCCCTGGGTCACGAACATGCGGTAGATGAACACATCCACGGTCTCGCCCACCTCGATTCTCGGCTGATCGAAGGAGCGCCGCGCCGTAAGCAAGACCCCGTTCACGCGGACGCGTAGTTCGATACCGTAACCGCGGAAATCTACTTCTTCCACTACGCCTTCTTCTGCAGAATTCTTGTACTTCTGCACTTCAGTTTTCTTGGTGACCTTCACGAATTCCGGGCGCACAATCGCGTTTTCCGCATTCTCGAGGATGTCAAAACGACGGAAATTACTATAGTCCTTGAAAATGCTGGGCTGCCCGAAGAACGATGCCGTAAAGGCGGTTTTCGGGTTGCTGTAGACCTCGTAGGGCGTGCCTACCTGCTCGATGCGGCCCCTGTTCGTGATGATGATTTCGTCGGCGACTTCGATGGCTTCGTCCTGGTCGTGGGTCACAAAGATGCTCGTGACGCCGAGTTTCTGGATCATGCCCTTGAGCCAACTGCGCAGTTCCTGACGCACCTTCGCGTCGATTGCGGCAAACGGTTCGTCAAGGAGCAAAAGCTGCGGGTTCGGAGCAAGCGCACGGGCAAAGGCAACACGCTGGCGCTGCCCTCCCGAGAGTTCGCTCGGGTAGCGTTTTTCAAGGCCAGAAAGTCCCACCAGTTCCAAGAGTTCGTGGACACGTTCCTTGATTTCATTCGCGGGCTTTTTCGCAATCTTCAAACCGAAGGCCACGTTATCAAAGACGGTCATGTAGCGGAACAGGGCGTAACTCTGGAACACGAAACCGATACCGCGCTTGCTCGCGGGAACGTCGTTGATGACCTTCCCGTCGATGATGATTTCGCCACTGTCCGGGTTCTCGAGCCCTGCAATCATGCGGAGAATCGTCGTCTTGCCCGAACCGCTCGGGCCCAGAAGGCCAATGAGTTTCCCCTTCTCGATGCCGACAGTCACATCGTCCGAGGCCTTGAAATTTCCGAAATGCTTGTTGATATGTTTGAGTTCGACGTACATAAAATCTCCTTTCAAGGCTATTTCTTTCTTCCCTTATGTTCAATGACGCTTCTTGCAACCAGAATGAGAATGGCAAGCATCACCAGTATCGACGCCACCGCAAACGCAGGCACGTACTGGAACTCGTTAAAAAGGATTTCCACATGGAGCGGGAGCGTGTTGGTCTTTCCGCGCAAGTGGCCCGAAATGACAGACACCGCACCGAATTCGCCCATGGCACGAGCCGCGCAGAGCACGACGCCGTAAAGGAACGCCCACTTGATATGCGGGAAGGTGATGCGCCTGAAAATCGTAAAACCTTTCGCACCCATGAGCGCCGCCGCCTCTTCCTCGTCGGTTCCCTGCGATTCCAGCACCGGAATCAGTTCGCGGGAGATGAACGGGAACGTGACAAATATCGTCGCAAGCACAATTCCCGGCACCGCGAAGACAATCTTGAGGTCCCAATCCTGCAACAGCGGGAAAATCGGGCTTTGGCGGCCAAACGTGAGCAAGAAAATGAGACCCGCAATAATCGGCGAAACCGTCACCGGCAAGTCAATGAGCGTCGCGAGAATCTTTTTTCCCTTGAATTTGAACTTCGTAAGGCTCCAGGCGGCACACAGCCCGAATACCGTATTGATGGCGACCGCGAAGAACGAAGCCTCTAGCGTAAGGAGTATCGCCTTGATGGTGTAATCGTCGGCAACCGCCTTGCTGTACACCGCAAAACCCTGCTTGAACGCTTCGGTAATCACCGTAATCAACGGGAGGATAAGCATCAAGAAGACGAAAAGTAGGCTTATGCCAATCAGCGAATACCTGACAAGTTTCGAGCCTTTCGTATCGCGATGGAGAGCGTTCTGCGTCACTGCACTCATTAGCTACCTCCTTTGAGAATCTTGGCGTTCCTGTTCTGCACCACGTTCACCAGGAACAGCGTAATGAACGACGCCACCAGCATCACGAGGGCGATCGTCGTCGCGCTGGAATAGTCGTATTCCTGAAGTTCCGACATGATAATGAGCGGTGCGATTTCGGTTTCGAAGGGCATGTTGCCCGCGATAAACACGACGCTGCCATATTCGCCAAGGCAGCGCCCGAAAGCGAGCCCGAACCCCGTAAAGATGGCGGGAATCAGTTCCGGCAATATGACCTTCCAGAAAATCCGCGTGCGGCTTGCGCCCAGCACCCCCGCAGCCTCTTCGTAAGCGGGGTCCAGCTTTTCAAGCACCGGCTGCACCGCGCGCACCACGAATGGGATGCCGATAAACACCAGCGCCACCGTAATACCGATGCGCGTAAACGCAATCTTGATTCCGAAATTCGCGAAAAAGCCGCCTATAAGGCCAGTATCCGCAGTGAGCGCCGTAAGCGCGATGCCCGCCACCGCCGTAGGCAATGCAAACGGGAGTTCGATCGTTCCGTCCACGATACGCTTGAGCGGGAACGTGTAACGCACCAGCACCCAGGCGAGAACCACGCCCATCACCGCGTTGATAAGCGATGCGATAAAGGCCGTCAAGAAACTCACCTTGAAACTCGAAAGCACCCGCGGCCGCGTGATGACATCGATAATCTCACTCGCGCTCATCTGGGCCGAAAACACGACCAGCGAAGCAAGGGGAATCAGCACCACCACGCTCAAAATCGCCAGGGTCACCCCTGTAGTAAGGCCGAAGCTCGGTATGACAACACTCTTTCTTTTCATAAACGTTGCCAAATATAGAACGGGCTTTTGGGTGCGTCTAATACTTAATATTTATGCTGACTTATCGTTTTTTTCTATAACAAATAGGGTGCAATAGGCTCCCCAAATTATTTATATTACCGACAAAAAATCGGAGAATTCAAATGAGCCTGACCGTCGAACGCGCAAAAGAAATCAATAAAGACCATGTGACCGAAGAATCCCTGGTCATCCATTCCCTCAACGTATGCTATGCCATGGGCGCCATGGCCAAACACTTCGGCGAAGACGTTGAACACTGGCAGGCCGTGGGCTACCTGCACGATTACGACTACCAGGAATTCCCCGAAGAACACTTGCAGCACACCGAAAAGGAACTGCTCGCGCAGGGCGTCTCCGAAGAAGACGTGCGCGCCATTATGGCACACGGTTTTGAAATCGTGAATCAGGTGGAGCCCAAGACCAACATGGAAAAGAGTCTGTTCACCGTGGACGAACTCACCGGAATCATCCAGGCTTGCGCGAGGATGCGCCCCAACGGAATTTTGGACCTCGAAGTGAAAAGTTTCATGAAGAAGTTCAAGGACAAAAAATTCGCCGCCAAGTGCAACCGTGACTACATTCTGAAAGGCAGCGCCCTGCTCGGCATGGACGTGAAAGACGTCGCCGCCATCTGCATCGAGGGCATGCGCGAACACGCCGCCGAAATCGGCCTAGCAGGGAACGCCGCGTAATTACGACGCTATCCAAAATCCGTAAAGTTTCCCAAAAACTGTTACGGAGCGTCAAAAAAGCCACCTTTTAATGCAAATATGATATATATTTGTATTAAAGGTTTTTTATGCCCGAAAACAAGAAAGAACTTTCCGAAGAAGATATCAAGAACCGCTACATTACGCCGGCGTTGAACGCTGTGGGCTGGGCGGCCGAAGATATGCGCATGGAAAAGTATTTCACCGACGGGCGCGTTATTTTCCAGGGCGGCAAGCATGCCCGCAAGCAGGGCAAAAAGGCGGACTATCTGCTTTATTCTGCCCCGAATTACCCGATAGCCATTGTCGAGGCGAAGGACAACAACCACCCTGTGGGCGGTGGTTTGCAACAGGCGATGGATTACGCCGAAATTCTCGACATTCCGTTTGCGTATAGCAGCAACGGCGACGGCTTTGTGGAACACGATTTTTTGACGGGAATGGAAGTTGAAATTCCGCTGGACAAGTTTCCGACGAAAGAACAACTCCTCGCACGTTTGCAAGCGAACAAAAAATTCACCCCGGAACAAGAGACCGTCATCAACCAGCCATACTACTGGGACGCGGACACGCACGCTCCCCGTTACTACCAGCGTATTGCGATCAACCGCACGATTGAGGCGGTCGCGAAAGGCCAGCAGAGAATTTTGCTCGTGATGGCGACGGGTACAGGCAAGACCTATACGGCTTTCCAAATTATCGAACGCCTGCACAAGTCCGGCTGCAAAAAGAAAATCCTGTACCTTGCAGACCGCAATGTTCTGATTGACCAGACCATGGTCCAAGATTTCAAGCCCTTCAAGAAAATCATGACCAAGATAAAGGGCAAGGAACTGGATTCCAGCTTTGAAATCTACATGGCGCTGTACCAGCAGTTGGTTTCTTACGATGAAGGCGTACCCGATCCGTTTACGGAATTCAAGCCTGAATTTTTCGACTTGATTCTGGTGGACGAATGTCACCGCGGCTCTGCAAAAGAAGATTCCGAATGGCGAAAGATCCTGGAATATTTCAGAGGCGCAACACAGATTGGTATGACCGCAACGCCCAAGGTCAAGGACGGTGCGAACAACCTGGAATATTTTGGCGAACCGATTTTCACGTACTCTTTGAAGCAGGGAATCGAAGATGGTTTCCTTGCTCCGTACCGCGTGACAAACAGTTTCTTGAATGTGGATTTGAAAGGCTGGGCTCCGGAAGGTCCGCAAGAAATTGACCTCTTTGGAAACGTGATTCCGGAACAGCTATACCAGCGCCCCGATTTTGGTCGCGAACTCGTTATCAAGACCCGCCGCGAAGTGGTTGCCCGACGCATTACGCAGATGCTTTACAAGATTGGCCGCATGACCAAGACGATTGTCTTCTGTACCGATGTGGAAGAAGCCGACGCGATGCGACAACTGCTTGTGACCTTGAATGCCGACATGGTCAAGGAAGATTCCCGCTATGTAATGCGCATTACGGGCGATGACGCCGTGGGCAAAAAGCAACTCGGCAACTTTATCGAACCCGACGAAGCCTACCCGGTGGTGGTAACGACATCTGAAATGTTAAGCACCGGCGTAGATTGCAAGACCTGCGGGCTTATCGTCATTGACAAGGAAATCGGTTCAATGACGGAGTTCAAGCAGATTGTAGGCCGCGGCACCCGCCTCAAGACCGACAAGGGTAAGTGGCATTTTGAAATCCTTGATTTCCGCAATGCGACCAAGCTGTTCAAGGACCCCGAATTCGATGGCGAACCCGAAATGCCCGAGGAACCGTTCGGCGGAACAAAACCGCCCGACCATGTTGGCGAAAAGCCCAAGCCCTACGACCCGTCGGGTAATGCGAAGACTGATCCCAAGAAGTATTACATCAATAATGTCGAAGTGAAAATTGATGCCGAGACGGTTTCTTATCTGGGAGCCGACGGCAAGACGCAGGTAGTCGAAAGTTTTACCGACTTTACCCGCAAGAACATCCGCGGCAAGTTCGCCACGTTAGACGATTTCATCAAGCGCTGGACCGCCGAAGAACGCAAGGCGGCCATTGTAGAAGAACTTCAGGAATACGATGTTCTGATTGAGGCCATCCGCGAAGCGAACCCGGACTTGGCGAAAGTGGATGTATTCGACATTATTTGCCACGTGGCATTTGACCAAAAGCCGCTGACCCGCAGCGAACGCGCGAACAACGTCAAAAAACGCAATTATCTGGCAAAATACGAGGGCAAAGCCCGCGAGGTTTTGGAAGCCCTTCTCGTAAAATACGCCGATGACGGCATTTTGCAGATGGAACAGAACGAAGTCCTGAAACTGGACCCGTTCAGCCATATTGGCACCGTCCCCAAGATTATGAAGCTTTTTGGTGGCCGCGAAGGCTACGAAGCCGCCGTTATAGACCTGAAAAAGCAACTCTACTTGACCGACGACGTCGCATAATATATATTTAGGATGTCGGTGTAAATGTCGGGGTATTTGTCAGTGTAAATGACTATGTATCTGTCGGGGTATTTGTCATATTATTTGTCGGAGTAAATATGTACGAGCCACCATACAAATTGAACTCGGAAATTTTGAAAATAGCGACGGAAATATCGTCGTTGATCGAACGATTTGTCATCCGTTTGGAACAAGCCGACTCTCTTAAATTGCGTAAAGCGAATAAAATCAAGAGCATTCATAGTTCCCTTGCTATCGAAGGCAATTCGCTTAGCGAAGATGTGGTAAGCGACATTATTAACGGCAAGAGGGTTCTTGCTCCTGTGCAAGAAATTCTTGAAGTTAAGAATGCTTTGGCGACATATGAACTATACCCCAAATTGAACGCATTTTCTGTTAAAGACCTGTTGAAGGCTCATGGCGTAATGATGCGAGGAATCGCTCTAGATGCAGGCAACTTCCGCAACTGCAACGAGGGCGTTTTCAAAGGGAAAAAGTGCGTCCATTTTGCTCCGCCTCCAAATCGTGTGCCGATACTTATGTCAGATTTATTTGAATGGCTAAAAAAGAGCAACGAACATTTGTTGATTCGTTCTTGCGTGTTCCATTACGAATTTGAATTTATACACCCGTTTAGCGACGGCAACGGCCGTATGGGTAGGCTTTGGCAATCCCTTATTCTTGGAAAATGGAACCCGGCCTTTGAACATTTGCCGATAGAGAATATGGTGTATGCGAACCAGCAAAAGTATTATGACGCCATTGCAAAGTCCTCTGCTTCAGGCGAATGCAGCCCATTTATCGTATTCATGCTTCAGAACATTCTTGATTCATTGAAAAAATTTAAGGATGCTCCTATTGAAGGCGACGTTTCAACAGAAATCGAAACGAAGCTTTCAGCACGTCAGCAAAAGATTGTTGATATGATCCGAAAAGACGATATCACGATTGCAAGTGTCGCGAAAAAATTGAAAGTTTCTGAACGAACTATCGAACGTGAAATGTCGAAACTGCAGCAACTGATGGTTATTTACCGCGAGGGTTCAGACAAAACCGGTCGCTGGCTCGTCAAATAAAGTTTTAATAGGTAATATATGTCCGTAAACAACTTGGTCAAAAGATTGCAGAACGAAATGCGCGGCGATGCCGGCATCAACGGCGACGCCCAGCGAATCGAACAGATGGTGTGGATGTTTTTCTTGAAGGTCTATGACGCCCAAGAAGAAATCTGGGAATGCACTAAGGACAAGTACAAATCCATCATTCCCGAAAAGATGCGCTGGCGCAACTGGGCCGTCGATGAAAAAGACGGCAAGGCGCTCACGGGCGATGCGTTGCTCGCGTTCGTGAACAACGAACTTTTCCCGACGCTCAAGAACTTGCCCGTAAACGAAAATACCCCTCGCGGCAAGGCGATTGTGCGGATGGTCTTCGAAGATTTGAACCAGTACATGAAAGATGGCATCATCCTCCGCAAGCTCATCAACATCATCGACGAAGTGGACTTTAGCGATGCCGATGACCGCCACACCTTCGGCGACATTTACGAAGGAATCCTGAAAGATTTGCAGAGTGCCGGCAATGCGGGCGAATTCTACACCCCGCGTGCATTAACCGACTTTATCGTGCAACAACTCCACCCGAAACTCGGCGAAACCTTTGGCGACTTTACCAGCGGAACGGGCGGTTTCTTGACCAGTTGTCTGAACTACCTGAAACCCTCCGTAAAGACCACGAGCGACGAAAAGAAATTCCAGTCGTCCATTGTCGGGCAGGAATGGAAACCGCTCCCGTACCTGCTTTCGATTACCAACATGCTCGTCCACGACATCGAAGAGCCGAACATCACCCACACGGATTCGCTCGGCCGCAAGGTGACGGAATTCAAGGACAGCGACAAGGTGGATTGCATCGGCATGAACCCGCCCTATGGCGGCAGCACCGGCATGAACGCCAAGCTGAACTTCCCGACGAGCATGCAGAGCAGCGAAACGGCAGACCTTTTCATTGTGCTCATCATGTATCGCCTGAAAAAGATGGGCCGCGCGGGCGTGATTATCCCCGACAATTTCCTGTTCGGCACCGATGGCGCAAAACTCTCCATCAAGCAGAAGTTGCTCCGCGAGTTCAACCTGCACACCATCATCCGTCTACCGAGCAGCATTTTTAGCCCATACACTCCCATCGCGACGAACATCCTGTTCTTCGATAACGAAAAGGCGAAAGGCGCGCCGACAGGATTCAGCACCAAGGAAACCTGGTTCTACCGCCTCGACATGCCCGAAGGCTACAAACACTTCAGCAAGACAAAGCCGATGCGTTTGGAACACTGCAAGCCCATAATGGACTGGTGGTACAACCGCGAAGAAATCTTCGAAACCAATGAAGACGGCGAAGTGGTGAGCGAAAAATCCCGCAAGTTCACACCCGAAGAACTTGTGGAAATGGACTGCGACCTTGACCAGTGCAAGTTTCCCAAGGAAGAAGAAGAAGTGTTGCCGACTGCGGAACTCTTTTCTTTATTTCATGAGAAAAGTGAAAAACATCTTGATGATATTTTTGGAGTAATTTCAAATCTTCAAACGATTATGAACGGAGAAAAAGCTTCAAGGAAGGATGTTGATTCAAAATCATTTTACAAGTATAGTGAATTGATAAAAAACTTCCCGGAAACTTTAAAAAAGAGTTTTCTCCAAGAGGCTATCCAAGGAAAGCTCGTCCCACAAGACCTCAAGGACGAACCAGCCTCTGTTCTCCTTGCCAAAATCCGAAAAGAAAAAGAGTCTCTTGTTAAACAAGGAAAACTGAAAAAGAAAGATTTGGAAATTAAGCCAATTAATGAAGACGAAATTCCATTTGAAATCCCCGAAAATTGGACATGGTGCAGATTGGGAGACATTTTTGACCATAAAAATGGAAAGCAATTAAATACAGCAAACAAAAATGGACTCCCCCGAAAATACATAACAACATCAAATTTGTATTGGGATTATTTTGTCTTAGACAATCTAAAGACAATGTATTTCACAGAAGATGAATTAGACCGTTGTACAGCGACAAAGGGTGATTTGCTAGTTTGTGAAGGTGGTGATGTCGGTCGTGCGGCGATATGGAATGAAGATTTTGATATATGTATTCAAAACCATATCCATAAATTACGTGCATACATTGATGTTTGTATAAAATTCTTCTGGAATGTATTGTTCTTCTATAAGAAAACGGGGTTAATTGGTGGAAAAGGCATCGGGATTCAAGGCCTTTCTTCCAAAGCATTGCACAATATATTGATTCCCCTTCCTCCCCTAGCCGAACAAAAACGAATCGTTGCCAAATTAGAACAACTCTTTAAGGTGCTGTAATTATTCTTTGGAATAGTGTTGGAAGAAGATAATGAACGAACATATAAAAGATTATTGTGAAAAATTTATTGAGTCGCAAGAAAATCCGCATTACGCTGTTTTCCTAAATGGTAAATGGGGTACAGGGAAAACATATTTCATCAATAAGCTGCTAGAAAAATATACGGATGAAACGGATATAAAAAAGAAAGATATTGTCAAAATTAGCCTTTATGGTATAAAATCAGCAGAAGAAATCGATTTAAAAATTTATCAAGCGGTTCATCCGATTCTTTCTTCTAAGGCAATGAAATTGGCTGGAGCAATCTTAAGATCAGCCGTAAAATTCGGAACAACAATCGATATAAATAAAGATGGTAACGCAGATGTATTTTTATCGTCTGATTGTTTGAATGAAATTAAATCAAAAGGGAAGGTCGATTCTGTTTCAAAGCGGTTAATTGTTGTAGATGATATAGAAAGAATAGATTCGTCTTTTTCTATTAATCAAGTTTTTGCATATTTCTCCGAAATCATTACTGAATCTGACATACGAGTGATCTTTATTGGAAATGAAGAAAAAATTTATGGTAAAAGCGAAGAAGAAAAAAATGAATATCTACAAATAAAAGAAAAAATTATTGGTATTGAATTTACAATTGTTCCAGAAAAGGAAAATGCCGTTAAATCGTTTGTTTCTGAGTTATCTTTGTCTAAAGAAAGTTTTTTTGTCGAGAAAACGCTTGAAATTATGAAGATATTGAAATGTGACAATTTAAGAACTGTATGGCAGGCTTTGTATAATCTAAATCTGTTTGCAAAGATTTTGGATGATGTGATAGAAGAAGAGGATAAAGAAGAAATATTTGAAATATTCTTGGTTCTATATATTCAAAAGAATTTAGAAGAAATACATAAGACAGATGATGTTGAATCTGTTTTATCGGGATACTTTGTTTATCATAAGCCGTATAAAGAACATGTTAAATGGCTAGAAGAAAAGAAAAAAAATCAAAAGTATTTTTTTCCAGACACATTAATGCATGTGCTGTTGCGGAATGTATGGATGAAACTAATTTTTGAGGGATGCTATGATAAAAATTGGATTGCTGATGAATATACAAAAGAATTAGAGGAAAGAAAACGCCAAAATAAAAATCAAAAGAATTTGTTTAAGTTGGCCAAAAATTGGAGAAATCTTAATAAGAAAGAGTTTGAAAGTCTTTTTAAAACTGTTGTTGACGAATTTGAAAATGGTAGCTACTTAAATGCAGGGGAAATTGTCTTCTTTTGTTACTTTATGTTTTTGTATTCGAATTGGAAAATCATTCCTGACAGCATAAGTGATATTGTGGCAAAATTCCATAAGTTAGTAGAAGAAAAAAAGTCTCAAATAGAACCCTTAAATTATTGGAACTCTCACGAATTCATCTATAATGGATATGGATTAAATCTAGATGATCCAGAATATAAAAAACTGTTTGATGAAATGGCTTTTATAAATAAAAATAATCTTTTAAAACAATATCAGAACTCAATAAATAAGGATTTAGAATTGTTGAAGAAAGATGTTCTAGAATTTTGTAGGAATATTCTCCGTTTTAGCGGAACTAGTAAATATTATGATTATCCGATTTTAAGCTTTATTAACATTGATGCATTCTATAACATCTTGCAAGATTTATCAATTGACAATCAATTACTTGTTGAAGAATCGTTTGAAGAACGATATGGAAAACGTTGTTCCAATGGAAATGTCTTGCCTGAATATACAGATGATTATGAGAATTTGAAAAAGATTGCAGAAAAATATGATGCAGACAATGCGGATTTTTTGTATAATCCGCAAGCATATGAAAAACATTGTATTGGCGAAAGATGGATGGAACTGGTCAAATACTTTGAAGAAAAATTAAATTTGAAAAATAATGGGGTAAATGAAGGAAATGAAAAATGCATTTAGATTGTGCAATTAGTATTAGTGATATCATTGTAGCTGTTATTACTGCTATTCCTGCCTGTTTGATGGCTGTTTTTGCTTTTTGGCAATATCGCATCAATAAACGCCAAGAAAAACATCAGCACACAATAACATCAATTGATTATTGCAAACAGTTGATGGAATTCTTTGACGCTTGTGAGAGTGATTGGAAAAATATAGAGGAAGAATATCAAAGAGAGATTCGTGAGACTTTCGACAAGGCTGTGAAAGAGCAAAAGGATGGGATCCCCGATAATATTCAAAAAGAACTTGCAAAACTCATTGAAGAACGTAATTTCCTAGATGTCATCGTTAAGATTTGCCCTCTATTAAGATTGACGGGAACTGAATTTCAAATATTTCTTAATCGCTTAAGTAATTATATAAGCCGGTGCGGCTTTCATATGGACTCTGTACTCAAAGGACTCCAAAGAATAAATTTAGATACGTTGAATTTTCATCAAGTTCTTTTAATACAGAAAAGAATTTTTCAATCAACTCCTTGTTTGTCGTTTTTCTTTGATTGGAAACTTCAAGAAATCGAAAATATCGAAAAGCAGGATCCATTTACAGATGGATGGCGAGAGAGCATGAAAAATAAACTTCCTGTATTATCTAATTTGGCAAGTGATATTGACAATCGAGCTACATTCTTGTCTGAATTGTATTCTGATGAATTTTCTGAGGCAGAAAAGAAGAACATTAAGAAAAAGTTTGCTGAAAAGACTTGGAACACAGAAGGTTTATGGCGATGATTTCTGCAAAACGAAGCAAAACTTGCTTTACTAGATAAATAAATTTATTTTAAGAACCGCAAGGACACCCAATGCGAAAGAAACCGTCAGAAATGGATTTTGAAGAATACATCCGTCAGATTGAACCCGCCAAGCGGGGCATGACATTTGGACGGGTGGACGGGGTGACAAATGGAACGGAGATGACAAAAAAGCCGGGGCGTTGCGGGGTGTCCCTGCAGAAGTAAGGGGAAGGCTTTCCCCTCCTTTCAGAATTTTTCAAAAAAACTCCTGAACCTATTGACAATCGGGATTTCTAAAACTATATTACAGTGCACAAGTGTGTAGTGGTATTTTGCTTTTTCAGCATGTAAGCAGATGAGGTCATATGAAAACAACAATGGTAAACGCACTAAATACGCAAGGTTTTGCAAGCAAATGCTTGCATATACAATCAAAAAGACGTATATTTGGTACTATGAGTACCGTAGCAAAAAACTTCCGCATCGATTCCGAATTGAATAACCAGGCCAGTAAGCTTCTTGAGGGGCTGGGGCTTTCCATGTCGCAGGCAATTTCTATGTTCCTGAAGCAGGTCGTTCTGCATCGCGGTCTTCCTTTCGAGGTGAAATACCCGGAACATTCCGGCGAACTGTTCGAAGCCATCGAAGAGGCGAAACGGCTCGAGGCCGACCCGAAGACCAAGCGTTATACGGATATGGACGAGATGTGGACGGACTTGGACAAATAATGTACGAAATTATTTGGACTAGCCGTTTCAAGAAAGGCTATAAACGCTGTAAAAAAGCGCGGTTTGCCTTTAGATGAGTTAAAGTCTGTCGTCGAAAAACTCAGAACAGATCAAATTCTCGAAGAGAAATATCAGGACCACGAGTTGTCTGGAGTTTTCGCTGGCACGCGCGAACTCCATATTCACCCTGATTGGCTTCTGTGCTATAGGAAGAATAAAGGCGTTTTGACACTTACTCTTGTGGATACAGGAACGCACGCAGACCTGTTCGGAAAGTAGAAATGTCACAGCAAAAATGTCACAGTAAAAATCAGCGAGCACCGGAAACAGATTCTATCGGCTAATTTTGGTCTTTTTCTACATAAAAAACCGAGAAAAAGACCTACTTTCTAGGCGGGAACTTACTAATCCCTACGTGCTTTTTATAATAAAAAAGTTATATTCTTTGACATTTTTACAACTTATTTATTATATTTATCAAGAAAGTTATAATAAATAGGTTATTTCATGAATAAAAGGCTGATTTTGCTCAGGGCGCTCACTCGTAAGATGGGAAACCTTGCCCAACTTCGAGATACCCAGCCGCCCAAGCAGGGGTGGATTGCCGCTGTGCGTCAAGCCCTTGGAATGACCGCCAAGCAGCTCGCGGAACGCGTTGGACTTTCTCAGCCGCGCATCGCCAAAATGGAGCTTAATGAAAACAACCTCAAGATTTCGACCATGAAAAAAATTGCGGCAGGTCTTGACTGCGATTTCGTTTACGGTTTTGTTCCAAAGAACAGCTTGCAAAAAACGATTAACCGGCAAGCTCGCAAAAAGGTTGAGGCAATCCTGTCGAACGTCAATACGAACATGGCATTGGAAGACCAACTTGCCGACGATCCGCATATTCTGACGGACATGGCCGACGAGCTGATTGCCAAAAACATCAAACGAATTTGGGATAAGTAAAAAAATTTTCCATTCGTCATTTTGTCATTTTGTGACACGTCCATAATTTATATTTTGGGCATGGCCGATATATTTACTTCAGACGACAATTCTACGCCCCTTACGCCAGAAGAACGCGAAGGGTTAAAACCTAAATGGATAACGCTCAGGCGCGAACTTAACGAGTTTGAGACCCGTAACATTTTGGATGCGGAAATGTGGCTTACCACCCATAAGCAACGAGATATTTTGAACGACACGTTCCTTATGAAGTTGCACAAGAGAATGTTCGGTCAAGTGTGGAAATGGGCCGGCGAGTATCGAACAACGGAACGGAATATCGGAGTTGCACCGTACCAGATACCGGTCAAGTTGAAAGTGTTGTTTGGCGATGTGAATTTTTGGGTCGAAAACCATACATTTCCCAACTTGGAAATTGCTGTTCGGCTTCACCACAGGCTTGTTTTGATCCATCCGTTCCCAAACGGCAATGGTAGAACTTCGCGATTGATGGCTGACCTGCTCATGCAGCAACTCGGCGAATCAAGACTCTACTGGGGCGATGGTAACTTGACAGACATTACTGATTTGCGAATGAAGTACATTGACGCGCTGCGCGCGGCAGATGCTGGCGATTATGCAGGGCTGATTAGGTTTGTGATGAGATAACATCAAAAAATCCCCGCTCCGGAGAGCAGGGATTTTCGCTATGACAATTTGGCTCGAGATTCTATCGCCTCTTTGAGGCTCCAGAATGACAACCTGGCTTACTTCTTTTCGTAAATCTGGTCAAAGATGCCGCCGTTGGAGAAGTGCGTTCCCTGCGCCTTGTCCCAACCGCCGAAGTGCTCGATAGAAATCAAGTTCACGTTCTGGTCGAATTCCTTGTACTGGTCGAGAATGGCCTTGTTGGAGGGGCGGTAATGGTTCTTCGCTGCAATGTGCTGGCCGTCGTCGCTGTAGAGGTAGTTTAGGTACTCGGTGGCAAGTTCGCGGGTGCCGCGTTTGTCGACCACCTTGTCCACGATGGCAACGGAAGGTTCAGCCAGAATGCTGATGCTCGGGATTACGATTTCGTAGTCGTTCGGGTAGTCCTTGAGCGCGAGGAAGGCTTCGTTTTCCCATGCGAGAAGCACGTCGCCCTGGCCGTTTTCGATAAAGGTGGTGGTAGAGCCGCGTGCACCGGAAGCGAGCACGAGCACGTTCTGGAACAGTTTCTTGATGAAGTCCTTGACCTTGGCTTCGTCGTTATTGTACTGCTTTTCGGCCCATGCCCAGGCGGCAAGGTAGTTCCAGCGTGCGCCACCGGAAGTTTTCGGGTTCGGCGTGATGATGCCAATGCCCGGCTTCACGAGGTCACCCCAGTCCTTCAGGTTCTTCGGGTTGCCCTTGCGGACCAGGAACACGATGGTGGATGTGTACGGGGAGCTGTTCAGCGGGAATTCCTTGACCCAGCCGTCTTCGATGAGGCCCGCGTCGCGCACGGCGTTCACGTCGAATTCAAGGGCGAGCGTCACCACGTCGGCTTCGAGACCGTTGGCCACTTCCAGGGCCTG
>Ga0247610_10003334_pt1 | contig 17713 bp, 16 predicted proteins | sample 174DNAGHGhighgp2_FD_193483 | JGI IMG/M metagenome (GOLD analysis project Ga0247610, IMG submission 193483) | Sheep rumen microbial communities from Palmerston North, Manawatu-Wanganui, New Zealand - 1742 DNA GHGhigh gp2 | ecosystem: Host-associated > Mammals > Digestive system > Stomach > Rumen... | reverse complement strand
CTTGATAATGAATCTGTGGAATACTTTCTTGCCTTTTCTTACAACCAGTCCCTGGCCTTTAAGCTTTTCTGCATCTATCGCAAGGTTAAAGTCTTCAACTTTATCATCCCCAGCAGCTACGCCGCCCTGCATGATAAGTCTCTTTGCTTCGCTTCTTGATACCGCGAGTTTGCCTGCTGTGAGAAGATCAAGAATACCAATCTGTCCGTTTGTGAGATCTGATTCGGGTATTTCTGTTGTAGGCATATCTTCGCTGGTCTTTCCGGAAGAGAACACGTCTTTTGCTGTGGCAAGCGCTTTGTCTGCCTCTTCTTTTCCGTGGATGAGCAGTGTGAGCTCGTAAGCGAGTTTCTCTTTTGCCTCATTGATGGCAGATGACCCTTCAAGTTTCTTGTACTCGTTGATTTCCGGAACAGGAATGAACGTAAGCATCTTCATGCACTTGATTACATCAGCGTCACCGACATTTCTCCAGTACTGGAAGAACTCATAAGGAGTTGTCTTCTCGGCATCGAGCCAAACAGCGCCCTTTTCTGTTTTGCCCATCTTCTTGCCTTCGCTGTTTGTAAGGAGTTTGAATGTCATACCGAATGCGTCAACCTGTTTCTTTCTTCTGAGAAGTTCAACGCCTCCGATTATGTTGGACCACTGGTCGTCTCCGCCGAATTCAAGTCTGCAGTTGTACATTTCGTTGAGCTTGTAGAAATCGTAACTCTGCATGAGCATGTAGTTGAATTCAAGGAAAGTGAGTCCTTTTTCCATTCTGGACTTGTAGCATTCAGCAGTGAGCATTCTGTTGACAGAGAAGTGAATTCCAACCTCTCTCAAAAACTCGATGTAATTGAGGTCTAGAAGCCAGTCTGCATTGTTGACGAAAATTGCTTTTCCATCGCTTGTGTCAATGAATTTTGCCATCTGTACCTTAAAGCAGTCAACATTGTGCTGAATTGTTTCTTTTGTCAGCATTTTTCTCATGTCGGATTTTCCAGAAGGATCTCCGATCATTCCGGTGCCGCCGCCGAAAAGGGCAATCGGTTTGTTTCCTGCTTTCTGCATGTGCGACATGATTTTCATCTGAAGGAAGTGACCGACATGAAGACTGTCGGCAGTCGGGTCAAATCCGATATAAAATGTGACAGGACCTTCTGCAAATGCTTTTTCAATTGCATCAATATCTGTTGTCTGCGCTATAAGATCTCTGTCTCTGAATTCCTGTAAAATGTCCATTGTCTGAATCCTTTCAAAAAAATAATAAATGTCCCCTGCAATAGCAGAGGACGAATTCTCGTGTTACCACCTCATTTTGCATTTGTCTCGCGGCAAATGCCTCAGTGAGTCTAAGACTCATATGCTGTAACGGGCAACCCCGGTGCACCTACTGTTGTTTCAATGCACAGCTCAGAAGTGTACTTCAATGCATAGCTGTTATTGCCTTTCACCGACCGACAACTCTCTGAAACATCAGATGCATTTACTCTCTTCATCATAGCTGACGCGAGAATTATATCATTATGTAAACAAAAAAGTCAACAATTATGCAATTAAGTTGCAAAAAAATAAAAATTCTTGTTGCTTTTATAAAACTTTATGATTATAATATACACGTATCGATATGTGACCGCAAGAAATTCACACCATATTCGTGATTGGTTGAAGATAGATTGGGTTTCAAAAGCAAAATCATTAACGTTAAGGAGATATTAATAATGAAGTCAATTGTTAAGGTATTCGCTTTGGTTATGGCAGTATGTCTTGTTGTATTGGTTGTCGTTTCCTGCAACGGAAACAAACAGGATGTTACAACTGAAACAACAATTGTTGAAACAACTACAAAAGAGGAAGTTACAACTGTAGTAACAACTGAAACAACAACTACTGAAAAAGTAACTACAACAGAAAAGACAACAACTGAAGAAACAACAACTGAAGAAACAACAACCGAAGAAACAACAACTGAGGAAGTTACATCAGAAGAAACAACAACCGAAGAAAAAGAACCAGAGTATTATTGGCTTACAATTCAGTATTTAGACAACACTGACGGCCACCAGGTTGCTCCTATGTACAGAATGAGATATGTAGAGGGAACAAAAGTATCAATCGTTTCTCCTACAATTCCTGGCAAACAGGCAAAGATTCCTGCAGTAGTAGTAATTATGGACAAAAATATAACCATGCGTGTCTATTACATTGACCAGAACTAATTAAAAGCGAAACAGACAATTAAAAACAGTGGGGCTACTTGTGTAGCCCCGTTTTACTATTTGTTTTCGCAAAGCATTTCTTCAGCAGCTTTAAGCGTCTTGTCGGTGATTTTCTCAGATCCTATTATTCTCGCAATTTCCCTGATTCTTCCTTCTTTGTCAAGTTCTTTGACAACTGTCAGGGTTCTGCCGTTTTCTTCATGTTTTGAAACAAGCATGTGGCAGTCCGCCTGAGAAGCAATCTGTGGAGAATGGGTGACGCAGATGACCTGAGCTGTTTCTGAACACGATTTCAGTTTGACTCCAAGCTTGTACGATGTCTTGCCGGATATTCCGGTATCTATTTCATCGAAAATCAGGGTTGGGGTTTTTTCTTTGTCTGAAAGGGCGCTCTTTAATGCGAGCATGGTTCTCGACAGTTCGCCGCCTGAAGCGATTTTCGCAAGAGGTGCGAGAGGCTCCCCGGCATTAGCAGAAATGAGGAATCGTACAACATCTGTCCCGTCGGGCCTGTAAATATCAGATTTGGCCATGTCCACTGAAAAACGAACCTTATTCATTTCCAGGAACATAAGCTCCTTTGTCATCCGTTCTTCCAGTGCATCTGCCGCCATCCTTCTTTTCTTTGATATGACAGTCGAAATGGAAGCCATTTCTTTGGTAATAGTATCAAGCTCGTTTTTCAGGTCAACAATCGTGTCATCTGCCGTTTCCAGTGTGTTCAGTTCTTTTTCGGCTTTGTCCTTAAAATCGACTATTTCTTCTACGGTGTTTCCGTATTTTCTTTTCAGTGTTCTTATTAAATCAAGTCTTGATTCAATCTGATCAAGAAGCTTTTCTGGATCCTTGATGTCTGTTCCGCATTCTTTCATGACGGTCTCTGCAATGTCTTCGCACATGTAAGTGAAATTTGTCAGATAGTCTGAATACTCAGAGGACTTGGGAAGAACATCACTCAAAGCGCCCAGTGCTTCGGTAGCTTTTACAGCTAGGTCTGATGCGGAATTTCCTTTTTCATTCCTGTAGAGTGCCTTATATACGAATTTGGCGTATTTGGAGAGCTTTTCGGCATTTTCCGCTTTGATTCTCAGTCTGTCAAGTTCTTCTTCCTCGCCGGACTTCAAAGATGCATCCCTGATTTCACCAATCTGAAATTTCAGCATTTCGATCCGTCTGTTTTTTTCTCTGGTGTCTTTGGTGAGATCGGCAATTCTTGACTTTATATCCGATGCTTTGGAAAAAAGCACAGAGTAATCGCCGAGCTCTTTTTCAATATCTGAAAACTCGTCAAGGTATTTGATGTGGTTTTCTTCATCGAGCAATGCCTGGCTGGCATGCTGCCCGTGGATGTTGATGAGAAGAGGAGTAATGTCTTTCAGTTGGGAAACCGGTATTGATTTGCCGTTTATTCTTGCAGCTCCGTTGCCTGATTCATTTATCTCTCTGGAAATGGAGAGTTCGTTGTTTTCGACTGTTATTCCGTATTGTTCAAGCTGTGATTGCGTGTAGCTGCTGATGTCTGTGAATAATGCGGTGACAACTGCTTTCTTTTCTCCGGACCTCAGACTCTCTCTCGATGCCCTGGCGCCGGTGATAAGGCCGACCGAGCCTATGATTATGGATTTTCCTGCACCGGTCTCGCCGGTCAGAACATTAAAACCAGGAGCAAATTTTAAAGTTTGCTCCTTGATTATGGCTATATTGTTTATCTGCAGCTCAGATAACATGGTTTAATCCTTCTGGTAATTATTTTTTCAGAGATTCATTAATCTGGTTTGAGAAGAAAAGCGCTTCTTCTTCTGTTTTTGTAACGATGAATATAGTATCATCTCCGGCAAGGCTTCCCACAATTCTGTTCTTGGCAACATGGTCAATTGCTGCAGCAGCAGCGTTTGCCATACCCGGAAACGTCTTGATTACTATTATGTTGCCTGCATAATCGGAAGAAGTGACAGTCTCTCTCAGAATGCTGTTGTATTTTGACTCGAAAATTGTCTCTTTTGATTCTGGAGCCACATATTTGTAGTGATTAATGCCGCCGGGCTTTTTCAGAAGACCAAGCTGGTTGATGTCTCTTGATACAGTGGCCTGGGTGACGTCATAACCGCATTCTCTCAGTCTCTGTGACAACAGTTCCTGTGTATCAATGTCTTCGTTGCTTATTATTTCAAGTATTTTTGCGTGTCTGCTGTTTTTCATATTTTTTATCACTTTCCGAACATTTTTGTGCTTAATATGTCATAGAAACGGTTTCTGCCAAGTCTTATGAGCCTTGTTATCAAATCGCTCTTTATTACTTCAACCACTGCGTTTTCTGAGACTTTGAATACTTCCTTGCCGTCTGCACAAACGCAGATATCCGTTTGTTTGTACTGTGTTGATCCCTTGATCGTCAGGGAAGAGTTTCCTGAGAAGACAACGGGCCTTGAAGAGAATGAGTGCGGACAGATTGGTGTGACGCAGAAAGTCTCAGTTGAAGTGTCGATGACAGGGCCGCCTGCTGAAAGTGAATAAGCGGTTGAGCCTGTGGGGGTTGCAACTATGATGCCGTCCGCCTTCAGATCAATGGCGGAATATCCGTCGCAGCATATTTCAAAATTTGCAATTTTTGAACTCACACTGCTTGATACAACTATGTCATTCAGTGCGCAGAGTTCTCTTGTTATGCTTCCGTCCCTAATCTGGATTTCCATCATCATTCTCTCGTCGATGGTGTATTCATCGGTTGCAAGTTTGGAAAGTTCTTCCAGGTTGTCTTTTTCTACAGCTGCAAGAAATCCGAGATGGCCGAGGTTAATGCCCACTATTGGCAGTTCGTGAAGAGCGGCTCTTTCGCATATTTCCAGGATTGTTCCGTCACCTCCGAGTACAACTATAAAATCTGATGCATTGAGCATGTCTTCAATATATGTGTAGTACTCAACTGCGCCGGGTCTTTCCCCTATAGAGTAGTGATATCTTCTGTCTGCACAAACTTTGATTCCTGCTGCTGTGAGTACTCTTACCGCTTCCTTGGTGTAAGAAAAATCCGGGTCTTTGTCCGGGTTTGGAAAGATGGCAGCGCTCTTAATTCTTTCTTCCATTTTTGCCCTCGCTTTTAACTGTGTTTAATATATTTTCTTCTGAAACCATTCTTTTTCCGTTCTTTTTCAAAAGAATGAGATATTCAGTGTTTCCGTCTCCGCCCTTTACAGGTGATATTGTGAAATTCTCCGCATAGAGATTATATTTTTCTGCTTCTTCAATTATGTTGTGAATTACCGATAAATGAATTTTTACATCCTTGATTATTCCGTTTTTTGCGTGAATGTGACCTGCTTCAAACTGTGGCTTTATGAGGCTGACGAACAATCCTCCGTCGGTCAAAACATCAGAAACTGCGGCAAATACTTTTGTCTGAGATATGAACGACAGATCCGAACAGATAATTGAAATGTCTTCTGTGAACATTTGCCCGGTTATTGTTCTGGCATCCGTCCCTTCAAGGTTTATAACCCTTTTGTCTGAGCAAAGGGAAGAGTCAAGCTGGTCGTGCCCTATGTCAACAGCATATACTTTTGAAGCGCCGCTTTTAAGAAGGCAGTCAGTGAATCCTCCCGTGGAAGCGCCAAGATCGACAACAGTTTTTTCTTTGACGTCAAGTCCGAAATATTCAATCGCCTTCTCCAGTTTAAGACCGCCTCTTCCGACATATTTTGCCGGACTCAATATGGTAATCTCGTCAGGGCAGGTGTCATCGGGAATGTCAAATGAAGGCTTGTCTATTCTTTTTCCTTTATACAATACGCCTGATTCTATGTATGACTGGGCAGATGTTCTGCTTTTTGCTATACCACTTTTATACAAAAATACATCAGCACGCATCTGAAAAACATCCTCTATTGTATATATAAGGTATTGTATCACGTTTTATTCATTTATGCAACAAAAAATGCATAAAATGCAAAAACAGAAGCACCGGAAATACAGCGCTTCTGTTTGAACAAATATGAATCAGTTATGGTCAATCATTCCCATACCATCAAGCCAGTAGAGGACATGAGATGCAAAACCATGACAGCAGCTTGCCTGCGGAGCCATATACTCCCAGAGAGTTCCCGTCTGCTCAGCCATTGCTTGGAAATATCCTTTGATGTTCTCGAGCAAAGTTTCATAGTATTTGTTTCTGTAAAGTATTTCCAGTCTCAGGTAGTTTCCTATGAATGCATTGGCAGGCCAGATTTCTTTCCAGAGACCTTTTTCAGCACGATTGGGACCGAAATCATTGATAAGAATATTCCACAGTCTTGGATTCTTTTCTTTTGTAGCCACATTGAAGAAAAATGCATAATACTGACAGACTTCCGTTATCTCGCCCGACAATTTGAGATTGCCGTTTTCGTCCCTGACTGCGTTGTCGCAGTAGAAGTCACCAATCAGCGCCTGTTCGTTTATAGTCTTCCGGATTTCTTCGCACTGTTTTTGGCATGCTTTGTCTCCGTACAGAGATGCCATGGCTTCGAGCATTCCTGAGTAAACCATGTTGACAGGGTAGTTGACGTCCATTGTCAGGTCATTGGCATGCGACCACTCAACGAAAGTCCATCCAGGAATCTTTTCAATCAGTCCGGAATCGTTTATGTATTGTTCAATCCAGGATTTAAGTCTGTACACACGTTCCTTTGCCTGGTCTATCAAAGCTTTGTCCCGTGTTCTGTCATAGTATTCTTTCAGTTCGATTACATACCACATTGCCCAGGTATTTATATATTGATTTGTGAATGAATCACCGGGGTAGCACATTGGCAGCATGCCATCAGGGATGTCATCGAATTTATCCGGAAGAAGGAAATTCTCCAGGAAAACATGCTCTATCGTGCTCTTTCCGTAAAGAGTCTTTTCAACTCTTGACGTGAAGAAACTGTCGCACAGCCAACCTGCTCTTTCTCTTTCCGGGCAGTCCATGTATACGGTGAAAGTGTTCTCCCTGTACGTCATTACGGCAGCATCAAAGATCTTTTGGACAATCTCATCTTTTCCGTTGTATCTGACATTCGGTTCGTCTGCTCCGAAAAAGATGATGTGATAGTCTTTGAGTGTAAATGAACCTTTTAGCGCATATATTTCAACATACTGCATAGTATAAGGTTCAAGAGTTTCAATCCGGTGCGTTCCTTTTCCTTTGATTCTTATCAGGTTGTTGGCAAGTGTGTTTGAAACACGCCAGTTGATATTTGTTTTCGGACCTTCTCTCAGAAGTTCGTCATGTCTTATTAGGAGTTCACACTCACCTTCGCAGTCAACCGTGATGGAAATCATGCCTGTAACATTGTAAGGCATTTTAATCATGTAGTATTCGCCTTCATTCAGACGTGCACCGCATACATCTGCAGTGTAGTCTTCAAGTGAATCCTGGTCGATATTTCTCGAAATCAGTGCAACATCTGTTTCAGGTTCTCTGAAATATGCTTTGTAATCATTCCTGTTTATGTAGTAGGGATACCTGAATTCGCTTTTGTGGTCGCCTACATGAAACTGTCCTTTTGCTATAATTCTGTCAGCATATACGGGGAAGTATGTATTGTAATCGGAATCGCGGTATATGTATTCCTTATGTGGATAAACTACCAGTTCAGGCTTCGGAAGAGCAGGTGCTCCGATGTTGTATGTTTCCACAAATGTTCTCTGCAAACTGAACTTCTGAGCCTTCTGCTCGTATTCAGGTACAGCTGAACATTCAAAACCGCCGTGTCCGGTTGACAGTATTACCCTTCCGTTTTCAACTACTTCAGCGCAGAGAAAAGAATCCTGTTCAAAAGTGTAGAATGAAGCGAAATAATATCCTGCAACCCTGATGGTCAGCTTGTTATGTTTTTCAGTCAGCACTTTGGAAAGATCCAGTTCATCAACCCTGTAGAATCCTTTTCCGCATCTGGCGGGGCCAAAAGCAAAAAACTCGCCGTTTACTCTGATGGAATAGTTTGTGCTCCCTGTCAGGCAAAGAACGCAGTTGTCGCTCTTTGGCACCGTCGCTTCAAAGTCGAGCCATAAATTCATTTCTTTTTCCCTACCTTTGGCCCAGACGGGGAGAGCTTCTCTAAAAACATATTTTTTCATAGCATTCTCCAAAAAATATGGCAGACATGAGCCTGCCATATTTATTAAGTCAATTCAGATTATTTGAGTTCAGCAAAATATTTGATTGTTCTGACCATCTGGCTTGTGTAGCTGTTTTCATTGTCATACCATGAAACAACCTGTACTTCATAGAGGTCGTCAGCAATCTTTGATACCATTGTCTGTGTAGCATCAAAGAGTGAACCGTATCTCATGCCGATAACGTCAGAAGAAACGATCTGATCTTCATTGTATCCGTATGATTCATTTGAAGCAGCTTTCATAGCAGCGTTGATTCCTTCAACTGTAACGTCAGCTTTCTTAACTACAGCTGTGAGAATTGTTGTAGAACCTGTCGGAACAGGAACACGCTGAGCTGAACCGATGAGCTTGCCGTTGAGTTCCGGGATAACAAGGCCGATTGCCTTAGCAGCGCCTGTTGAGTTAGGAACGATGTTTGCAGCGCCTGCACGAGCTCTTCTGAGGTCGCCTTTACGATGAGGACCGTCGAGAATCATCTGGTCGCCTGTGTAAGCATGGATTGTGCTCATAATACCGCTCTGGATAGGAGCATAATCATTGAGAGCCTTGGCCATAGGAGCAAGGCAGTTTGTTGTACAAGAAGCAGCAGAAATGATTGTGTCATCTTTTGTAAGTGTCTTTTCATTTACGCTGTATACGATTGTAGGAAGGTCATTGCCTGCGGGAGCTGAAATAACAACTTTCTTAGCGCCTGCATCGATGTGAGCCTGTGATTTAGCTTTGGATGTATAGAATCCTGTGCATTCAAGAACTACGTCAACATCAAGTTCGCCCCACGGGAGATCCTGTGCCTTAGGCATAGCATATATTGTGATTTCTTTTCCGTCAACTGTGATTGAGCCGGGAACCTTTACTGTTTTTCCATCTTCTTCGAAAACCGGTTCTTTTGAATCAACTGTGTGAAGTCCTTCACCGATTCTTCCCATGTATCCGCCCTGAGCGGTATCATATTTAAGAAGATGCGCGAGCATCTTTGGGCTTGTCAAGTCGTTGATAGCAACGATTTCATAACCCTCAGCATTGAACATCTGGCGGAATGCAAGTCTTCCGATTCTGCCAAATCCGTTTATAGCAACTCTTACTGCCATAATAAAAAATCCTCCAAGATTGTATTTTGGAACTTAAAATTTCCATACGGAGATATTTTATATCAAGTTCGGATAATTTACAATAGCGAAATTGATATTTTGGCGAAAAATGAATTCGGTATTGAAGAAAAATTAGATTAAGTATATAATTCAAGCAGACAACAAATCCGTGAGATTCCGGATTGCTTTTTTCGTCGAATCAGCAGTATGGAAAGAAGGAACTAATATGAAAAAAGCATTTGCAATAATATTGTCGGCTGCATTTCTCGTAATGCTGTTTGGCTGCGCAGGAAAGAAAACAGAAGAAAGTACAGATCCTGTTATAACCAAAGAAACAACAAGTGTTTCTGAAACAGCGGACATTGCAACAGAAACAACTGAGTCAGAAAAGATTACAACAGAAGAAACAACAACAGTTGAAGTTACAACTGTAACCGAAGAAGTAACTACAACTGAAGAAACAACAACCACAGAGGAAGAGACAACAACCGAAGAAACAGTCGTTGATCCGAAGCAGATTGAACAGCAGCTGTGCCGTCTGTGGAAAGTGGTCAAGTCTGATGACCCGACCATGAGCTGTTCCGCATCCAATTTCCTGTTTGAATCAGGCGTGATATACGGCGGAAGCAAAGATGAGTTCAGACACGAATTCAAGAGCTGCGGAAGGTATGAAATTGCAGAGAACGGAGAAATAACCTGTTCTTTCTTCTCGCTCGCAACAGGTGTAACATCGGTGGCAGTATTTGTTCCGACATTCGATGACACCGGTGAATCAATGCTGATGTACTGCAAAGAAATCAGAGGCTATTCGTTTTTTGGCGGAGAAGAGAATCAGAGTGACTATACACTGACATTTGAACTGACAAACTATCCGTCGGAGAGCAAATCTAATGACGCAAAACTCAAAGGAGCATGGATAAGCAACGGCGCTTCAGGCGTTATGATGCTCAATTTCAGCTATGATAACAACTTTAAGTTTGAAATGCGTTTGGGTCAGGAGATAATAACAGGAACCTGGAAAGGATACAGCGGAACTGTTTATCTGAAATACAGCGACGGAAAGAGCGTTGAATGCAAATACCAGGTTGATAAAAACGCACAGAGACTGATAATCATAATAGACAACATTCAGTACAACATGGTTAAAAATCTTCCTGTGTTTTGAAATATACAAAAAATGATACAAAATGTAGCATTTTTGCTGTGAAGACATAATATAATTATAATGAAGTGGTGTAGATGTTTCACCAGTTCGCAAAAAAGAAAACTATTCTTCTGGAGGACGATATGGAAGGAAAGAAAAGTGGATTCACTCTTCTGCAACTCATAATTGTAGTTATTGTAATTGCCGTACTTGCAGGCGTAATGATCGGTACATTTGTATCTGTTGTCAGATCTGCAAAAGAAGCAAGCGCCAAACAACAGGCTGCATGCGAGGCAATGATCAAATCCAATGAAGACCTGATAGATGTAATTAAAAACTCGAAGCCGGATTCTGACGCTATTGCAAAGGCAGTTGCTGATGCAGTCAAGGATACACTCGGCACTTCAGCAGGCACCACGACAAATGTCACAATAGACACTGACGAACTGGTCCAGAAGCTTACTGTAGTTGTTAACAATGCAGTGAATACAGCAATTTCTTCTCAGCCTACCCTGACAAGAACAGACGTTCAGAAGGCAGTTGAAGATGCTCTCAAGGAGAACACTCCCGGCGAAGGTAATACTTTAACAGCAAAAGAAGTTGAGAACATTGTAAAGACTTATGTTGTCAAGTTCACTTCAAATCTCGCTACAACAAGTGACATTAAGCAGTTGTCAGCTCAGCTTGAACAGCTCGAACAGGACATTCTTGACGCCATTAACAGTTCAGCACAGGGATAATAAATAACAACACAAAACTGGGAGGCGCAAGCCTCCTTTTTGTTTTGAGGGAGCAAACATGATTGATAAAAATAAGGTGAAATCCTTTTTTGATTCGCTAGCAGGTCACTGGGATGATGGCATGATAATTGACGACGGAATTGTCGGACTGATCATGGAAAATGCCGGAATAAAAAAAGGAAACAAGGTGCTTGATGTGGCATGCGGAACGGGAGTTCTGATTCCATTTTATTTTGGAAGAGGAGTTACGGAAATTACAGCAATAGATTTATCTCCGGAAATGATTAGGATTGCCAAGGACAAATTCGATGGGTATAACATAGAATTCATTTGCGATGACGCTGTCATCCACAATTTCAAAAATACATATGACAACATAGTTGTATATAATGCTTTTCCTCATTTTGCTGACCCGGAAAAACTGATAGAGAATCTGTCTTCATGCCTGAAGCCTGGTGGAAGTCTGACGATTGCCCATGGTATGAGCAGAGAAAAAATCAACTCGCACCATGGAAACATTGACAGTGGTCTTTTCGTTGATTTGCTTCCGGTTGATGAATTGTCTGTCATTGTTGGCAATTATTTGCATGTCACAACGGCTGTTTCAAATGAGAAAATGTACCAGGTTGTGGGGAAAAAACAAAAAAATAACAAAAATTAAAGAAAAATAATAAAATATATATTGCGTGTCGCAATTATTTATGATAAAATGACACGGCTTTCGCGAGACGGAAGTCACTTCACACACAGTCTGTATATCTGCTCGGTGCTCAATTGAGTTTGCAGATATAGGAAAACAAATTGTGGAGGAAAAAACCAAAATTAAAGGAGAAAGATATTATGTCAGTAGTATCACTCAAGCAGTTGCTTGAAGCAGGTGTACATTTCGGACACCACACAAGAAGATGGAATCCTAAAATGCAGGAATATATCTTCACCGAAAGAAATGGAATTTACATCATCAACCTCGAAAAGAGTGCTGCCAAAATTGAAGAAGCTTACAATTTTGTCAGAGAACTCTCAACAGACGGCGGAAACCTTCTCTTTGTAGGAACAAAGAAACAGGCTTCTGATGCTGTTAAAGAAGAAGCAGAACGCTGCGGAATGTATTACGTAAATACACGTTGGCTCGGCGGTATGCTCACAAACTATCAGACAATCAAGAAGAGCATCACACGTCTTGAAGCTCTTGAAAAGATGGAAGAAGACGGAACATTTGCACTGCTTCCAAAGAAAGAAGTAGCTCAGCTCCTCAAAGAGAAATCAGATCTCGAACGCAACCTCGGCGGTATCAAGACAATGCCGGGTCTTCCCCAGGCAATTTTCATAGTTGACCCTCACAAGGAACACAACGCAGTTCTTGAAGCTAAGAAACTCGGAATTCCGGTAATCGCTATCGTTGATACAAACTGCGATCCTGACGATGCAGACTATGTAATTCCTGGAAACGACGACGCTATCCGTGCCGTCAAGCTCATTGCTTCTGTTCTTGCTGATGCAGTAATTGAAGGCAGACAGGGCGAACAGAACACTCCGGCTGAAGATGCTGAGACAGAAGAAGTTGTAACAGCTGAAGAAGCTGAATCAGAAAAAGCAGCTGAAGAAGCAGCTGAATAATTCAAAACTATTTGGAGGAATATAAAATGGCAGATGTAAAAATCACAGCCGCTATGGTTGGCGCACTCAGAGACAAAACAGGTGCTGGTCTTATGGACTGCAAAAGAGCTCTTGTTGAAACAAACGGCGATGAAGAAGCTGCAATTGTTATTCTCAGAGAAAAAGGTCTGGCTGTAGCTGCTAAGAAAGCTGACAGAGTTGCAGCTGACGGACTTGTTGCTGTTATGTCTAAGGGCGACAAGGTTGCTATGGTTGAAGTTAACTCAGAGACAGACTTCGTTGCAAAGAACGCTACTTTTGTTGAATTTGTAAATGGTCTTCTCCGCACAATACTCGAGAATAATCCTGCTGACATCGACACTCTCAAAACAGAGAAGTTTGATGGAACAGAATTCACTGTTGAAGAAAAAGTTAAAGACATGATCTTCACAATAAAAGAGAAAATCGACGTAAGACGTTTTGTAGTAGTTGAAGGAACAACAACAACTTATGTTCACGGAAATGGTGCAACAGGCGTTATCGTTAAATTCGATGCTGATGAAAAGGCAAAGAGCAATCCTGGATTTGCTGAATTCGCTAAGAATATCGCACTCCAGCTCGGCGCTTTCTCAACAACTCCTTATCTTGACAGAGATTCAGTTCCCGCTTCTGTTATTGCACAGGAAAAGGAAATCATCGCAGAACAGATCAAGAACGATCCTAAGAACGCAAGCAAGCCTGAAGCAATCATCGAAAAGATGGCTGTTGGTCGTCTTGGAAAATACTATGAAGAGAACTGCCTTGTTGATCAGGCATACATCAAAGACGATTCTCTCACAGTAGGTAAATATGTTGAGCAGACAGCTAAGGCTTTCGGCGGCAGCATCAAGATTACTGGATTTGTTATTTACAACAAGGGTGAAGGAATTGAAAAGAGAGTTGACAACCTCGACGACGAAGTTGCAAAACTTTTGAATAAATAATTTCGGATAAACAATCACGGGCACAGAATCACTATGGTTCTGTGTCTTTTTTTGCGTTGAGTCAATCTCAACTGAACATTGTATTGAAAAAATATCGTGATATAATAATAATTAAGAATTAAGAATTAAGAATTAAGAATTAAGATGTTTCATTTTTCAGAAAGGACTTATTCTCATGGTTTGCATCAAATGCGGAAAAAAGATAGTTGACGACGATGCTATACTCTGTCCACACTGCGGAGCCAAAATAATCAGAGACAAAAAGGATGTTTTGCAGCATAACGAGGTACCTGCGGATCAGGGTCAGGTTCGGGAAATGCTCGGACAGAAAAAGAAAAGAAAAGTTCCGCCTATAGTGGAAATTATTGTTGTTGCTATTTTTCTTGCATCCATAGCTTTCGGTAGTATTGCGGGAATAATTAATGACGTTCAGAACAAAGACAAGTGTCGATTCAACAAATGTGAAAACGAAAGAGTTCACGGCGGAGAGTATTGCATAAAGCACACCTGTGAAGTCGATGAATGCCTTAATACAAAAGGCAGAAACAACCATTACTGCGACTCTCATAAGTGCAAGGATTATTATTGTGAAAATCTTCGTATAGAAGGCGGAGAATACTGCATTGAGCACACCTGTGTTGTACAGGGATGCTTCAAAGAAGTGGAAGAAAACACAAACAGGTGCAGTGATCATGCGGTTGTAGACACTTCATCGGGGCAACAGGGACAATCGCAGTACTTCGGTGAACTGGACAAAGGCAATCGCTGGTTTTTGGCAAAAGCGACAGACTCAAAAAAAGTTGTTCCTCTCGGAACAGGGTTTTTTGAGGCCAATTATGCAGAAGGTGAAGGATGTGGCATAATTGTGCACTACACCGGAATAGACGGAGATTCAGATAAAAAACTGTGTAATGGAGACATTGTAAAAATCACATACAACGGGTATATAATTGAAACATATCCCCCGCAGATTGACGCAATCATGATAGAAACAGTTAGTAATTAAAAGAAAAAACAAAAAAATAGGTGAGACCGAATTTGATCTCACCCATATTTTTTCTTATCTGTGTTTTGAATGGAATGCAATTCCTGCCGAATTCGGACCGCAGTGAGAACCTGTTGTAGGGTTTGTCACGACTATGTCATAATCTATGTTATCATCAAATTCAGTTTTTAGCATTGTTGCAAGTGTTTCTGCAAGTTCAAGTGCATCTGTGTGGCCTATTATAATCTTGTAGTCCTGTGGATGATCACCAATTTCTTTTACAGTGTCAATGAGATGCTTAAGTGCTTTTGCACGTCCTACTTCTTTTCCGACACTGTCCATTTTTCCGCTTTCGTCCATGTTTATGATTGGTCTGATTCCAATCATAGTGCCCATGGCAGCCGAAAGTCCGCTTACTCTGCCACTCTTTTTGAAAAACTTGAGATCGTCTGCAAAGAAGTATACTGCGTAATGGTCAACTTCTGTCTTTGCCCATTCGAGAACCTCTTCAACAGTCTTTCCTTCCTTGAAAAGTCTGCTGACCTCTTTGGCAATCAGATTACTCAGAATTGTAATACCTTTTGTATCTATTTCATAGAATTTTCTTTCCGGGTATTTCTGCATTAATTCATCTACAGCCTTGTGCATGTTGTCGAAAGTCATTGTCATGGCAGCAGAGAAGTGTACGTAGAAAATATCATTTCCGGCAGCAAATTCAGGCTCAAAATATTCTTTGTATTTTTCTTCCGAAATGGCACTTGTTGTCGGTATTGAACCGGCTCTCAGTGTGTCGTAGAATGCCTTTGAGTCAAAAACATCGTAGTCTTCATAGGGGTATACGGTTTTGCCGTCTACACTGTAAGGCATACTTATCATTTTATATCCATATTCTTTACAACTCTCCGGAGTCATGTCCATATCGGAATCGCAAAATAGAGTTAGCATAAAAACCTCTCTCAATCAATAATTTGTGTTGACTAAACCACATGTGTGTATTATACTACAACTGTAGTCTATTTTATGGGCATGTTAACATATTGTGGGCAATAAGCAACAAGAATTCAAATAATTGTGTAAAAAGGTGAAGCATGGAAAAGAAAACAGACAAGAGAACATTAAAAACCAAAAGAGCGATAAAGAATGCATTTATTGATTTGCTTATAAGGAAAAACGTCAATGATATTACTATAACCGAGATTTCCAGGGAAGCAGACATTAACAGAAAGACTTTCTACAACAATTACTCCGGAATTCACGAGATAATAAGTGAAATTGAAGAAGAGCTGTTCATGACCTTCAAAGCTGAAATAAAGGGTCTGAACGTGAACAATGAGATGAATAATCCATATAACGTTCTGATCAGACTTACTTCGCTTCTGGACTCGGATTATCAGTTCTATAAAAAAATACTGTCTTCTGATCTGAATTCGCATCTGATGTCCAAAATTGTGGGATATCTGAAAGAGCAAACGAAAAAAGTACTCAAGAGCAAAAGCAATTACAACGAATATGAATTGAATGTTATCGTAGATTATTCAATTTCCGGAATGCTTAATGTGTACCAGGAATGGCTTCAGACAGGAAGGACTGAGCCGATTGAAAAACTTGCCATGGTAATAAGCGATTTGTTCTTGAAAGGTGTAGAGAGTCATCTGGTAAGCCAGTAAAAAAATGTGAGCCGTCGGTCAGACGGCTCGGTTTTTTTACCAGATAACAACTCGTTTCTTTGGGGAAATATACATTTTGTCTTTGTTTGAAACCTTGAATGTATCGTACCATTCAGGGAAGTTTCTCGGAGGCATATTTGCTCTGAGTATGTTAGGCGCATGAACGTCAACTGTAAGCAGAAGCTGCAGGTATTCAGGCTTTGCCTTCATACACCATACTTTTGCCCAGGTTATAAAGTAGTCTTCGTAGGAAGCATTCTTTAGTTTTTTCATCAGATCGAGAGTGACTGCCATGCCTCCGTTGTCGGCGATGTTTTCGCTGACTATGAATGAACTGTTTACTTTGCCCCACGGGAGCTCGATTCCTTCAAACTCCTTTATCATGTCTTTTGTACGAGCTTTGAATTTTTTGAAGTCTTCTTTTGTCCACCAGTTGTTCAGACAACCGTTTTCGTCGCATTTTGCGCCGTTGTTGTCAAATGCATGGGAGATCTCATGGCCTATTACGGCACCGATGCCGCCCAGGTTAGCACTTCTGGACTGCTTTATTGAATAGAAAGGCGGCTGAAGAATAGCGGCAGGGAATGTTATGTCATTGTCTGTCGGATTGTACATTGCATTGACGATGTGTCCGCCCATGTGCCATTTCTTCTTGTCAACTTTTTCGTACAGTTTTGAAAATTCGTGTTCAGTAAAAAGTCTTCTGGTTTTTACGACAACATCAAGAAGAGAAGTACTGTCATCAAAGACATAGGAGTCATAGACCTTGTCTACATTGTCCGGGAATCCCATCTTGACATTGATCTTTTCAAGTTTCAGAACTGCTTTTTTCTTTGTTTCTTCAGAAAGAATGTCGCTGTTGTTGACTCTGACAATGTACTGCTTGATGATATCATTTGCAATTGACTCAATGTCTTTTCTGGCTTCATATCCGAAATATTTCTTTCCGTAGTACAAACCTACAGGTTCAGAATATATTTCAGCTGTTACGTTATAAGCGAATTTCTCAAGAGGCATAGCCTTGTCAATTCCCATCAGGGCATTGCGGAACATGCTTCCCACTTCTCTCAGGTGCTCGCTGAGGAAACTTGTGGACTGAAGAAGGGTAATCACATATGCCCAGTGTCTGTACATTTCGAAGTTCTCTTCATTGAATATGTTTTTGAAT
>Ga0247610_10003331_pt1 | contig 17719 bp, 17 predicted proteins | sample 174DNAGHGhighgp2_FD_193483 | JGI IMG/M metagenome (GOLD analysis project Ga0247610, IMG submission 193483) | Sheep rumen microbial communities from Palmerston North, Manawatu-Wanganui, New Zealand - 1742 DNA GHGhigh gp2 | ecosystem: Host-associated > Mammals > Digestive system > Stomach > Rumen... | reverse complement strand
AAAAGAGTTAAGAATTATAATGAAATGAGTAATTTATCTAAAGATATAATTAATAAGATTAGTAATGATTATTCTATTGATAGATTAAAAATAGTTGATGTTCAAGAAGATACAGATGTTTGTAAGTATCTATTTGAATTATATGATGGAGAACATATTGAAGCAGTATTAATGAGACATGATTATGGTAATAGTGTTTGTGTTTCTTCTCAAGTTGGTTGTAATATGGGATGTAAGTTTTGTGAATCTGGAAGACGTAAGAAAGTACGTAATCTAGAAACATATGAAATGGTATTACAGATACTTATGATTGAAGAATTATTAGGTGAGAGAATTAGTCATGTTGTAGTTATGGGTATTGGAGAACCTTTTGATAATTATGATAATTTAATTAAATTCTTTAAGATTATTAATCATCCTAAAGGTTTAGCTATTGGATCACGTCATATTACTGTTTCTACTTGTGGTGTAGTTCCTAAAATATTAGAATTTAGTGATTTTCCTTTACAAGTTAATCTAGCAGTAAGCTTACATGCTCCAAATAATGAGATTAGAGATAAGATTATGCCTATTAATAAAGTATATAGAATAGAAGAGTTATTTAAGGCTTTAAAATACTATTATAATAAAACAAATAGAAGACTTACTTTTGAATATATTATGCTTAAAGATATTAATGATAGTGATGAATGTGCAAGAGAATTAGCTAATTTAGTTAAAGATATGAATTGTTATATTAATTTGATTCCATATAATGAAACAAATAATATTGATTTTAAAAGAACAAATACTATCCAACTTATGAAGTTTTATGATATACTTAAGATGAATAATATTAATGTGACAATCAGGAGAGAATTCGGTGGTAAGATAAGTGCTGCTTGTGGACAACTTAGAAGTAAGAAGGAGGAATTATGAGAACTTTTTATTTAACAGATTCTGGAAAAGTAAGAGATCATAATGAAGATAGTGTAACTATCGTAAAAAATGGTGAAGGAAGTTATTTAATGGCTATTGCCGATGGAATGGGTGGACATTCTGCTGGAGAAGTTGCATCTTCAATAGCGATTAATTACTTGGAAGAAGAATTTAAAACTAAATTTAAGAAAATGAGTAAGGTAGATGCGGTTAATTGGATTAGAGATTCAGTTAATGAAATTAATACTTTAATTTTTAAGCATGAGAGTGAACATCCTGAAAGTAAGGGTATGGGTACTACTTTAGTTATGGCAGTATTAACAAAGAATTATTTATTATTTGGTAACGTTGGAGATTCTAGTGGTTTTGTTATGAAAGATAATAATCTTCATAAAGTTACTTATGATCATACATTAGTTAACTTACTTGTAAGTGCAGGTGAATTAACTAAAGAAGAGGCATCTGTTCATCCTAAGAAAAATGTATTAATGAAAGCATTGGGTGCTGCAGATGATGTTGATGTAGATATATTTGATTGTGATATGGATATATCTGAGATACTTTTATCTAGTGATGGTTTAACTGGTATGCTTGATAGAGAAGGAATTGAACGTGTTTTATTAGGTGAAGGTACTGTAGAAGAAAAAGTTATGAAATTAATTCGTAAGGCAAATAATAGGGGTGGAACAGATAATATTTCGGTTGCTTATTTAGTTCGTTTTGAAGAAGGTGAAGATGAGTGATTACTAAGGGGCAAAAAATAAACGATCGTTATGAAATTATTAGATCTATAGGCGAAGGTGGTATGGCCAATGTTTATTTAGGATATGATACTATTCTAGATAGAAATGTGGCAATTAAAGTTTTACGTGGTGATTTATCTAATGATGAAAAATTTGTTAGAAGATTTCAAAGAGAAGCTTTATCTGCTTCTAGTTTAGCCCATCCTAATATTGTAGAAATGTATGATGTTGGAGAAGATGATGGAACATATTATATTGTAATGGAATATGTTGATGGTAAAACTTTAAAACAATTATTAAAGAAACGTGGATCATTAACAATAAGCGAAGCATTAGATATTATGTGTCAATTAACTGATGGTATGGCTCATGCCCATGATTCTTATATCATACATAGAGATTTAAAACCTCAAAATATTATGATAAAAGATGATGGACAAATTAAAATAACTGATTTTGGTATTGCTATGGCATTAAATGCTACTCAACTTACTCAAACTAATTCAGTTATGGGTTCAGTTCATTATTTACCACCAGAACAAGCTAGTGGTAAAGGATGTACTATTAAGAGTGATATTTACTCAATGGGTATAATATTCTATGAATTATTAAGTGGATCACTTCCATTTAGAGGAGATAATGCAGTAGAGATTGCTTTAAAACATATGAGAGAACCTCTTCCAAGCTTAAGAGAGTCTAATCCAGCAATTCCTCAAAGTATTGAAAATATAATAAAACGTGCTACTGCAAAGAATGCTAAAAATAGATATGAAAGTGCAAGAGAAATGCATGAAGATTTATTAACTGCTTTGGATGATGATCGTATTAATGAAGAAGAATATCAATATAAATATCCAGAGCATGAAAATGAAGGTAAAAAGAAGAGTAGTGAGAAAACTACTAAACCAGCTGAAGAAATAAAAGACAATGAAAAAGAAGCTGAAATTGTTAAAGATATAAAAGATACTAAAGAATTAGAAACTGAAAAAGATAAAGATAATGAAGAAGATGGAGAATTAACAGAAAAAGAAAAGAAAAATCAAAAAATGTTTATTATTATTATTTCTATTCTTTCTGGTATATTTGTACTTATATTCTTAGTTATGATGTTTGTATTCTTTATACTTCCTGCAATGTCATCTTCTAAATCAGTAGTTGTACCTAATTGTGAAGGTAAAAAAGTTAGTGTTTGTGAAAAAGCATTATTAAAAGCAGGATTTGAAGTTTCTTCAAAGATTGAAACTGAAGAATCTGCAGAGATTAAGAAAAACTTAGTTACTAGAACAGATCCAGAAGCTGGACGTAATATTAAACAAGGTACAGTTATTACTATTTATAAATCTACTGGTGAAAACTTAATTGAAATAGATAATTATGTTGGAATGAATTCATTAGAAGTTAAAAAACAATTAGAAGAGAAGGGTATTGTTGTTACTATTCAAAAGAAAGATCTTGGAGATGGTAAGAAGTATCCTGATGAAGAAATTGTTGATCAAAGTTTAGGAAAAGGTACTGAACTTAAGAAAGGTGAGAGTATAATATTATATATATCTGCTAATGAGACTAAGTTCCCTAACTTTGTTAGTGAAGGTTATTCTTTAGATGATGTTAAAGCATTCTGTGATGAAAATGAATTATCATGTTCTTATACTGAAGATGAAACTGATTCTGTACAAGCAGGTAAAATTACATATCAATCTAGAAAAGAAGGAACAGTTGTTGCTAAAGGGTCTAATTTAACAGTTAAATATGCTGTTAAACCAAAACCTGTTGCTAATACTAATACAAATAATAGTACTAATACAAATAATACAACAACTACACCTACTCAATAATTGGAGGATACATGAAGGGACAGATTGTTAAAATAATTAGTGATTTACATTTTGTTAATTATAATGATAATGTTTATCCTTGTAAATGTAGAGGTATATTTAGAAAAGAACATATTACTCCTGTAGTAGGAGACTATGTTCTTTTCAGTATTGATAAATTATTAATTGAAGAGATACTTCCAAGAAAAAATATATTTAATAGACCTAAAGTTAGTAATATAGATCAAGCATTTATTATTACTAGTTTAAAGTTACCTGACTTTTCATTGAATCTATTAGATAAGTTTATTTCTTTAATGGAGATTAATAATGTTAAACCTATTATATGTATTACTAAGAGTGATTTAGTTGATGAAGATGATTTAAATAAATACAATAAAATATTAGATTACTATAAAAGTATTGGATATACAGTTGTTTATAATTATGAACTTGATAAGATTAAAGATTTATTAAAGAAAAAGACAAGTGTCTTTACAGGACAAACAGGGGCGGGGAAGTCTACATTATTAAATAAACTTAATCCTGATTGGAATTTAGATGTAGGAGAAGTATCTATTTCATTAGGTAGAGGTAAACATACTACAAGAGTAGTTGAATTATTTCAATTATATGATGGTTATGTTATGGATACTCCTGGATTTTCTGCTCTAGAATTATCAAATTATAGTAAGGAAGAAATTAGAGATTCATTTATAGAATTTAAAATGTATCCATGTATATATAAAGATTGTATGCATACTAAAGAAGAAGAGTGTGTAGTTAAAAAGGAAGTTAATAATAAGAATATTCTATATAGTAGATATATTAATTATTTAAATTTTATAGGGGAGGAAGAATATGAAAGTTAGTGTATCATTTTTAAGTAGTAAAAATATTCCACAAGATTTAATAAAATTAAATAATACTGATGTTGATTATATACATGTAGATATTATGGATGGTAAGTTTGTTACTAATAAAACTATGCCATTTAGTGAGATGAAACATATTGGTGATTATACTAATAAGAGATTAGATGTTCATTTAATGGTTGCTAATCCTTCTAAATATATTCCTTTATATGCAGAACTTAATACTGAATATATTACGATACATGAAGAAATAGATGAGGATATAGAGGCTGATTTACAACTAATAAAGAGTTATTCTATTAAATGTGGTTTAGCTATTAAACCTAATACTAAAGTTAAGAATATAATACCTTATTTACCTTATTTAGATTATATACTTGTTATGAGTGTTGAACCTGGAGAAGGTGGACAAGAGTTTATTAAAGAATCAGAGACTAAGATTAATGAGGTTAGAGATTTACTTGATTCATACAATATAGATGCAGTTATTAGTGTAGATGGTGGAGTTAATTCTAATACAGTTTCTATGTGTAGTAATTGTGATATAGTTGTTGCGGGAAGTTATATTATTAATAGTGATAACTTCCAAGAAAAAATATCTAGTTTAAGATAATTAAATATGATATAATCTAAGATAGAATAGGAGTTGGTAGTATGAATGGTGGATTTACTGGAATCGATTTTGATCAAGAAAATAAACAAGATAATACTAACAATAGCACTGGTTTTAATCCTGAAGGGGATTTAAATAGTACAGCTCAATATAATACTGGTAATTTAACTGCTAATTTAGATAATACTAGTGTGTATAATACTGGTAATATTGATAATACTTCTTATAGTACAGGAAATATTGATAATACTAGTATGTATAATGCTGGTAATTTAACTGCTGAAAATACTACATCAATTCCATTAAATAATAATATAGATTCAGAAGTATTAGGAAGTACTGCTTCTATGGATTTAACTGAAGTTAGTAAGGCTGTTACTGAAGAAAATAAAAATATTAATCCAACATTACCTAATACTAGAGGTATAGATTCTTCAAGTGCTAGTTTGGATATTAGAATGAATCCAGTTACTGGAGAAGAAATGAATGTTAAAGATTTAATTGGAAATAAAGAAGAAGATAAAGTAGATAATGAAGAAAAATTAAAAACAGTTGAAGTAGAATATAAACCACCTGGAACTTTTAGTACATTCTTATTAATTGTATTTTTTGTTTTCTTAATAGCATTTGTAGTATTCTTACCTGAGTTGGAGCAATCATTTAGTGATTATTTAGATAAGAAAAATGGTGGACCTATTGTAAGAGAAATAACTACAGGAAAACTAGTTTGTACATTAAAGACTAATACAGCTAATTTAGATAAGAATTATGAAAGAATATTTAATTATGAGAATAATAAATTAAAATCTAGTAAGTTAACTACTATAACTAGAGGAGATGCATCTTTAGATGAAGATACTTTAACTAAATTAAGTGATCAATGTAAAGAAATAAAAGAGGGTGTTGAAAAACTTGATGGTATTCAAATAAGTTGTAAATTAGATGCTGATAAATTAGAAGAAGTAGAAGTATTTGATTATTCAAAATATGATATTGATCAAGTTAGTCAAGTATATTTAGATAATGGAAGTAGTGTTTTGGATTTAGAAGAAGATGCTGATATTAATATAGTTATGACTACTATGAGACAAAGTGGATATACTTGTGAAAAACAAAAATAATTTATAAAGGGTGAAGGAAATGAAAAAGATTATTACATTAATAGTATTAGTTATTTTATTCATTCCTTTTTTTGTTTATGCAGAAGAAAAGAATGATAATTATGTATTATATTTAACTCAAGAATTCTTAGATTATTCTGATAAATATGATTCTACTGTAGAACATTCTTTAGAACAAAAATTAGATTATTATAAGAAGAGTCATTTATCTGTTAGAGATTATTTGATTTATAAAATTATTTTTATAAATCAGAAATATAAAAAAGCTACTGATTTTAAAGATAATACTAAGTTTAAAGTTAGTGATTTAGATGAATATTATTATTTAGGTAATAATGAAAAGATAAAAGTATTAGATAATTATAAAAATGTAGAAGTTAAAATAATAGATAGTAATAATACAAGCAGCTCTTCAATAATTAAATTAACTAGTATGGATGAATTCTTAGATAGTGATATTTATTGTTATTATTTATTTAGAGAATTAATAAAAGATAGTTCTTCTCAATTAGAATTTGTTAAAACTTTAAAAACTGAGGAATATGGATATATTAAGAATAAAGAGAATGGGAAGAAACTACTTGAATTAAATTTAGATAATGGTGTATTAGTATTTAATACTCCTAAAGATGTTGAAATATCTGATAATATATCTTTTTTACAATTAGATAAATTATCTAAAAATATAGATATAGATTATTTATCTATTATCTTTTCTGATAAAGATAATAATAAAAAGGATACTAGTATTAATAGATTTAATCAAGATTTGATATTTGTAGGTATATGTGCATTTTTAAGTATATTAGTTATTTCATTATTTATTAAAAATAAAGAAAAGTAATTACTTTTCTTTTTTTTTGGTTTTTGTTATAGTAGATAATGAGGTGCTTAAGATGAATGATGTGATTATAAATGAAATAGCTAATAATTTAAATATAAAGGTTGAACAAGTAAATGTTGTATTATCTTTACTTAGTGAAGGTAATACAATACCTTTTATTGCAAGATATAGAAAAGAGGCAACTGGTGCTTTAGATGAAGAAATAATTAGAAGTATACAAGAAGTATATGAGTATCAAGAAAACTTATTGAAAAGAAAAGAAGATGTTATTAGATTAATTGATGAGAAAGGTCTTCTTACTGATGAATTAAAGAATTCTATATTAAAATGTACTAAATTAGTAGAAGTAGAAGATTTATATAGACCATATAAAGAAAAGAAGAAAACTAAAGCAACCGAGGCAATTGCTTTAGGACTAGAACCTTTAGCTAAGATGATGATGACTTTTCCAGAGAATGGGAGCATTGATAATTTAGCTAATAGATTTGTTAATGATAAAGTTAAAGATATTGATAGTGCTGTACAGGGTGCTTGTTATATTATTGCAGAATGGATAAGTGATAATGCAAGTTATAGAAAATGGATTAGAAGTTATTTTTATAAGAATGGATTAATTGTTTCTAAAAAGAAGAAAGATGCTGTTGATGAGGGTTCTATATATGAAATGTATTATGATTATAGTGAAGCAGTTAAGTATATAAAACCTCATAGAATTTTAGCAATCAATAGAGGGGAAAATGAAAAAGTATTAACTGTTGGAATAGATGTTAATAAAGATGAAATAATTAGTTATTTAGAGAAAAAGATTATTAAGAATGATAAGAGTTTTGTTACTAATTATATAAAAGGAGCTATTACTGATTCTTATAAGAGATTAATTGGTCCTTCAATTGAAAGAGAAATTAGAAGTGATTTAACTGAGAAGGGTGAAGAAGCTGCGATTGATAATTTTGGTAAGAACTTGGAAGCTTTACTATTAACTCCTCCAATGAAGGAGAAAGTAGTGCTTGCTTTTGATCCTGGATATGTTAATGGTTGTAAGTTAGCAGTTGTTGATAAGAATGGTAAGTATTTAGATAGTATTGTTATTAAACCATTCTTAAAGGGTGAAGAAGAAAAAAGAATTAATGATTCAATGAAAATAGTAGTTGATTTAATTAATAAATATAAAGTAGATATTATATCTATTGGTAATGGTACTGCATCACGTGAATCTGAGAAGTTTTGTGCAGATATGATTAGTAAATACAATTTAACTTGTAAATATGTTATTGTTAGTGAGGCAGGAGCATCAATTTATTCAGCTTCTCCACAAGCAATTGAGGAATTCCCAGATTTAGCTGTTGAGAAAAGAAGTGCAGTAAGTATTGGTAGAAGATTACAAGACCCACTTGCTGAACTTGTAAAGATTCCACCTGAGGGAATTGGAGTAGGTTTATATCAACATGATGTTTCAGAAAAAAAATTATCTGACTCTTTAGATTTTGTTGTTGAGAAGTGTGTTAATAGTGTGGGAGTAAATATTAATACTGCATCATCTTCACTTCTTAGTTATGTATCAGGTGTTACAAAAGCAGCAATAAAGAAAATAATAGATTATCGTGAAAGTATTGGACGTATTAATAGTAGAGAAGAAGTTAAAAAGAAAAAATTATTAAGTGATAAGGCTTATGAACAAGCAATTGGATTTTTAAGAATAACTGAAGGAGAAAATATATTAGATAGTACTGCAATACATCCAGAGAGTTATGATATTGCGATTAATATATTAAAAGATTTAGGATTTACTATTAAAGATATTGGTAGTAGTCAATTAATTGATAAGCTAAATAATACTCCTCTTGATCATACCAAATATAATGTAGATAAATATACTTTTGATGATGTTATTGCTTCTTTAAAGAAACCTAATTTAGATCCTAGAGATGAGTATCCACAACCTATATTAAAGAGTAATATTCTTGATATTAAAGATTTACATGTAGGTGATAAATTACAAGGTACTGTTAGAAATGTAGTAGATTTTGGTTTATTTATAGATATTGGATTACATGAAGATGGACTTGCTCATATATCTAAGTTATCTAATAGTTTTGTTAAACATCCTAGTGATTTATTTAGTGTAGGAGATATAGTTGATTGTTGGGTTGATGATATATCATTAGAGAAAAATAAAGTAAGTTTAAGCTTACTTGAGAGGTAGATATGAAAGTATTAATAGTATCAGATATTCATGGTGGGTATAAATACTTGAAGATGTTACTTGAGAAAGTTAATGATTTTGATAAAATGCTTGTTTTAGGTGATATATTATCTGGATATAATAATGATTTTCATGATGAATTAGTATGTTTACTTAATAGTTATAGCGATAGAATTATTGCAGTTAAAGGTAATTGTGATGGATCTAATGTAGAAGAATTAGCTTTTCCAGTGGAAGAAAGTTTTATTAAATATAATTTAAATCATAAGTTTGTTTTTATGACTCATGGACATCTATATAATAAAACTAATTTACCTAATATGGATTTTGATATATTTTTATCAGGTCATACACATATACCATTAATTGAAAAAGTAGGAGATAAATTATTTGTTAATCCAGGATCACTTACTCTTCCTAGAGGTATGTCTAATAATAGTTATATTGTTTATGAAGATGGAGTATTACATTTAATGGATTTAATAAATGATAAAGAAATAAAAAAAGAGATTATTTAATAATCTCTTTTAATAATTTATAGTTACTCTTTTACCATTAATCTCTATAAAGCCTTCATCTTTTAAGTATTTCAGTTCTCTAGTCATAGCACTTCTATCAACTGATAGGTAGTTTGCAAGTTCAGTGAATGATAATTCTAGATTGAAATTTTTATTACCTTTTTTTTGAGATATACCTTTAAAATAAGCTAGGATTTTATCTCTAGTTGTTTTTTTAGTTAATAAAGATATTCTATGATTTCTATTATTTAATTGTTCAGTCAATATTCTAATTAGATTTTTAATAAAGATAATATAGAAATCATATTTAAATATTTCATCATTAGTTATTTGATTATATTCAATAAAAGTAATTTGAGTATCTTCTTTGGCAATACAAGTTATTTCATCTTGTTTAATAGACGAGGTAAGACTACCAAATATTTCTCCAGTTTTTATTTCTTCTAAGACTATTTTATTTCCATCATAGTCATTAAATATTATTTGAATGAATCCTTTATCAATTAGAGCAATAAAGTCTTCTTTATAATACATGTTTGATAAGACATTAACATTTTTATGATATTGGATAGTATTAGATTTTAATATTTTTTTTAATTTATCAATATTTTTACTAGATATATTCTCAAATAACTTATGCATATTTACTCCTTTTCTTGTAAATAAATATGTTCAATTTACAATTTACAAAATATTTACAACGCCTTGATTTTATTATTTTTCAATAGTTTTATAGCATCAAATTTTTCTATATAAAAAAATTATAACAAATTTTGTAAAATGTTGCAAATGCAACATACACTTTATATATTGTGTGATATATTAAAATTGTAATCTAAAAAAAATAAGAAAGAGGTCAAAGGGTTATGAAGGTAATTAAAAGAGATGGACATATGGTCGAATATATGCCATCTAAGATTGAAGATGCTATCGAAAAAGCCAATGCCGAGGTTGATGAAGAAGAAAAAGCATCTCCAATACAAATCAAAAACATCATAAAGTATATTGAACATCTTGGAAAAAAGAGAATACTTGTAGAAGACATTCAAGATATTATTGAAATGAAACTTATGAGTATAGGTAAATATACTTTGGCTAAGCATTATATCACTTATAGATATACACGTGAGCTAGTTAGACGTAGTAATACTACAGATCAATCAATTAAAGAATTAATAGATGGAGAAAATGAATATTGGAATACTGAAAATTCTAATAAGAATGCGAGAGTTGTTACAACTCAAAGAGATTATCTTGCAGGTATTACTAGTACAGATATAACTAGAAGATTTTTGTTGCCTGAAGATATTGTTCAAGCACATGATGAAGGAGTTATTCATTTTCATGATGCAGATTATTTTGCTCAAAATGCGTTACATAATTGTGATTTAATAAACTTAGATGATATGTTACAAAATGGAACTAATATGAATGGAGTAATGATTGAAAAACCTCATAGATTTTTAACTGCTATGACAATTGCTACTCAATTAATTACGGCAGTTTCTTCTTCTCAATATGGTGGTGCTACTATAACTTTAACTCATTTAGCACCATTTGTAAGACTTAGTCGTAAAGCTTATGAGAAAAAATATAAGGCTCGTAAGTTAACTGATGAACAAGTTAAAAGATTTGTTGATGAAGATCTTAAGAAAGAAATAACTGATGGAGTACAAACATTCCAATATCAGATTAATTCTATGACTAATACTAATGGACAAGCTCCTTTCTTAAGTGTTTGTATGTATTTAGGAGAAACTGAAGAATATAAAGAAGAACTTTCTATGTTAATAGAAGAAGTATTAAAACAAAGAATTGAAGGTATGAAGAATGAAAATGGAGTTTATATTACTCCTGCATTCCCTAAACTTTTATATGTTCTTGAAGAAGATAATATTAAACCTAAGAGTAAATATTATTATTTAACTAAATTAGCAGCTAAATGTACTGCTAAGAGAATGGCTCCTGATTATATATCTGAAAAAGTTATGTTAGAGTTAAAGAAGAATGAATTTGGTGAGGGAGATTGTTATCCTTGTATGGGATGTCGTTCATTCCTTACACCTGATAGAAGTATTTCTTTAGGTAATATTTCTAAAGCTAAGAATTATGTTGAAGGTAAGGGTAAATACTATGGTAGATTTAATCAAGGTGTTGTTACTCTTAACTTAGTTGATATTGCATTATCTAGTGATAAAGATATGGATTTATTCTGGAAGATAATGGATGATAGATTAGAAATGTGTCATAGAGCACTTAAGATTCGTCATAAGAGACTTTCTAAAGTTACTAGTGATGTTGCTCCTATATTATGGCAACATGGTGCTTTAGCAAGACTTGAGAAGGGTGAATCTATTCATGAATTATTACATCATGGATATTCTACTATATCTTTAGGTTATGCTGGTTTATATGAATGTGTTAAGTTTATGACTGGACATTCTCATACAGATAATGGTAAAGGAAAAGAATTTGGACTTGAAGTAATGCAAAGAATGAATGATGCTTGTAAAGTATGGAAAGAAGCAGAAGATATAGATTATTCTGTATATGGTACACCAATTGAATCTACTACTTATAAGTTTGCTAAATGTTTAAGAGATAGATTTGGTGTTATTAAAGGTATTACTGATAGAGATTATATTACTAATAGTTATCATGTTCCTGTATTTGAAGAAATTGATGCATTTACTAAATTAAAATTAGAAAGTGAATTCCAAAGACTTAGTCCAGGTGGAGCTATTTCATATATTGAAACAGCTGATTTAAATGGTAATTTGGATTCTGTTATGGAAGTTATTAAATTCATATATGATAATATAATGTATGCTGAATTAAATACTAAATCAGATTATTGTCAAGTATGTGGTTACGATGGAGAAATATTAATAGATGATGATTTAGAATGGTATTGTCCTAATTGTGGAAATAGAGATCATAGTAAATTAAATGTTGCTAGACGTACTTGTGGATATATTGGTACTAACTTTTGGAATAAAGGTAGAACTCAAGAGATTAAAGAAAGAGTTATTCATTTAGATAATAAGGATTGTTAATGAGATACAATAAAATAAGAAAGATGGATATTTCTAATGGACCTGGAGTGCGTGTATCCATCTTTTTTCAAGGATGTATGTTTCATTGTAAGAATTGTTTTAATCCAGAAACTTGGAGTTTTGATGCAGGAGAAGAGTTTACTGATGAAGTAATTGATAAAATTATTAAACTATGTGAACCTGATCATATTACTGGATTATCAATGTTAGGTGGAGAGCCAATGCATCCTAATAATATTGAGGGCACTACAAAGTTAGCTAAAAGATTTAAAGAAGTATATCCTAATAAATCATTATGGTCTTGGTCTGGTTTCTTATTTGATAAAGATTTAAAAGATAAAGAAGTATTAAAATATTTAGATGTTATTGTTGATGGTCAATTTAAGGATGAACTTAGAAATCCTAATTTAAAATGGAGAGGTTCTTCTAACCAAAGAGTAATTGATGTACAAAAAAGTTTAGAAAAGGGAGAAATAGTATTATTTTGTGATTAGGAGATGTTTATATGAAAAAAAATAGAGGATTTGAAATTGCTAAAGGATGGGAAGATAAAAATATTAATATTCCTGAAAGGAAGACTCGTCATTCTGCAGGATATGATATAGAAGCTGCTGAAGATGTAGTTATTCCTAAATTTACTCCTGGTATTAAACCTACATTAATACCTACTGGATTAAAAGCTTATTGTATGGATGATGAATGTTATTTACTATTGAATAGAAGTAGTGGTCCTAAAAAAGGATTTATTCTTGCGAATAGTGTTGGTTTAATAGATAGTGATTATTATGGCAATCCTGATAATGATGGTCATTTCTTATTTGCTTATTTTAACTGTAGTGACCATGATATTGAAGTTAAAAAAGGAGATATTATAGGACAAGTAGTATTTACTAAATTCTTGATATGTGATGGTGATAATGCTACCGGTACTAGAAAAGGTGGATTTGGTTCTACAGATAAGAAGTAGTAATACTTCTTATTTTTATGATATAATCTATTTAGGAGGAATTTGTTATGGAAAAAGCAAAAGTTTACTTTACAAAGGATATTAGTCCTGAGTCATTAATTAAAGTATATGATATGTTAGGTGTACAATTAAATGGTTTAGTTGCTGCTAAACTACATTCAGGAGAAGATGGTAATCAAAATTATGTTAGACCGGAATTTGTAAAACCAATTATTGATAAATTGGGTGCTGTAGTAGTTGAGTGTAATACTGCTTATGGTGATGCTTTTAGTGGAGTTAGAGATCATACTGAATCTCATTTAAAATTAATTGAAAAACATGGTTGGAATAAATACTTTAATGTTGATTTAATGGATAGAGAAGGACCTGATTTAAAATTAACTGTTAATGATGGTTTTCAATTAAAAGAAAATTATGTTGGTAAAAATATAGATAATTATGATTCAATGATTGTTTTATCTCATTTTAAAGGACATCCTATGGGTGGATATGGTGGTGCATTAAAACAATTATCTATTGGATGTGCTTCATCTAAAGGTAAAGCCTTAATTCATTCTGCTGGAAAAAGTGATGATATTATAGATTGTTGGAAGGCAGGGAATGAGCATGATACTTTCTTAGAAAGTATGGCAGATGCTGCTTCTACTGTTGTTGATAAATTTAGAGGTCATATTGCATATATAAATATGATGGTTAATTTATCAGTAGATTGTGATTGTTGTACTGAAGCAGAGGATCCATGTATGAAAGATATTGGAATACTTGCTAGTTTAGATCCAGTTGCTATTGATCAAGCTTGTATTGATTTAGTTGAAAATAGTGATGATCCAGGACGCGATCATTTTATGGAAAGAGTTAATTCTAGAAATGGTAAACATACTATTGAAGCAGCTGAGAAACTTGGAATTGGTACTCGTGAGTATACACTTGTAAATATTGACAAAGACTAGAAATTCTAGTCTTTTTTAATTTAAAATTATGATATAATTTTTATAGTAGGTGAGTGTATGGAAAAAATAATGTTAAATAATTACGTTGAAATGCCAATGCTTGGAATAGGAACTTTTATGATGAGTCCTGAAGAAGCTTACGATAGTGTTAGTGAAGCTTTAAGAGTTGGTTATCGTTTAATTGATACTGCTAATGCATATTGTAATGAAAGAGCGATAGGTCGTGCGATTAAAGATTCTGGTATTCCTAGAGAAGAAATATTTATTTCATCTAAATTATGGCCGAGCGAATATGAAAATCCTAATTGTATTGATGAAACATTAGAAAGACTTGGAGTAGACTATATAGATTTACTTATGTTACATCAACCAGTAGGAGAATATGTTGGAGCATATAAAATGATGGAAGATGCTTTTATAGAAGGTAAAATAAAAGCATTAGGTATTTCTAATTTTGAATTAGAAGAACAAGAAATATTATTTAATAATTGTCGTATACTACCACAAATAGTTCAAGCAGAAGCTCATCCATACTTTACGCAAAATGAATTACGTAGAGTATTAAATGTTAAAGATATAGTATTAATGAGTTGGTTCCCTTTAGGACATGGAGATCCTGAATTATTAAATGAACCTGTTTTTAAAGAAATAGGAGATAAATATGGAAAGGATCCAGTTCAAGTAATACTTAGATGGCATAATAGATTAGGTTTTGTTACAATTCCTAGTTCTACTAATGCTGAACATATTAGAAGCAATTTTAATATATTTGATTTTGAATTATCTGATGAAGATATGTTGAAGATACATGAGATTAATAAGAATGAGAAATATTATGAAAGAAGTGTAGATTCCTTGATTGGTTTCTTGCAACATGTACCTGATTATGAAAAATAGATGACAACAGTCATCTTTTTATTTGTCTAATTACTTGTCAATTTACAATAATTATTTACAATTATATGTAAAATATTTTACAAATTAGTGTATAATATAGTTGTAAAGTAGGAAAGGAATGGAGTGGTTAGAAAATGATATATTATGTATTTTTAGCTATTATTATGGTTTCTTTTCTTACGTGTATAATTATTACTATCTTTGATAATACTGATAAAGAAAAAAAGAAAGAAGAAATTGAATCTACTTTTAAAAGTAGAAGAAGTTTATATAATAATTATTTAAAGAAATTTAATAATAATTATAATTATTATAGTTATTCAACTAAAGCAAAGAATACTACTACTAATGTTGTAGTAATTGAAGAAGACGAAACTGAAGAAATTACTAATACGTTCGCTGAACCAGTAATAACTTCTGTTGAAGATTATTTTGAAGAGGAAGAAGAGGAAGTAGTAAATACTATAGAAGTTGCAAGTTTAAATATAACTGACAATCAAAATACTCAAGAACTAGATGATGGCATGCCTGTTGTATTAGTTCCAGTATTAGATATTAATAAATAAAAAATATCCACATTATTTGTGGATATTTTATTCTGTGGCAGATATTTTTAAAATAGTATCATAGTCATCATCTTTGGCTATGATATTTTTATGTGTTTCATGACACTTTTCACATTTATAAATAATCTTATATGTATCTTTATATTTTTCTATTCCAATTGGTTTTAATAAGCCTTTACATGTGTTTTCTCTATCTCCTGGATTTATATCTACATGTTTTGAATATAAACAATGTGGACAATGATCACGTGATGAGTAAACTAATTTCTCAACTTTTTCTCCACAGTGTTCACAAATAAATTCTTCATCTAATTCATTAAATCTTTTCATATATAACACCTATTGTAATTATATATATTATTATAGGAAAATGCAAAAGGAAATAATATGTGTTATAATGTTTAAGAGTCGGAGTGATATTATGGAACTTGATTTTAAAATTAATGATTTTGAGGGACCTCTTGATTTATTATTACATTTGATTAAAGAATCTAAAATGGATATTATGAATATTCAAATAGAAGAGATTACTAAACAATATGTAGATTTTATTAATAAACAAGAGAAAATGAATTTAGAGGTATCTTCAGAATATCTTGTTTTAGCAGCTGAACTTATTGAAATTAAATCTAAAATGTTACTTCCAAAACCAGTAATGGATGAAGAAGAAGTTGATCCGAGAGAGGATTTAGTTAATAGATTAATTGAATATCAAGCTTATAAGGATATTACTAAAGTATTACAAGAAAAAGAATTGCTTAGAAAAGATATTTATACTAAAATACCTGAAAGTATTAATCAATATATTGATGATAAACATGAAATATGTGCCGATGTTTCTTTAGATGATTTAGTTAAGGCTTTACAAAGTTATTATAAAAGAAAAGAAGATAGTAAACCTTTAAAGACTAAAGTTACTATGAATGAGATTAGTGTTGCTTCTAGAAGAAGTGATATTAAAAAGATATTAAAGAAAAGTAAGAAAATTTCTTTCTTTGAATTATTTAGTGTTAAAACTAAAGAGTATGTTGTTGCGACTTTTTTAGCTATTCTTGAGATGGCTAAGAATAAAGAATTAGTTATTAAACAAGATAAAGATTTTGATGATATTATATGCGAGGTGGTTAAATAATGAATAAGGCTGTTTTAGAGGGACTTCTATTTGTTGTTGGAGAAGATGGTCTTACTCTAGATCAAATTGAAGATGTTCTTAATATAGATGAAGAGGCTTCAAAAGAATTAATTCGTGAATTAAAAAAAGATTATGAAGATGAATCTCGTGGACTTAGAATTGATTTTTTAGGTAATAGATTTAAAATAACTACAAAATATGAACATAGAGAGTATTATCAAAAATTAATTGAGAATCCTGAAACTAATTTTTTATCACAAGCTGCTCTTGAGACTCTAGCAATTATTGCTTATAATGAGCCAATCACTAGAATACAAGTTGATGCGATACGTGGAGTTAATTCTTCTTCTTTAATTAGAAAACTTGTTGCGAAAGGTTTTATTAAAGAGGCTGGTCGTAGTGATTTACCTGGAAGACCAATATTATATGAAACTACTCATGAATTTTTAGATTATTTTGGCCTTGCTTCAATAGAAGATTTACCAAATATAGATGATATACT
>Ga0247610_10003330_pt1 | contig 17721 bp, 16 predicted proteins | sample 174DNAGHGhighgp2_FD_193483 | JGI IMG/M metagenome (GOLD analysis project Ga0247610, IMG submission 193483) | Sheep rumen microbial communities from Palmerston North, Manawatu-Wanganui, New Zealand - 1742 DNA GHGhigh gp2 | ecosystem: Host-associated > Mammals > Digestive system > Stomach > Rumen... | reverse complement strand
CAAAGTCAGTTTACGCATTACTTGACGGTAAGAAAAAGCATTAAAAATATTAAAAAATGAAGAAAATATTAAAAAATGACTAAAAATAATTCACTAAATTATATGTAAAAGGATAGTGATAAGATTATGATTGGTTATATTTATTGTTATACAAATAAAATAAATGGTAAAAAATATATAGGACAAACCACCCAAAATATTGAATTACGTGCAGGTAAAGATGGACACGGTTATGATACTCGTTTCAAATTTGGTAAAGCTATTAAAAAATATGGTTGAGATAAGTTTGAAGTAACTATATTAGAAAAAATAGAATCAGAAGATATTTTAGAATTGTATAATAAATTAAATGAATTAGAAATTTATTATATTAAATTTTTTGATACATTTAAATATGGTTATAATAGCAACGAAGGTGGAGGAGGTAATACCAGAGAGGTAACACAATCTACCAAGGAGAAAATATCTAAAACATTAAAATCCATGAATTTAGGAAGAACAATGTATGAAGATACATTATTAAAACAATCTCAATCACTTAAAGGTCATGTAGTCAAAGATGAATCTAGAATAAAAGCTAGTAAAACTCAAATTGATAGACAAACCCACTGATATACTAATGGTGTTAATAATTTATTATTAGATAAGAATGCTATTATACCACAAGGTTTTTATAGAGGAAGAACACTTTCGGAGGAACAAGCTCAGGCAAATAGAGTCCGAACTATCGGAAGAAAAATGCCAGAAGATGAAAAAGTTAGACGTTCTGAAAGTCGTAAAAAATTTTTTAAAGAACATCCTGATTTTAAAATATTAAGTAAAGGAAAAAAGAAAAGAATGGAAACGTTAAACCTAATAGAAAAATTATATACTTTTTGTAGCGAATTAAAAAATCATAGCAGTAGAAACGATAAATTAAATATTTTATTACAGTATAAGAATGATGAAGAAATAAAAACATTTTTAAATTATGTTTTTAATCCATATATAACATACGGTTTGAAAGCGGCAAAATTAAGTGTTGATATGACTGAAAGATTCAAAGAGTATAATAATTGCAGTTATACCTTATTTGAGCTATTTGAATATTTACGTATTCATAATACAGGTACTTATGAAGGAGTCTGAAAGGCAAAATGCTTTATTAACATGTATCCTCAATACAAAGATTTTTTAATTGAGTGTATTACAAAATCATTAACCTTAGGTGTTGATGTTTTAAGTATTAATAAATGTATGGGTAACTTCATTCCAACATTTTCAGTTCAATTAGCTTGTAAATATTTTGAAACACCTGAATATGTTGAAGGTAAACAATTTGCCCTAACTAGAAAAATTGATGGTTCAAGAATTATAGCAATAAAAGAAAATAATGAAGTTAAATTTTATACTAGACAAGGTCAATTATATGAAGGCTTAGTTGATTTAGAAAAAGAAATGTTAGAAACAATGCCAGACAATATATGTTTAGATGGTGAATTAACTATATTAAACCCTTATACTGTTGAATTAGATGAAGAAGGAAGACCTGCAGTAGGTATAAAATTAACTTCAAAAGAGCAATATAAAGCATGTATGAAAATTTCTAGAAAAGATGGAATTAAACACGGTTTAAAAATGTTAGTTTTTGATTGTATGAAAGTTGAAGAATTTAAAGAACAAGTATGTAATACTGCTTATAAAAATAGACGTAAAATGCTTGCTCAAATCTTTAGAAATGCACTAACATATGAAATAACTGATTATAACAATAATACTTTAAATAATGCTAATCATACTTATTTTGAAATGTTACCTATTTTATATGAAGGTAATGATACCTCAAAAATAACTGAAATTCTTAACGAACAAGTAGCCAAAGGTGAAGAAGGTATAATGATAAATATCGTTGACGCACCTTACCACTTTACTAGAAATAAAGATTTATTAAAATGCAAATTAATGCAAGACGTTGATTTAGAAGTTGTTGACTATGAGGAAGGCTCAGGAAATTTTACTGGAATGCTGGGTGCCTTATTAGTTAGATATAAAGAAGGAAATATTGTTAAAGTAGGTTCTGGTTTTAGTAAAGAATTAAGACAAGAAATTTGGAAAAATCCTGACTCTTATATTGGTAAAATTATTTCAGTTCAATATTTTGAAGAAACTACAAATCAACAAGGTGGATTAAGTTTACGCTTCCCAATCTTCCTAGATATACGTGATGATAAAACTGTTGCAGATTTTTAGATGGTATAGCTATTCATAAAAAGAATAAAAATTAAATTGTATATATAATTAAAGAATATAAATATCTTTCTCAGTAGGACCAAAAGTCTATTTTAGAAATCAAAAGTTTAAAGGAGTGTTTAAAATGAGTATTTATAGTGGAAAATGCGATTTAAAAGATCACATCGCAGGTTATGGTGGCTGGTTTAACAGTGAGAGAAAACTAGTTAAAATTGGTGATCCCAATGTGAATGTTTACTATAGTGATGAAATGCTAGACTTTATTGCTTTTAAAGCTAAGACTGGTGGGGTTATTCATCAACATAAACGATTAAAGGTAGATCTCTTTAATCAGAATTTTATTGCAAAAAAGTGTGATCAATTTAAAATTATAGAACACAAAAAGAAAGTGTCAGATAAAAGAAGTAAATGTGGTTATAGAGAAATTATTTCATATACTTATAGTTATTATGGTAAAGAATATACTTTAAAAGAAATAAATAAACGAGGTGTCTTTATTACAGTAGACATTCATTTTGATACTTTATTAGATTTAATTCCTTATTATCCATATATTGTTACATCTGCTTGTTGCGATGAAAACAAGGAAACTGTTTATATTAGTAGTAAGAGTTATGTTGATGAAGAATATGAAAAACATCTACAAAATGGATGGGAATCTAAGATATACGAATATTACAAAAAGGAATTGCAAAATCATTATAGAGAAGTAGTTCTTACTTGGTTTAATCCTAGTGGTAGAGAAGTAAAAGAAGAGGCAATTTTTAACAGTGATAGAAAGGCTATACTTAGTCAAAATATTGATAAAAACTTTCCAGTAGAATGGTATTTTGATGGCCCAACTAAACCACATTGGACTTCTCCAAAAATAATTGACTCTAATGTTATTGAGATTAGTAAAGATGACTATGATTATTATTTAGGAAATTGAGTAAAAGTTAAATATGTTATAGAAAAACCTTATGATTTAGTATTAAGTTAATAACTAAATTATTTTGTACAAGAAATAATTGTATAATATAGTGAAAAATTTAATACCAACGTGCATAAGCACCTCAGTTATGTTATCGCTGATATCAAATTAATTGGAAAAAGGATTCCAAAATATGATATTATAATTAAAAGGAGAATTAGAAAATGAAAACATATTATGAATCAGAATTAAAAGAGCTCGAAGGTAAAAAATTTACTGATGTTAAGGAACTTGAAAAAGCCGAGGCACAAGTAAGTAAGGAGATTGCTAAAAAACAAGAATTAGCAACTACTAGAAAAAAAGAGGCTGATAAAGTAAGTAAAACAATTGTTGATTCTACTGAAATTAAAAAAGCAGCCAAAGAAGCAAAATTCGAAGCCTATAAAAAATATCTTGAAGTTTGTGCTGAACAAGATAAAAAGGTAGAAGAAGCAGAAAAGGCTCAATATGATGCCTTAAATGAATTTTGTAAAAAGTATCCAGAAGGTTTCCATGAAACTATTAAAATAGGTGATACAGAAACAAGATTTAATTATTCAACAAATACAGACTTCAATTTACCATCAGTTTTTGATATTTTCAATAAACTATTTTGGTAATTAAATTATAAGATCTGAGGTATATAATTTTAAGGTCAGTTTAAGTACTGACCTTATTTTTTTGTATTTTTAATTTTAAATGTAAACAGTTATAAATTATATATTACTTATATTAAAGTTTAAAATTCGAGCGATTTTATATTGTATAAATAATATAAATAATTGTATATATTATAAAAATATAATTGTCTATGGAGGATATTATGATATTAAAATTATTAGACTTTATTAAACAACATGACAATTGGGAAGAATTATTAACCAAAGATCCTTATAATTTAAAGGTATCTAGAGATAATGGTTATATTATGTTTAAATATAATCAACTAAATTCCGATTTTAATTTACCTGAAGTTCAAGAGGCCAGAGGTATAATTTTTAGAGAATCAGATTGGAAATGTGTTTGTCATCCATTCAATAAGTTTGGAAATTATGGAGAATCATATTGTCCTGAAATAGATTGGTCTACAGCATCTGTTCAAGAAAAAATAGATGGATCATTAATGAAAGTTTGGTTTGATGAGACTTGGCATATATCAACTAATGGAACTATAGATGCATTTAAGGCACCATTAGAATGTGCTAATAAAGAGATAACTTCTTATGGAGATTTATTTATATATTGTTTACATTCAATGGGAATTGATGAGCACGACTTCTTTGGACGATTAAATAGTCAATTAACATATATGTTTGAAATGGTATCTCCTTACAATAGAGTTGTTATTGAATATAACGAGCCTAGAATTTATTTTTTAGGTGTTAGAGATAATGAAACAAATGAAGAATTTATGATAGATAGATGGAATGAACACGGTGTTGATCTTATGATTGAGGCAGTAGAAGAAATATTACCTATACCAAAGAGATACCCATTATTTAGTTTAGAAGAGGTAAAAACTGCAGCAAATGCTCTACCTTGGAATGAAGAAGGTTATGTAGTATGCGATGCTAATTTTAATAGAGTTAAAATTAAATCTCCTGAATACGTTTTAGCTCATCACGGAAGAACTAATGGTAATGTTTCTATTTCAAGATTATTAGAAATAATTTTAAATAATGAAGTAGATGAATTCTTAATTTATGCAGAGGAATATAAAGATAAAATAAATAATTTAATTTCAGAAATGGAATTATTTAAAACTCAAGTTAAATTAGAAATTGTTAATTTAAATCCTTCAAATTATACTTCAAGAAAAGAATATGCAGAAGTGGTTAAGAAATATCCTTCTTATATGCAATATTTCTTATTTAGATATGAAGATGTGGAAAAAGAATTTAAAGAAATTACAATTTCAGGTTGGAAAAAAATATTAAGTGGAAGAGGTGTTATTTAATTATGGTGGAATTAAAAAATTCATTTACAATGTTAGTTGGTCTACCTGGTTCTGGTAAATCGACTATTGCCAATAATTTAAAAACAACTAATACAGTTATTGTTTCTTCCGATGAAATAAGAAAAGAATTATTTGGTGATGAATCAATACAGAAAGATCCTGATACTGTTTTTAATCTAATGCTTAAAAGAACAATTGACAATTTAAATAATGGAATTGATGTTATTTATGATGCAACAAATTTAAATCGTAAAAAAAGAATTAATTTATTAAAAGAATTAAATAAAAGAGTTAAAAATGAATTTGTAAAATCCGTTTTTGTTATATATGCAAGTGTAAATGAATGTTTAAGACGAAATAGCGAAAGGTCGAGAACCGTTCCAGATTATGTTATAGATAGATTGTTAAAAACATTTGATATACCAATTTATGGTGAAGGTTGGGATAAAGTTGATTTAATATATTCGGAGGAACCTGTTGTACATTTTACTGAGGCATTAGATTACTACGGTAACGATATACCACATGATAACTCACATCATAAAGTTAGTATTAAATCTCATATGGAATTGGCAAGAGATTGTTTTGAATCCTGTTTTGATGAAACAAAATATCCACGTTATTTAAAGTTTGCGATTTTATTTCATGATATTGGTAAAGCCTATTGTAAAACTTTTATTAACTATAAAGGTGATATGGTTGATGAAGCACATTATTACCAACATGCAAATGTTGGTTCGTATTTTGCATTAGGTTTAGATTTTACATATCCTTTTAATGAATATGATGGTAAAAATAAATTTGTAATTAGTGAAGAGGATAAATATAAATTGGCAATATTAATTGCCTTTCATATGAGACCACTTGAAGCTTGGCAACAATCAAGCTATACCATTAAAAAAGATAAGGAGTTATTAGGTGAAGAACTATTTAATTATTTATTAATAGTTAATCAATGTGATATAAAATCCGAAGAGAAACAATTTGTAGAGAATTTATTTAATTACTCTGAAGAATGTAAAAAAGTAAAATAAAAATATAAAGATTAAGGAGTGATTTTTATGTTAAAAAAAATAAAAAGACTTTTTCGTCATTTATTTAGAAGAGCCTGGTGGCAACCAAATAGGCAATCTAGAAAAATGTTAAGAAAAGAAGCTGATGAATTAATCGGTTATGATAAAGAAGTTAATCCTACTTGGGCTAAAACCTGGAAATATTTTATTAAAAGACAATATCCTTGGTATGGATTAATTGAACTAAATCAATTTAAAATAATTGAAATGCGTGACTATATGCAACATCATTCTTGAATATGTGAAGAAGATACAGAAAAACAAATTAAAGAAATGACTGAAGTTATTGATCTTGGTAAAAAAATATTAGCTGATGAATATGAAACTGAAGTCTATAAGTTTAGCAGGGAAAATCGTATAGGTATTACTGTTATATATAAGAAGCACCCAGAGAAAAAAGATGAAGATTTTTATTGTAATTTTAGGGATGAGGTAGCTCGATTATATAATCATGATATGTTTGAAAAGTATTTAAAGGATGATAAAACATTTACTAATGATGTCTTAGAAAAAAGAACTTTATTTTTATCTGATAAAGATACTAGAAGTGTAGAGGAATGGCTTAAAGATAATCATTTAACAGAAAAGGATATTACTACTGCCTATACTAGTGAATGGATAGACCCATCCTATGATCAAAAGTGGCTAGATATGTTAAATGAAGCTTGGCAAGACAAAAAAAATGACATTAATAAATATTTTGAGTGCATTGCCGAATATTATGATGGCTGGGGTGACTAATTTGACCATTGAAGTTTATAGATAGATAGGAGGTTAATAAAATGAATAAATTAGGTTTATATCCTTATTTTGATCATTGGTTTAATAAAGGTGGAACTGTTTGGTTATACTCTGATCCACATTTTAATGACCCTGATAGTGAATTTTTTAGAAAAAATTGTCCATCACCTGATGAACAAGTAAAATTAATAAATAAATATTGTGGTAAAAATGATACTTTAATAATTCTTGGTGATGTTGGTGATATTGAATATGTTAAAAAATTAAAAGCCGGATACAAAGTGTTAATTAAAGGTAATCATGATGATAAAGGTGATTATTTTTATAAACGAAATGTTGAATATGATTATGTATGTCACGGTGAAACTGGTGTTGTATTAAGCAAAAAATTAATATCAGATAATCATTTATTTGATGAAGTTATTCGTGGAGCCTTAATAATAAGACATGATATTGTTTTAAGTCATGAACCATATGATTCAAAATATGAATTTAATATTCACGGTCACGATCATAATTGTCAGATACTAAAAAATCTTGATAATGATAATAAACCATTAATTCAAAAACAATTAGATTATATCAAAAATGAAGGGTTAAACAGATTTAATTGTTGTTGTGAATGGACCAATTATTTACCTGTAAATTTAAACACAATCATTAAATCAGGTGTTTTGAAAAACTCTATTGACATTCATAGAGAAGCGATTGACAAACAAAGTGAAAATCCTTTACACAAGAAGTACTAAATTAATTGGATGAATTTTTGGTAAACTTTTCCTTTCATAGCCGAGAATTCATCTTTTTTCTTTTGTATATTTATATGTAACAAGAGGTGAAAAATATGAATGAAAATAATTGTTGGTTAAGAGATGAATGTAAACAACTTCATTGTAACGATGCCAATGGTTGTATGATAAAATATAAATTAGATTATCTATTTGATGAAGCCGGTATCCCAGTAAATAAAAGAAGTAAACAATCATTATTTGCAGATGCCGATGGAACTGATAAGGTAGAATTTCAAAAATTAGCAACGATTCAAAATAACATTGTAGATTTTGTTAATAAAGGTAACAATGTATATATTTATAGTGTTCAAGCTGGAAATGGTAAGACCTCTTGGGCAATAAGATTGTTACAAGCATATTTTAAAAAAATATGGTTAACTTCAAAATTAGAATGTAGAGCATTATTTATAAATGTTCCTAGTTTTCTTTTAGCTTTAAAAGCAAATATAAATGAACCAAATGAATATTATAAACATATAAATGAAAATGTTTTAAATTGTGATTTAGTTATATGGGATGATATAGGTAATAAAGTTGGTACAGAATTTGAAATATCACATTTATTAAGTATTATTGATACAAGAATGAATATGGGAAAATCAAATATTTATACCTCAAACATATTACCTGAACAATTAGGTAGTTTATTAGATATAAGACTTGGTAGTAGAATTGCTAACGCCTCAGATTGTATTCAATTTAAGGGTGGAGACAAACGTTATTTAGATTTAGAATAGGATGGTGGGCTAATGGTACAATTACAAACATTAAATAAAATATTACAGGATAGGGATTCATCTATAATTACATTAAATAATTTAAGTGCAGATTATTTTCCTGAATATACATCAGAATTTTATTTTATAAAAGAACATTTAGATAAATATGGTTCTTTACCTGATATGGCTACATTTACCTCAAAATTTGAGGACTTTGATGTTATTGAGGTTAATGAACCAACTTCGTATTTATTAGAACAATTATATAATGATAAGGTAAGACGTGATTTAGTTAATAATTATAATCAATTAAGACCATTATTAATGAGTGGTGATAAAGAAGCTATTGAAAGAGCCTTAATGTTAGTTAAGGAAACAGCCGAAAAATCATCACAAGCAGTTAGTTTAAATTGTGTAAATTTATTTGAAGATACTAGTAGATATGATGCTTATTTAGAAAGAACAGAAAATTATGATAAATATTTTATAACAACTGGTTTTAATGAATTAGATAAAATAATTGGTGGCTGAGATGTAAAAGAAGAATTAGCCACTATTGTAGCTAGAACCGGTATTGGTAAATCTTGGTTCCTTATTAAATCGGCAACAGCCGCTGCTTTACAAGGTAAAAGAGTAGGTATATATTCAGGTGAAATGTCAGTAAATAAAGTTGGTTATAGAGCTGATACATTAATTGGTCATTTATCAAATGGTGCTTTAGTACACGGTGGTGCTAGTGTTAAAAATGAATATAAAAAATTCCTTGATGATATGAAAGAAAAGAATTTAAAATTATTTGTTTTAACACCAAAAGATATAAATGGTGCCGCTGGTGTATCAGCATTAAGGGCATTTGTTGAAAAATATGATTTAGATGTATTATATATTGATCAACATTCTTTATTGGATGATGATAGAAAAGCAAAAAATCCAGTTGAAAGGGCATCAAATATTTCAAAGGATTTAAAATTATTACAAACAATTAAGCAAATTCCAATAATAACAGTATCACAACAAAATAGAACTAATGTTGAAGGAAAAGATTTTGATACAACTCAATTAGCACAATCAGATAGAATTGCTCAAGATTCAACAATTATTATATTTATTGAAAGAAAAGCCGATTTATTTAAATTACATTTAGTTAAATCAAGGGATACTGAAAATGGTAAAATTATTTCATATAAAGTCGACTTGAATACCGGTTCTTTCATTTATATACCTGAAGTTGATGATACAACAAATAATAATAATGAAGAAGAGGAAATGGCTAATTTTGGAGATATTAGATACGCTGCAGATGAGGTATTCTAGTGGAAAATTATATTGAAGTTAAAAATAAATTCATTTATACACCTTTATGGGATATAATAATGGATATAAAAAGACAACTTCATAATGGTAAGTTAAGGGAAGTAAAAAAACAAGGTGACTGTAATATAAGGGTAACTTGTCCACATCATAAAAATGGTTTAGAGGATCAAGCAGATTGTGATATTTATATTGGTCCAACTAAAAAGAAACCAAATGGTGAAGTAAAAGTTGCCTATGGAACAGTTAAGTGTTTTGCTTGTGAATTTAAAGGTAATTTTATTACATTTGTTGCCGAATGTTTTGACCGTTCTTATGAATGGGCGGAAGATTGGTTATTAGAAAACTATTATGATGGTTTATATACAGAAGAAATTGTATTAGAACCTATAGTTTTAAGTAAAGAAAGAAAAAAATATCTTAATGAATCTATTTTAAATACCTTTGAAGATTTTCATCCTTATATGTTAAAAAGGAAACTTACTAAAGAGGTTATAAAAGAATTTGAAATTAAGTATGACCCTAAAACCGAATGTTTAGTTTTCCCAGTAAGAGATGAAAAAGGTAAATTATGGATGTTAACTAGAAGATCTGTAAAAGATAAAACCTTTATAATTGATAAAGAAAAACAAAAACCTGTTTATTTATTATATTATCTATTAAAGCATAATATTCAAGAATGTTATATTTGTGAAAGTCAAATAAATGCACTCACACTATGGACTCATCAATTACCGGCTGTCGCATTATTCGGTACGGGTAGTGATTATCAATATGATTTATTAAATAAATCAAATATAAGAGTTTATAATTTATTATTCGATGGTGATGAAGCAGGGGATAATGGAATTAGAAAATTTTTACAGAATATAAGAAAAGATGTAATTGTAAATATTATACCAGTTCCTAGGGGTAAAGATATTAATGATTTAAGTTATGATGAATTAGAAAATCTTATAACTAATTCATTGAAAACAAAATTTTAAACAAATAAATTGTATAATTAAGTAAGAGCTCGCAGAAGCCTTAAAATAAGAAAGAAAAAGGAGATTTTTAAAAATGGCTAACATTAGTTACGAAGAGTATCAAAAGCAACAAGCAGCCAGACAAGCAGCTGGCAACAAAGGTGGAGAAAGAAAACCTGTTCATTTTATGAAGGAATTTCTTGAAAATGATGGAGATCAAGTAGTTGTTAGATTCCCATATACATCACCTTCAGATTTCGTGTTTGAATCAGTTCATAATGTAAAAGGTGTATGAGCTGGATCATTTGGTAAGAGTGTAAGATGTACTGGGGACGATAATTGTCCTTTATGTAAATCAGAGGATGCAGATGTAAAGAGAAGAAGATTAAAATTTTATGCTAAAATGGTAGCATATGTTCCAACAGCAACTGGTGCTGATTTACAAGCAGTAATTTGGGAAAGACCTTCAGGTTTTGCCGATATTGATTTAAAGAATTTAATGGTTGAATATGGTGATTTAAGTAATTATTTATTCAAGATCATTAAAACTGGTAAAGGAACTGACACAAGATATAATATTATGCCAGTTAACATGCAAAGTCCAGTATATTCACAACCAGTATACACAACTAAGGATTTTAGTTGTTTAGAGGGTGTTGATCCAACAAAGATTTTAAGTAAGAGTATTGAACAATATAATGAAGCTATTAATCCAAAACCTGCTGAAGCAGTAGTTGAAAAGGTAGTAGTGGAAGAGGTAGCTCAAAATCAAACATTTATACCACAAGATAATGAAGTACAAATGGAAGAAATTAAAATAACTAATCCTACTCCTAGTACAACACCTGTTACACAAAATCCTACTACCACAGTTGAAACCCCAGTAACAACTACAACTAGTGGTGTAACAAGATATAAATTTTAATTTTTAAATTACAGTAATTATTAAATATTAACGGGTTAAGTATAACCCGTTTTTATTTTATTTAATTGTATATTTTATAAATAGTGAAAGGAGTTAATTTAATGGAAGATTTAGAAAATCTTTGAGGTGATGACGAAGATGAAGTTGTTGTCAAAAAGAAGGAAAAAACTAAAAAAACATTAGAAAAAATTGCTAAACCTAAAAAAGTAAAAGAACCAAAAGAAACAATTACTAAGGCTATTAAAAGTAAAACTATTTCTTTAGGTGAAAAATTAGATTTAATTAGGGAAGAGGTTTTAAAAATTTTACATAAACAACTAAACAATGTTGTTATAATTAAAAATAAACAAGATTACCTTAATTATATTAATAATGCAATAACTACTGGGGAAATAGCAGTTGATACGGAAACTAACAATTCCTTGGATCCTATTACTTGTAAATTAATGGGTTTATGTTTATATTATCCAGGGGCAAAACAAGCATATGTTCCAGTTAATCATAGGAATTGAATAACTGGTGAACATTTATCTTGACAATTAACCGAAGAGGATATTAAAGATGGATTGGAGTTATTAGCTAAGAGTCCAATGCAGTGAATTTATCATAATGGTAAATTCGACTATCAAGTATTAAAAGAAACTTGTAATATTGAATGTCCTATTACTTGGGATACTTTAATTGCTGCCAAATTAATAGATGAAAATGAATATAGTGCCGGATTAAAACAACAATATATTTCTAAAATAGATCCTGAACAAGAAAAATATGATATTGAACATTTATTTGAAGGTGTTGAATATGCAGACGTAGAGCCTGAAATATTTGCATTATATGCCGCTACAGACGCTTATATGACTTATAGATTATATAAAGAATATCAATTACCTATAATGCAACGTGAAGAAAATAAAAAATTATATTCTTTGTTTAAGGAAATAGAAGTTCCTTGTATAAAAGTAACAGCTGAAATGGAATTAAATGGTATTGAAATAGACCAAGAATATGGTAAAAGATTACAAAATAAATATCATAAAAAATTAGATGAATTAGATTCAAAAATAAATAATATATTAAATGATTTAAAACCTATTTTAAATGAATGGAAATTAACCCCAGAGGCTTATAATAATCAAATGAAAAAACAATCTGATAAACAAAGAGCCAATGCTGTTAAGAGTGCTAAATATGATGATAGTTTATGGAAATGTAAAGATGGTATTTGGTATAAAGTTACAAAATCTAAACTAGAACAATTAGATGAAGTGTTAACACCTGATAGTTTAGCCTCACCTACTCAATTAGCAATTTTATTATATAGTGTATTAAAAGTTCCAGTAGTTAACACAGAAAAGCCAGAGGCAACAGGTGAAGAGGAATTACAAGCAATTATAAAAAAGGCTGAAAGTCCTTTAGCCAAAACATTATGTAGTGCTATGTTGGAAAGACGTGAATTGGCAAAATTATTAAATGCCTTTATTGATACACTACCATCTAAAGTAAATATTGATAATAGAATACATTGTCATTTTAACCAATATGGTGCCGCAACTGGTAGATTTAGTTCAAGTGATCCTAACTTACAACAAATTCCTTCACATAATAAGGAAATAAGAATGTTATTTAGGGCTAAAGATGGTTATATGTTGCTAGGCTCGGATTTTTCGCAGCAGGAACCTCGCTTGCTAAGTCAATTTAGTCAAGATACTAATATGATAAACGCCTATAAAAATGGTAAAGACTTATATGCTACAATTGCAATGGGAGTTTATCATAATAATTATGAAGATAACCTTGAATTATATCCTGATGGAACATTAAATCCAGAAGGTAAGAAAAGAAGATCTAATTGTAAAAGCTTATTGCTAGGTATTATGTATGGAAGAGGAACAGCCTCTATTGCTGAACAAATAAAAGGTACTGTAGAAGAAGCTCAAGAAATTGTTGATAACTTTTATAAATCTTTCCCAGAGGTTAAAAAATGGATTCAACAATCAGAAGATTTTGCTAAAGAAAATGGTTATGTAGAAGATTTATGGGGCAGAAGAAGACGTTTACCGGATATTTTATTACCTCAATTTACTATAAGATATTTGAATAAAAATATGGCAAATGGTGATTTTAATCCATTCATAGGTTGTGAAAATAGAACAACAGGTGATAAATTAATTAAAAGTTATGAAGAAAAACTTTCTAAAATAAAAGGTAGAAAACAATATGAAAATATAAAACAAGAGGCACTTCAAAATGGAATTGAAATTATAAATAATGGTGGATTTATTAGTCAGGCTCAACGTCAATGTGTAAATGCTAGAATTCAAGGTAGTGCAGCATCAATGACTAAGAAAGCTATGATTAAAATTTATAATGACAAGGAATTAAGAGATTTAGGATTTAGATTAGCTATTGGTGTTCATGATGAATTAATTGGTGAAGTACCAGAACAAAATGTTGAAAGAGCCGCCGAATTATTAACTTATGATATGAAGTCCTGTGCCGAAGATAAAGTATCTGTTCCATTTAAGTGTGATGCCGATATTAGTTATAATTGGTATTGGAATGATTACAAATCAATTGTTTTAGAAGAATTCCTATCTTACGCTAAAGAAAATAATAATGATTATAAGGAAGCATATAAATATATTGTAGAACAACATTCAGAATTAACGGCAGAAAATTTATTAGATGTTGTTGAAGGATACCAAGTAGTTTAATCAACTAAATTAGTTAGAGAAATTTAATAATAGAAGTAAAGAGGGTTTAAATAGTGGCTAATGAAAAACAAACTTATTTAGGTTGAGCGGTATGGAATCCAACTGATGAAGAATTAGCTGGATTGTATACAGAAAAACTCAAAGAACCGTTTCCATTATTGGAAAACGAATACTTATTAGTTTATTCAGATAATAAACTAATAGACTCATATTGTAAGGAAGGAGACCACTTAAGAAGATTTAAACACAATAGTATTAAAATCAAGGACAAAGAAACAATAGTTCCTAAAAATGATGAACAAAGATGTGCATTTGATTTAATGAAAAATGATAATGTAACAGTTAAACTTATAACAGGAACTTGAGGTTCTGGTAAAACCTATATTTTAGTATCAGCTGCAATCGAAGCTATAAAAAATAAAAAATTTGATAGAATAGTTTGGATAAGAAATAATGTTGATGTAAAAGATACTAAAGATTTAGGTGCACTACCTGGTGAGGTTAATGACAAACTTAAACCATTCTTAGGACCATTTATTGACCATTGTGGTGAAAAAGAGGTTGAAAGAATGATAGAAGATGGTGTATTAACAGTTGAACCTTTACAATCATTAAGAGGTAGAAACTTTGAAAATACTATTATAATGTGTTCAGAAGCTGAAAACTTAACTAAAGAACATCTTCAATTAATTATTGCCAGAGCGGCAAAAGGAAGTCATGTATGACTTGATGCTGATTGTCGTCAAAGGGATAAAGTAAGTTTTGAAAAATCAAAAGGTATTGAAACATTAATCGATAGATTAAAAGGAGATAAACATTTTGGTTATGTTCATTTAGTTAAGACCGAAAGATCGGAAACAGCAAGACTTGCAGATTTATTAAATGATTAAAGCATAAAGAGGTAAATATTACCTCTTTTATTTTACTAAATTAAGTAGGTATAATATAATTTACCAAGAGGAGGGATACAAGGATGTATAAAAAATTAAGATATGAACAATATTTTACTGACACATCAGCCGATTATAATGAAACAGGTAATGCAAGGTATGCTATAGAATATAATTCAGTTGATTATGAATCTAATGGACTTCAGTATACTGCCAATTATGAAATTCATTATGAAAAGGAACGAAATGTAATTCAAATTAATTTTCAAGAAACAGATGGTCCAATGGATTGATTAGTTAATTTTACATTTGTTGAAAAATATTATGATAAATTTAAAGTTAACAATCAATGAATAAAACTAAAGGTACATCAAGGCTGGGCTAAAATGTATAAAGCAATGAAACATAAAATAAGATCCGAATTTACTATTTTAAATTCAGCCTATCCAAATGCAGAAGTTGAGATAATTGGCTGGAGTTTAGGTAGTGGTCAAGCAATGTTATGTGCCCAAGATTTAAATTACAATTTTGGTATAAAACCACATTTATTTACTTATGGTTCCGTTAACCCATTTAAAGTAAATCTTTTCAATAGTCGAAAAATTAAAAAATATTTAAGAGATTGTTGTAGTGAAGTGTATAATTTTTGTGATAGATCAGATATTGTTACATATGTACCCTTCAGAATACTTGGATTTACAAAAATTAGAAGAGTTAACGTAAAAGGTAGATTTAAATTACTTGGTTTATTTAATCCTTGGAAATATCATACACATTATGATGAACAAGGCTTATATACAAAAATTTATAAAAAAGATAAAAGGAGAAAAAAATAATGTCAGTTCAAGTTACATACGATGTCAATGATCGAGTAGTAGAAAAGTTAAAAGATATGTTACATATCCAAAGTGATACATCAATCACTTATAGTGAATTCTTTAATGCCATTAATGGTAAGAAGTTAGATGGTGAAATGTTTGTAGCCTTTAAAAATACTTATGAATTAGTAACAGATCAAACTCACAATTTTGAAATTATATTCTGGTATAACTCAGAAGGAGTTACGGAAGAAAGTGGTACACTAATTTCAACAAAAAATAACCAGTTTACACTTGGTGGGGATGATTTAAATTCTTTCGAGTTAACTTCAGAAATAGAGGAAAGTGATGAATTATACGCAAATGCAATTAACGATTATTTACTTGAAGTACTTTTACCTCAAGTTATAACAGATAATATTAATTTAAAATTTAAACCTGTTATTGTAAAAACAACTATGAATGGACGAATAAGAGAAGTTAACTATACACCTGTTGAAGGTATTTACATTGCTAATTTGTTTAAAAATGTAGAACAAGAACAACAAACAGAATAATAATAAAAAATATTTTAATAAAAGGACTTGAAAAAGTCCTTTTTTCTTTTGTATATTATTGTATATATATTTATATAAATTTTTTATAAAGGAGATTAATTAATGAGTTTAGTAATAGCAATAAAAGATAAGGATAGAATTGTTTTAGGTGGTGATAAACAGACAAGTGCTGGTAACAATAAAGACCACTTAGCAACAAAGATTTGGGAAGTTCCTGGTTTACCTGGTGCCATAATGGGTGGAGTTGGTTCATTTAGAGCTAGTCAAATAATTCAATATGTAGATTTAATAGATAAAAATAGTTTATCTAATAATTTAAGTATTGAATGGGTAGTAAAATATTTGGCTCCAACTATTTATGCTACATTAGAAGCTAATGGCGTAAATTGTACTCAAGGTGAGGAAGGTTTTGAGACAAGAATGATGCCTAATTCTTTTTTATTTGCCTATGAGGATAAAGCTTGGATGATTTGGAATGATTTATCAGTAACAGAATTACTTGATTATATGGCTATTGGTAGTGGCGCTGATATTGCAAGAGGTGTTTTATTTGCAACTCCTGATAAAAATCCATTTGAAAGAATTATTACAGCAATTGATGCAGCTGCTGAATCAACAGTTTATGTTGATGATGGTGTTGATGTACTTTTAACAAAGGAAAAACCAACTGATGCAAAACAATTTGCAAAAGCATTAGGTATCGAAATTAAAAAAGTTGAAGAAACAGCACAAAAAATAGAAGAAAAACAGGAAGCCGTTGAGGTTGAGGAAGAAGAAAAACAAAAAGAAACTACAAAAAAGAAAAAAGATAAAAAAGAAAAGATAGATAACTAATTATGAGAATATATATTACAGATTTTTATCATATACGTTTATTTAAACCGAATATGATACCAATAGCTACAAGTGGTAGTTGACCATATTGGATATTTGAATATAATAAAGTTAAAAAAGATTGTTTATTTTTAGATTCTAATAATGTTATTAATGGTATAAAGGAAGAAACATTTTCAGGTTTCGGCGAAATGTTTGAGAACTTAACTGAAAAATGTGGTGAGGCAAAACCTTGTACATATTTA
>Ga0247610_10003325_pt1 | contig 17740 bp, 15 predicted proteins | sample 174DNAGHGhighgp2_FD_193483 | JGI IMG/M metagenome (GOLD analysis project Ga0247610, IMG submission 193483) | Sheep rumen microbial communities from Palmerston North, Manawatu-Wanganui, New Zealand - 1742 DNA GHGhigh gp2 | ecosystem: Host-associated > Mammals > Digestive system > Stomach > Rumen... | reverse complement strand
ACCGAAGCTACAGTGTGGCAATGCCGGGCTGCGCGTGCGGCAAGGCGGTCGCAACGGATGCCGCGCGGCGGCATAAAAGCGACGCCTGCCTGGCACCCCACGGCGCAAGCTTGCGGGGACCCTGCGACCTTCGCTTCTCCCCACCAAAACATTGCATGTGCAAGTTTTGTCGGGGACCCCATTCCGCAGAAAAATTATAGCTCGCGCTATTACTTTTTAGTGCCGTAGCACCTGCCCTTATGCGAGCATAAGCAGGCACTCCTGCACTAAAAAAAGCACTACCGTGCAATTTTTCTGCGAAAAAGTTTGCAAATGTGCATTTTTTTTCGTACCTTTGTAGCCGGATAATAAATTCAACCATTATATGCTCATAGAAGCTAACCCTTTCAAGGTCTTTGCCGGTAGTCAGGGAACGGCTATCGCGCAACGCGTGTGCGAACATCTTAACTGCCAGCTTGGGCACGTCAAGATCGAGCGTTTTTCAGACGGCGAGTATGCCGCCACGTTTGAGGACTCAGTACGCGGACAGTCAGTCTATCTGATTCAATCCACTAACCCTTCGGCAGACAACCTGATGGAGCTGCTGCTGATGATTGATGCGGCCAAGCGCGCCAGCGCGTACAAGGTTATTGCCGTGATACCGTACTTCGGTTGGGCGCGGCAGGACAGAAAAGACAAGCCGCGCGTCAGCATCGGCGCCAAGCTCGTGGCGAACATCCTGCAGGTGGCAGGTGCCGACCGAGTGATTGTGGTCGATCTGCACGCCGAGCAGATTCAGGGATTCTTCGATATTCCTGTTGATCACCTGTTCGGCAGCAATGTGCTCGCGCCCTATGTAGAGAATCTCGGCTTGGATAATCTGATCATCGCCTCACCCGATGTCGGCGGATCGAAGCGTGCGGCTAACTTCTGCAAGAAGATACATTTGCAGACCGGTCATGAGGTGCCGATGGTTATCTGTTACAAGCACCGCCCCGAGGCAAACAAGATAAGCGAGATGCGCGTGCTGGGTGATGTCGAGGGCAAAGATGTGGTGATCCTTGACGATATAGTGGATACCGCCGGCACGCTCTGCAAGGCTGCCAATGTAATGAAGGAGGCGGGTGCCAAGAGCGTGCGTGCCGTCATCTCCCACGGCATAATGTCCGGCGATGCGTGCGAGAAAGTGATGAACAGCGAGTTGGAGGAATTGGTAATAACCGATTCTATACCGTTCGACACCACCCGTTGCCCGAAGGTAAAGGTGGTAAGCATGGCGCTGCCTATCGCCAAGACTATTCTTGCAATTCAGGAGCATAGGAGCATCAGTGAACAGAATTTCTAAGGGATTTTGATTTTCATTGGCATCTTTGAATTTTTCATTCGGTCATTATGCCCGCATAACTGACACCCCATTCGAACAAGTTCTTTGGGGACCCCGAACTCCCTCATGATAAAATCCAAATCTGCTCAATGAAAATGCAAAATCCAAATGATACATGTGCTTAAGTAACCACAAATACATATTGTTAGCTTGCACGCTGCTGCTGGCGGGCTGTGGCCTGTCAGCGAAGCGGTCTGTCAGCGAAAGCGGTCAGTCTTCTGTCAGCGCCGGCGGTCTGTCGTTCAGCGGCGATAGCGCGTATGCCTACGTGGCAGGTCAGGTGGCGTTCGGTCCGCGCGTGCCGGGTACGGATGCGCATCATGATTGCGTGCAGTACATCGGACGCACGCTCGAGCGATTCGGCGCAACGGTGGAGATCCAGACCGGCGAGGTTATGCGCTACGATGGCGAGTGGCAGCACGTGGCGAACATCTGCGCATATCTGCCTGCCGACTCAGCCTACCAAGGCGAGAAAACCGTACTGCTCTGCGCACACTACGACAGCCGGCCATGGGCGGATCAGGAGGAAGATTATAGTCACCGGATGTCACCTATCCCCGGTGCCAACGACGGAGCGAGCGGGGTAGGTGTGCTTATGGAGGTTGCACGCCAGTGGCAGAACCTGAGCGAACGCAAGCGACCGGTGGAGATAGTGCTGTTCGATTGCGAGGATATGGGTACGCCGCAGTTCTATACCGGCAAGCAACGCGAACACACCTGGTGCCTCGGTGCACAGTTATGGGCAAGGACGATAGTCGAAAGTCGAAAGTCGAAAGTCGAAAGCGGTCTGTCAGCGCAGCGGTCTGTCAGCGAAAGCGGTCAGTCTTCTGTCAGCGCAGCGGTCTATGCCTACGGCATATTGCTGGACATGGTAGGCGACCCGAACGCATCGTTCCCGCGTGAGTATTACAGCGAGCAGTATGCCGGCAAGTATGTAGAAAAGATCTGGCGCACCGCCGAACAGTTAGGCTACGGACACCGGTTCGTCAGTACACGCTCGTACCCGATAACCGACGATCATTATTACGTCAACACGATAGCCAAGATCCCTTGCGTGGATATCATCCATTACGTGCCCGGCTCGGAAACAGGCTTTGCCTGGTGGTGGCACACGCACAGCGATGATATGCGTAATGTCAACCCCGGCACGCTGCAGGAGGTAGGCAAGGTGCTGATGAGTGTGATTGGCGAATAGAAAATCAGTAAATAACCAAATAAATAGTAAATGGTAAAATAACCAAATGGTAAATAACTCGGTTTTAGAAATACGTAATTTACATGCCTCCATAGCAGGCAAAGAAATACTGAAAGGTATCAACCTGCAGATCAACGCAGGTGAGACGCATGCGATCATGGGTCCGAACGGTGCCGGCAAATCGACGCTCAGCGCCGTGCTCACCGGTAATCCCGCCTATACGGTTACCGAGGGCGAGGTGATCTTCCGCGGCAAGGACCTGCTCAGTATGCCGCCGGAGGTGCGCGCGAGGGAGGGACTGTTCCTGTCGTTTCAGTACCCTGTGGAGATACCCGGCGTGAGCATGACGAACTTCATGCGTGCCGCCGTGAACGCCAAACGTGAGCATCAGGGGCTACCTGCACTCTCTGCAGGCGAGTTCCTCAAACTGATGCGTGCCAAACGTGCACTCGTCGAACTCGACAACAAACTGGCAGGGCGCAGCGTGAATGAGGGATTCTCGGGCGGTGAGAAGAAACGTAACGAGATCTTCCAGATGGCAATGCTCGAACCCTGCCTGTCGATCCTCGACGAGACGGACTCCGGGCTGGATATCGACGCACTGCGTATCGTTGCCGAGGGCGTGAATAAACTGCACACACCCGAAAATGCCACGATCGTCATTACACACTACCAGCGACTGCTGGACTATATCGTGCCCGACTTTGTACATATCCTCGCCGACGGACAGATTGTTCGCACAGGAGGCAAAGAACTGGCATTGGAACTTGAAGAGAAAGGTTACGCCGGATTAGTGAACTAAAGACCCACCTCCGGCCCCTCCCTCATAGGGAGGGGAGAGATATGAGAAAGTGAATAGCAAATAGTGCAAGAGATTATTATACATAAAGGCGAGCGGAAGCACCTGGTTATATCCTGCGTGTCGGACGAAACGGCGCAGTGGCGGATCATTCAGGAGGCAGGCAGCGTGCTGACTGTTCACCTGTTCTGCCTGGAGAAAGATGCCGACATACGTTGCAACGTGCTGCTGGATATCGAGCAGGCAGGCGAACATGCTGAGACGTACATCTACGGCTTAGGCATACTTAGTGGCAAGCAACATATTAGTGTACACACGCGCGTACGGCACAGCGTGCCGAACGGCAAATCGAACCAATTGCTGAAGTTTGCCGTCATGGGTGAAGCCAAAGGCGCGTTCCTGGGCGAACTGATCGTGGCACCCCATGCGCAGCACACCGAGGCTTTGCAGACGAACAGAAACGTGCTGCTCTCACCAACAGCCACGATACAGACACAGCCACAGTTGGAGATCTATGCCGATGATGTCAAGTGCTCGCACGGCGCCAGCACAGGGCAGATTGACGAGTCGGCACTGTTCTACATGCAGCAGCGAGGCATAGACCCCGGTGAAGCACGACGACTGCTGCTGGCAGCGTTCTTCCACGATGTGCTGACAACACTCAACGAGCCTTCCGTGGAAGACCGTTTACAACGCAAAATAGAAAAGATAATACTATAATAACTAATTAAATCACACGTATCATGAACGAAGAACTGAAAAAAGTTATGGAGACGGCCGAGGTTTGGACTCGTGAACCGTTTGACGCGGAGACCCGCGCACAAGTGAAAGCAATGATGGAGGCTGAGGACAAAACCGAGCTCATCGACGCTTTCTATCGCACTCTGGAGTTCGGTACCGGCGGTTTGCGTGGTATCATGGGCCCCGGTACGAACCGTATGAACAAGTACATTGTTGCTATGGCGACACAGGGTTATGCGAATTACATGCTCAAAGTGCAGAAGGAAGGTGGATTCAAGAACGTACAAGACGGTCGCGTAGCAGTAGTGGTAGGTCATGACTGCCGTAACAACGGACGTCTGTTCGCCGAGACCGTGGCAAACATCTTTTCTGCCAACGGAATCAAGGTTTATCTGTTCGAGAGCCTGCGTCCGACACCTGAGGTAAGTTTTGCTATCCGTCACCTGAAGTGCCAGGGCGGTGTGAACGTAACCGCATCGCACAACCCCAAGGAGTACAACGGCTACAAGGCTTACTGGGAGGACGGTTCGCAGGTGCTGCAGCCGCATGATCAGGGAATAATCAACGAGGTGAACAAAGTGACTCTTGCTGACGTCAAGTGGGAGGCCAACAAAGACCTGATTGAGATCATCGGCGGCGAGATGGATTATGACTACATGATGGCTGTCAAGACCGTAATGATTGATCAGGACTCTATCCTCCGCCAGAAGGACCTGAACATCGTATATACGCCTATGCACGGTGCAGGACGCCAGATCGTGCCGATGTGCCTGCGCAGTTGGGGATTCCAGAACATCCACGTAGTGCCCGAGCAGATGGTTATCGACGGCAACTTCCCGACCGTTGTTTCGCCTAACCCCGAAAACGCCGAGGCTATGACTCTTGGCATGAAGTTAGGTACCAAACTCGGTGCCGATCTGGTTATCGCCAGTGATCCCGATGCTGACCGTATAGCCATCGTTTGCCGCAACGACAAGGGCGAGTGGGTGATCATCAACGGCAACCAGACGAACATCATGTACCACTACTACATTATCAACAACATGAAGCGTCTGGGTAAGTTGCGCGACGATATGTATATCGTCAAGACCATTGTTACCAGCGAACTGATTCGTAAGATTGCTGATGCACAGGGTGTTACGCTCACCGACGAATATACGGGCTTCAAGTGGATAGCCAACCGTATCCGTATGTGGGAAGGCAAGCGCAAATATATCGGTGGCGGTGAGGAGAGTTTCGGCTTCCTGCCGTACGATGCTGTACGCGACAAATGTTCGCCTTCGGCTATCTGCCTGATCTGCGAGATTGCAGCATACGCCAAGGATAACGGCATGACGCTCTACGATTATCTGCTGAAGATCTACGAGGATTATGGTTTCCAGCGCGAGACAACCATCAACGTTGTTCGTCCGGGCAAGACCGGAGCCGAGGAGATCCAGGCAATGATGGCTAACTACCGCGCCAACGCTCCGAAGGAGATTGCCGGCGAGAAAGTCGTTAAGATCAAGGACTTCAAGCTGCTCAAGCAGCAGGAACTCAAGGACGGCAAGTGGGTAGAGTCGGCTATCGAGATGCCTTTGAACGCTACGAGCAACGTGCTGCAGTACTTCACCGAAGGCGGATTGAAGGTCAGCGTACGTCCGTCGGGCACCGAGCCGAAGATCAAGTTCTACTTCGAGATCCCTGTCAAGAGCGGCAAACCGTTCACGGGTGCCGATTACGAGCGCTGCACCGCTGAGGCGGAAGCCCGCGTACCGGCTATCAAAGCCAGCCTGGGTATCTGATGAATGATGTTTGATGTTTGACGTTTGATGTCTGATGTTTGATGTTTGATGTCTGATGTCAGATATTCGACAACTAACAAAGAACTCCCGACTTTGCGGTCGGGAGTTCTGTTATTCTGCCGGATCATTGCATTTTGTACATTCAGAAGCATATTTTGTACAATTTTGTTCAGAAAACTTGCATATTTGCAAAAATTGTTGTACCTTTGCATCGCAATTGGTTGAGTTATGCCCAACACCCATCTGATCATATCTACGTCGAACGACCTGCTGCGCGTGGCGGCAAGTCATATACTGTATATATCATCCGACGGAAATTACTGCAATTTTCTGCAGACAGGCGGTGAGATGCGTATGGTGACCTACCAGTTAGGTCAGGTGGAGCGTATGATAGCCGAGCAGTTGCCGGAGTTGAGCAGACATTTTGTCAGGATAGGCAAGAGTCTGATAGTCAATCTTAATTATGTATATTATATCCACGTGCCTAAGCAGCAGTTGATATTGGTGGATAGCCAGTTGAACCGCTACAGCCTGTCTGCCAGCAAGGAGGCTCTGAAGGCATTGAAGGATCTGATAGAGCAATCAGGAGTATGATTAACAATGAGAATATATCCGACAGTGAGATTCGCGTGATAGGCGTCGCGCGTTCGTCAGCGCGTGGCAAATCGCCGTGGCGGCGTTGGTTGGCTGTGGCGGTAGCCGTGGTGTCGTTGGCGGGTGTGGCGTTAGGTGTGGTGCTGTGGTTAGGCCGCCGAACGGTGGTGGAGGCAGAGGGCGGTGTGTCGGCGTTTGAGCAGCGGCAGCCGGTAGTACAGCCGCACCCGTTGCGCGAGTGGATAGCCGGTTTGGATTCGCTGAAGGCGGTAGGTACGCTGACGCGTGACCTGACCGTGAACGATATACCGCTGCGCGTGTATGCGCCGCTGAACAGCACTCCGCACCTGGAGGTCGGCTACGGCGTAGCGGATCACAGGGAGCGGGCTATACTATTCTTTCAGGCGGCAGATGTGCGTGCGGACAACGGCGGCATAGTAGGTGCGTTCGTGTTGCGCGGTGAGCCGCTGAGCCGTGGGCTGAGCAAGCGCGGGTATTGCGCAATCATCGGCGACAAAGTCATCGTGGGCGTGGCGGACAACTCGCCGCTGTTTGAGCAGGCCACGGAGCAGAACGGCTACTTTTTCCGCCAATACCCGCTGGTGGACAACGGGCAGCTGGTAGAGAACGAGTTGAAGAACAAGTCTGTTCGTCGCGGCTTGTGCGAACTGGAGGGCAGAGTAGTGGTGGTGGAGTCGCAGACGCCGGAGTCGCTGCACGACTTTGCGCAGGCGTTGGTGGATATAGGCGTTAGCAATGCCATCTATCTGGTAGGCAGCAGTGCTGTGGCGTGGTGTATGGATTCTAATGGCAACGGCACGAAAATGGGACTCTGGGATGAGCGTGTGTACAAGAATATCAGTTTCATCGTTTGGCCTCAGAATCCCGAGAACAGGTAGCGCTGTTTGCCGAAGGCGAAGGTGTATGAAACAGCGTGTGTGAAGTCAGTTCATACACGCTGTTTCACGTTTCATACATTGGCGGGCAAAAAACTTGCAGATGTGAAATAAAAGCAGTACCTTTGCATCGTAATTACCAAATCAATGCAAAGCAATATGAAAGATCTCACAAACATTTGGGCCTCTGTTCGCTCATGGTGGCAGGCTCGTTCGTTAGCTACACGTTTGTTTCTGCTGTGTGCCCCGGTGGTGCTGTCGGCAGCCGTTTATTCACTCAGTCGCAGCGGTCATTCTGCGCCCAAGGCTATACAAAAGCACCTGTACGGCGAGCAGATCGGTCGCAACGGTTTGCGCTACAAGCACGGCGCGCATATCTATGATCCGGTTTCGGGTAAGATCCTGGTGGACAGCATCCAGTGGCTGCATATCTCTCCGGGTGACTCGATAGCCATCCTCGCCAAGCAAGGCAGGCGAGCGTATATCAATCTGAATACGGCAGAGTTGCTCACTCCGCTGTCGTTTGACAAGGCGTGGGAGTTTGCCTGCGACCGTGGCGTGATGTCAAGCAAGGACTCGCTGTACATCTTTCGCCGCGATGGTTCGCAAGTGAACATGCAGGGACTTCCGGCTGCAGGGCAGTACGAGTATCTGTACTACAAGAACCGCCTGGTGCTACGCACCGATTACGAACATGTAGGATTGTTGGATACTACATGTCAGTGGGTGCTTGAGCCGGTGTATAGCAAGATCGAGACGAGTTACGGACGTATGCTGTACAACACGCGTCTGGGTGACGAGTGTATAGTGTATGACTTCAACCTCCAACCTGTGCTGCGCGGAGCATACAAGTCGATTGATGTCGATTGGTCGGAGGGGTTGATAGCCACGGAGCACAATGGCATACAGCGGCTGTTTGATTACGAGGGCAAACTGCTGTACAAGGTTATCTATAAGCGTATCGAGCCGCTGGAGTATAACACCGGCAGGCAGGATAAGGACGGCAACGATATCTTCGAACCCACTGACTGCTACGTGTATGTCGATTATAATGACAAACGCGGACTGATGGATCGCCATTACCGCGTGCTCACCCCTCCGCAGTTCTACAAGATCGAGGCTCAGACTCGACATGTGTTCTTTGCTTCGTTTGGCGAATACTCCAGCCGCTTCGGCACCTTGATTGACGATCATGGCAAGGCGCTGCGATAGCAGCATAGAGATTTGAACGTCCTGCGGACGATTTGAAGATTTGAAGATTTGAAAATTTGAAGATTATGCAACGTTTCATTAGATTCTGCGTCTGCTGCGCGGCTGCATTCATGGCAGTGAGCATAGCATTGGTGGTGTTGTACCGGTTTGTGCCTGTCAGGCTCACTCCGCTGATGGTGATGCGCAAGGCGGAGGCTTTCGGTCGCGGCGAACAGTTGACGCTCAGGCATGAGTGGGTGCCGTTGGAGCGCATATCACCGGATATGATCAGCGCGGTGGTGGAGAGCGAGGATGCGCACTACTACGAGCACGGCGGTTTCTCGTGTGAGGATATGATTGATGCTTTTTATCGCAACCGTCGTGCGGGATATATCGTTGCGGGCGGCAGCACCATATCGCAGCAGACGGCCAAGAACGTGTTCTGCACACCGGCTCGTACGTACGTGCGCAAGCTGGTTGAGGCGTACTACACGATGCTTATCGAGTTGCTCTGGGGCAAGGATAGGATCCTGGAGGTGTACCTGAATGTGATAGAGTTGGGCGATGGAGTGTTCGGTGTGGAGTCGGCAGCGCAGGAGTATTTCTCCACAAGCGCGCTGCAGCTCAGTCCCGGTCAGTCAGTGTCTCTCACCGGCATTATCCCTTGTCCGCGCTGCTACAATGCTTGGCTGTACGGAGTGGAGTAGCGCACTGCATGCCCTGCGCTCGCTCCTTTCTACGTTCATTTCGTCGGGATTGTATCCCGACATCGGCTCCCGGAGCCGCTCTTACACCGTGCACTTTGCGCGCATAATTGTTCGAGGGTTATGCAGGCGCATTATCATAGGGTGTTCTGTGCTCGTTTATGTTGGATTGATGGTTGTGTGCAGTTTAGAATATAAAAAGCGCCGATTTTGTTCAATAAATTCGCCATACTGCATAAAAAAGTATATTTTTTGTGCAATAAACTTGCATAATTGAATAAAAAGTAGTATCTTTGCAGCAAAAATTGGAAAATGATGAAAACTATACTCCTTTCACAACGCAAAGAGCGTGATGATTTATTGGCGCAAAGCTACATCAGTCGTCATACAACGCTCAGCACGGATGAACTGCTTAATAGCCACCTCATCAAATTAATTACAGGTCCACGGCGTGTGGGTAAGTCCACGCAAGCATTGCTTATGCTTCGTAATAAGAACTTTGCGTATCTTAATTTTGATAAGCAGGAATTGCTGGACAACTGGAATGCTGATTTAGTAATGCGTTTATTGGACGAAGTATATCCTAACTACGACTATTTGCTGCTGGACGAGGTGCAAAATCTGCTGCATTGGGATGTTTGGGTAACAGAGCTTTTTCGACAAGGGAAGAACATGATTATTATCGGCAGTAATGCCAATATGCTTTCAAGCGAGATGGCAACCGTGCTTACCGGTAAGTATCTGCCGATAGAGATGTTGCCTTTCAGTTTGGCGGAGTTCTTTGAATGGCATCATTTGGACCTGAACGCTATCTTGTCGGAGCAGCGCACTGAAGTGACTTTTCTTGAAGATGATTATCTGCGTTTAGGTGGTTATCCGGAGACTGTTGCAGCTCGTTCTTTGGCGACCAGTTACCTCAGCATGCTCTTTGATTCAATCATTTGGAAAGATGTAGTGAAACGCCATAAAATTCGTAATACAGAGGATATCAATAACATGGCCTTATATCTGTTGACGAATTTCTGCAATCAATTAAGCGCAAACGACATAGCCGATGCGCTGAACATTAAAAGTGTGAATACTACGCAGAAGTTCATGGGCTATCTCCATGAGCCTTTCCTCTTTTATTATTTGCCGCGCTACAACAACAAACTCAAACTGATGACCAATGCTCCACGCAAGATATATGTAGTTGACAATGGTTTTGTGGCCGCAAAGGCATTCTCCACTAGCGATAACTTAGGAAGGTTATTAGAGAACCAAGTCTTTGTTAACCTTTTGCGAAAAGGTTATGACCCGGAAAAAACGATGTTTTACTACCGCACGCGTAACGATAAAGAGATTGATTTCGTCCTGCGTGAGAATAACCGCGTGAAGCAATTGGTTCAAGTCAGTTACGAGATGACGTCGGAGAAAACCATACGCCGCGAATGTAGTGCGCTAAAAGAAGCGGCTCAGGAGTTGCATTGCAACGATTTGTATGTGCTGACATATACCGAGAAACGAACTCTGGACAGGGAAGGTTGTACGATCCATGTACTACCAGCAGCGGAATGGTTTAAATAGAATCCTCTTCCCAAGGTTACTTTGGGCAAATGGATGACATTAATAGATGAACGATCACAACGGAGAGTGCCGCGTCAATCGTTTAAACAAATAATCATATAATATGAAGGATACAGTTTTAAATTTATTACTAAATGAGATATATGACAGAGCCGGACTTGCTGAACTGGTTCTTAAAATACCATCTCTTCAGATAATTCTGGAACAGGCGAGTGCAAATGATAAAGGAATACCAACACCTATTTCTGCTAAGCATTTGAAAGATGCTTTCGATAGCGTCGCTCGCATTAGAAAGGAAAAGGTAGATCAAGATGCATACCTTTTGCCAGAACAAAAAAGAATACTGAAAAACGCAATAGATGTAGATACTGAGAGTCGATTGCGATATGCTAAAGAAACAATTAATTCTCACGGAATTTTAGGAGAATGATTATATTAAGTGCGCTTAGCGCACACGGGAGAATTTCTCGTATAGATAATATGTTTAATAAAAAATTTAAAATCTATGATTTATTTTAAATTTAATTAGGCTGAGTCTCAAGAGAGAACTCAGTCGAGAAAAGAAGCTAACAAAGATTAGCTTGTAAGTTTACTTGTTGACTTGGGTTTGGATGCATTGGGTATATTTACACCCGTAGCAAGCATTGTGTCACTCATCAAAACAACTGCACAAATTCTTCGTAAAAAGAAACTGACATTGCAAGATGTTGGAGCCATGACATTGAATCTACTGGGATTCATTCCAGGACTTTCAATTCTAACAAGTCTGATAAGTTTCACCATAGATGCGTACAAGTTGTACTGCCTGCTATGAACTTACTGAACGGCGGAGTTTGGGTATCGGGCGACCATACCCACTCCCTTTATTTGAAAATAATTATAAATTATGGCATACATTGATAAATATGGAGTTGAATTTTCCGATGACCGCAAGACATTACTTGATTGCCCCACTGACTTTCAGGGAGAATACGTTATACCTGATGGCGTAATATGCATCGGAGGTGGCTTCTTATGCGAAGGCTTTTGGGGGTGCAGTCGTTTGACCTCTATAAAAATTCCCAATAGCGTCACAAGCATAGGAGATAGGGCTTTCTATAATTGCAGCAGTTTGACCTCCGTGACGGTTCCCAATAGCGTTACAGACATTGGAGATTATGCTTTCCAAGATTGTAGCAGTTTGACTTCAGTTTCAATTGGCAATGGCGTCACAAGCATTGGAGAGCATGCATTCGATGGTTGTTGTAGTTTAGTTTCCTTTTATGTGGATAAAGGGAATACGTTTTATAGTTCAAAAGATGGAATTTTATTTGACAAACAACAATCAACCCTCATTAAATGTCCGGAATTCAAGCAAGGAGAGTATGTGGTGCCCAATAGAGTAACAAGCATTGGAGACAGGGCTTTCGAGGAATGTAAAAGCTTGACTTCCGTGATGATTCCACATTGTGTTACAAGCATTGGAAACGATGCTTTTATAGGTTGCAAAAAAATAATCTCACCCATATATAACGATAGTGTATTTGCTTTTCTCCCCACCTCCTATATGGGTGAATATGTAATTCCACCAGGCATAAAACGTATTGCAGGTGGTGCTTTTAATGGTTGCAGTAAATTAACTTCTATTGAGATTCCTAATAGCGTCACTAGCATTGGGTATAGAGCTTTTAAAGGATGCATAAGTTTGCCTGTGATAGATAACTTGCGCTATGCAGATACATATTTGGTTGAGGCGGTTGATAAATCGCTTTCAAGATGCAAAATAAAAGATGGAACGAGATGGATAGGATTTCGGGCTTTCTCTGAATGCAATGGTTTAACCTCTATTGAGATTCCTAATAGTGTCACCAACATTGGATATGCGGCCTTTTGGCATTGCTTTAGTTTGCATTCTGTGAAGATTCCAAATAGTGTCGTGAGAATTGCAGATTTCGCTTTTGGTACATGTCCCCAGTTGACCTCTGTGAAGATTCCAAATAGCGTTACATGCATTGGAATAGGTGCTTTCTCAGGTTGCCGCAGTTTGACCTCTGTGACGATTCCCAATAGTGTCACAAGCATTGAAGATTATGCTTTCTCTGGTTGCAGCAGTTTGACCTCTGTTACGATTCCCAATAGCGTCACAAGCATTGGAGATTGGGCTTTCTCTGGTTGCAGCGGTTTGACCTCAGTGACGATTCCCAATAGCGTCACAAGCATTGGAGATTATGCTTTCGAAAAATGCATCAGTTTGACCTCTGTGACGATTCCCAATAGCGTCATAGGCATTGGATGGCGGGCTTTCTATGGGTGTGATAATTTCGCAAATATTTATGTGCCAAAAGGACAAAAAGAAAGGTTTGCACAAATGGAGGGATTGAAAGATATAAAGCATCTGATTGTGGAAAAAGCAGACGTTGCCCTGAATGACAGGTTTACTATACGGAAACTTCTGTACAACAACAAAATAACCTGTTTCTACCATTTTACATCCAGAAAGAATATTGTTTCCATCTGTCAGCATGGTGGTTTGTATTCATGGCACTATTTGAAAACACACCAAATAGATATCCCATTGCAGGGTGGAGGAGAGTTGTCGCAAGGGTTAGACCGTTACAAAGGGGTTGCTGATTATGTGCATCTCAGTTTCTGCGAGAATCACCCGATGGCTTATCATCTCATTCAAGAGGGAGAAGACATAGTTGTGCTGAAAATATCTACAGACGTTGCTTTGCTTGATGGTACGATGTTCACCGATATGAACGCTGTGGATTCTCAGTGCAGTTGTGCTGCTGGCTTGGAGGGATTACAAAAGGTGAACATTGCTGCAACAAAGGAGAAATATTTGTCTAGCGATAACCCATTGTTCAAATACAAGCAGGCGGAGATTCTGGTTAAAACACATATTCCATTGGAGTATATACTTAATATTGATGAATTTTTATAATTATGATTTACGTAGAAAACAAAAAACGTAAATTAGAGAATATTCAAAAAGAATATCCTGATGCAGATATCTTGGATCTGACATCAAAATCTGCTTACGCTCAGAAACTTAGTCCGTTTTATCCTCATAGGAACATTCCTGTTCCATATAGTGAGGGATTTTATGCAACATGTGTAGAGGCAATCTGGCAAGGTCTAAAAGTGTTTGAGGACGAAGATGTTGATGTCAGATTGTTTTCAAATGATACTATGAGGAACATCAAGCGTAGTGTTCGTGTGCATGGGAAGCCGTTAGGGCATAGGAAAGGAGTACACAGTGATATTCTATTGAACTATTTTGATGCGCGCATGTTGATATACTTACCATCATATAAGTATGTTTTAGACAATCGCGTACATGATTTAATAGAAAAGATTGCAGAAAGAGCAAAGACGCATAATATTGTATTTCTTGATTATGCTACAAATACGGATGTTCGTAACATATCATCGCCTCTATCACATGCCGGATTAGTAAAGTTATACATTGATGGGAAATATCCTTCAGCAAATGATGGGTTACAGCCAATGACATTGGAAGAAATGGAAGCAGCTAAAAAAGCAAGGAAACAAGCGAAAAAGGAGCGTAAAGCCCAAAACAAGAAATTACATCAATTAGATCAACCAACATTATTCTGACAAATATAATTAATGAGTCCACTCTAAAAAGTGCAAATTAAAATGCAAAAATCCGCATGTCAGTTTTGTCAGTTTCTTTTTAGTGAACATTAGTATGTTCAATTGTTGTCGATTGTTGACGAATTAAAAGAAAAACATCCAAAACGATTTTTGACGTTTAGGATTACCGAAACAGAAGACGCAAGTCTGTTTGCAGGAAATCTGCAAGAGGAATCCCCTCGTTACCTACGACGAAAGCTTGCAGCGGTTTGTATTTGTTGCTAAAGAAATGAAGTCCGGCATTGGTGCGGGCATTATTGCTTTTTACCTCTATAGCAACAACAGATAGTCCGCGTTGGAGAATAAAATCCACTTCAGCATTATTCTCTCGCCAATAGTAAACTTGTATGCGGTGCTTCTCTGCCTGAGAAAGCAGATAACTTCCCACTGCCGATTCTACTTGGCGTCCCCACAAGGCGGCATCGGTGCGGACGGTAGCAAATGTAGTTTGGTTATATACATTCATCAGGGCGTTGTCGAACACCTGCAACTTTGGCGTGCTGCTGTACTTCCTTGCTTTGTCGCGCGCGTATTTCTGCAAGCCCGATACTAAGTTGGCTTCAGAGAGCAGTTGAAGATAGTTAGCTAACGTGGTGGCATTTCCGGCTTCCTGCAAGTTGCCTAACATTTTCCGGAAAGACAATTCTTCCCCGGAATAGGCGCAACACATCGTGAATAATTGGCGCAGTAGGGCGGGTTTATAGATGTTGCTGGTTTGCAGTACGTCTTTGTTGATGGAGGCCTCTAATATGGCGTTCTCAACATAGCTGCGCCAGCGGTCCTCGTTTGCAATCATTTCTGCAGCTCCGGGGTAGCCTCCGTAATAAATATACGTGTCGAGATCCCAACCGAATGCCTCGCGCATTTCTGACCATGTCCAGTGAGTCATGCGGATGAGTTCAAATCGTCCGGCTAAAGACTCAGTAAGTCCGTTCATAATCATTAGACGGGACGAACCCAGAAGCACAAGTTTGATGGGCAGATGATTGTATGTGTCCAGATCCCATTCTTTTTTGACTCGCTCAGACCAGTTGGGGATCTTCTGTACCTCGTCAATGACCAGTATCAGTTGATCCAGCCGTTGAGATTGTACCATCAGTCTGGCCGACTGCCATTTTTCCGCCAGCCATTCATCGGAAGCATAGATATTATCTGCCGAAAAGAACAAATGAGGAATATCAATCAGCTCCATAGCTTGGGACACCATCGTTGTTTTACCAACCTGACGAGGTCCAACAATCACTTGAATGAACTTTCTCGGCTCTTTTAGCCTTGCTGTAAGTTCCTTAATTTCTGTTCTTTGTATCATGTGAATCAAAAATGTTCAAAAGTAACACAAAAAATGTTCAATTATTGTAACATTTCTCAAATCAGGATGCAAAGATAGTAAAAATAAATGAATTATGCAAATTATTCCGCAACTTTTTGCATTTTTGCTATTGACTTTTATAAATTTTCTCTTGCAATTGTTTGAAAATGGTCGATAATTCTTAGCCCTAAAGGGCACGATCTGCTTCGCTGTATGGATGACCAGCCTTTGACTTGGATCTATACCAAATGATTTGATTGTGATGCTTTGCTTAGGGTGTTCTCGGGAGATGGTCCCGTGATGGTCGCATGGAAACAATTATTTTCACGCGATTCACTACATGCATCAGTGGTGAACGCAATCTGCCACTTCCGCTTATCTCTAAAAGAGTGTGAGACGAGAGCAAGAGCAACGCAAAAGCAAATTGAAAGCAGGTTAATCCGAGACTTATTTGCATTTTTCGCTTCGTTCGAACGATTATTTTTTATGAATTATTTGCATAATTCAAAAAATTTTTGTACCTTTGTGAGTTTTTTAGTAGCATCCGACAAAAAGACATGCGTACAAGACAATTATGGTGGAAGCTGCCTGCGGCGTTGCTGGGAACGGCAACGGCGTTAGTGCTTGTCCTGCTGGCAGCAGCGGGATGTGCGCTGTATGTGCACTCTGTACGTCAGGCGGTGCTGGAGCGTGCCGTGGCGGAAGCCAATGCACGCACGGATTATGACATCGATCTCGGCAACCTGTACCTCTCGCCGCTGGAGCACTCGCCTATACGTCTGTACCGCGCGTACAAAGGTCAAGCCGACCTGCCGCTGCAGATAGAGGTGGACAGCCTGTTCGTCGGACATCGCGGCAAAGACACCTTGCTCTACACCCGCGCCCTGCGTCTGCGCGCCACGCTGCTGACCTCGCAGGGCACCGATTCGCTGCTGAATGTGCCGATCGTGGTGGACAAACTGAGTCTGGAGCAGACGACGTTCCACTCCGATACGCTGATACCTGCCGTAGGTGTCGATGCGATAGTACAGAGGCTGCAAGCAGTGAGTCCGGGACTGGTGCTCGCCAAGGGACAGTTTCCCTTGGATACACTGCTGCTGCATGACGCCTACGTAGGCATAACGCTGCGCGGCTCCAAACCCGACACCACAGCCAGGGACTCCACGCCGCTGCTGATGGCGTATGATGTGCATCGCGCCGAGATGCGCCGTGTGCAGTTTGTGCTGCAGCCTTTGGGTATGGATATACGCGTGCGCAGCCTCGACGCCGATGTGCTGGCGGATGTAGGTGCTGCGCTGTATGACGCACGCCAACTGAACATCGGCAATGCCTCGTTTAACTTGGGCAAACTCAGCCTGCCGTTCGATACGTTGTACGGCAACACACGCGTTGATCTGGCGGCCCACCGTATAACCAGCAGTGGTCTGCATACCCGTTCAGCCGCATTAGGCGCACAAGCCGACCTCAAGACCACAGAGATGGATCTGCAGACGATGCGCGTGGATGTGGCGGGCGATGCGCAGTACAAAGGCAGCAAAGCCAGTCTGCGCGGATACTACGACATCGACGACGAGCGGTACAACCTGACTGCCAACGTTCAGCGCGTGGATCTGACCGAACTGCTGCAGGACAGCACGCATGTCGTGCTCGCCGGAGATATACATGCCGAGGGTAGGGGCATCGACCCCAACTCGCGCAAGATGCGCACGAAGGTGAACATGCACCTGACCGATGCCGTATATGGCGATATCGACGCCTCGGGGCTGCGACTGGATGCCAGCCTCGCCAACCGCACCGTGGACGGCACGCTGCACCTGCCTATAGCACTGAATAACAACCTGCAACTGCGCGCACAAACCGAACATCAGTTCCACGTTGAGGAGTTCATGCGCCCCAAGCAGATGAACGTAGATTACCACACGCAGATGCAAGATGTGCATGCGCGTGTGGCGAACG
>Ga0247610_10003324_pt1 | contig 17740 bp, 17 predicted proteins | sample 174DNAGHGhighgp2_FD_193483 | JGI IMG/M metagenome (GOLD analysis project Ga0247610, IMG submission 193483) | Sheep rumen microbial communities from Palmerston North, Manawatu-Wanganui, New Zealand - 1742 DNA GHGhigh gp2 | ecosystem: Host-associated > Mammals > Digestive system > Stomach > Rumen... | reverse complement strand
CTGCCGACTCAGAAGCCAAAAAAGTGTATGACTTGTTAATTCAGCCAGACTTTGTTTTTATTGACATTCGAGACAATGAACAGAATATCTTGAATTTGCAAGGATGATAGATAACGTTGTAGCCCCACCCCAAAATGATTACACTGAGAAATGGCTTTCGGAAGTTCACTGAGTGGTATAAGGGGATTTATGGCTGAGAGCCTGGTCAGCAGGCATGTCATCCCCGCGGAGGGTCTGTGTGAAAAGGCTGGGATCTGTGTCTGCGGATAAAAGTGCAGCGTTTTGAGTGGTTTAAGAATGTAGCGTTGTAAGTATAGCCGTTCGACCAGCAGGCATGTCATCCCCGCGGTGGGCTTGTGGGCAAAGGCTTGGGATCTATGCCTGCGGCAAAGAAGAAAAAAAATTAACGACAAATTAACGTCGAATTACACGGTAATTAACGTTGAAAAAAGAAAAAGAAACATTAATTGCCGTTAATTGTCCGTATAATTGATTCGTTAATTGCAGCTGAAACGGATTCAGTTCGTAGTATAATCGTACTATAATCGTAGTATAATCGTACTATAATCCATCATAGAAAGAACTACTATGCTCTGCGACAGCTTAGGCACTTTAGGTCATTTCTAACTATAAATTGTCAATTTTCATTTTTAATTCTCAATTCGAAATACTTTATCCATCCTCGAAGCCACGGGTCGAACATGACTCGTCTTTGTGCGACCCGTGCTTCGTTTTTATATAACAACGAAATTACACAATCTATAATGAAAATCTCAATAGCAGGCACGGGCTATGTGGGCATGAGTATCGCCACATTATTAGCTCAGCATAATGAAGTCACCGCTGTGGATGTGGTGCCGGAACGCGTCGACCTGGTGAATAATAAGAAATCACCTATCCAAGATGACTACATCGAAGACTATCTGGCAAACAAGCCTCTCAACCTTCATGCCACTCTGGATGGCGAGGCTGGCTATCGCGATGCAGAGTTTGTGGTCATCGCAGCGCCGACCAACTACGATAGCACCAAGAACTTCTTCGACACCTCGCATGTGGAAGAGGTGATTGACTTGGTGCTGAAGGTGAACCCCAACGCTGTGATGGTCATCAAGAGCACCATCCCCGTGGGCTATACCCGTAGCCTCTATGTGAAATATAGAAAACTGGGCGTGAAGAAGTTCAACCTGTTGTTTTCACCCGAGTTTTTGAGAGAGAGTAAAGCGCTTTACGATAACCTCTACCCCTCACGCATTATCGTTGGTATCCCCAAGATGATGAGCGAGGAATTTGAAGAAGAGAACGAAGCTATTAAAGCACTTACCGACTTGGATTGGCTCACGGAGAAGGCACACCAATTTGCCGCATTGCTGAAAGAGGGTGCCATTAAGCAGGATGTGCAGACCCTCTTCATCGGCATGAAGGAAGCGGAAGCGGTGAAACTCTTCGCTAACACCTATTTGGCGCTACGTGTGAGCTACTTCAACGAACTGGACACCTATGCCGAGGTGAAAGGACTCGACACGCAAGCCATTATAGATGGAATTTGTCTTGACCCACGTATCGGTAGCCATTATAACAACCCAAGCTTTGGTTATGGCGGCTACTGTCTGCCGAAAGACACGAAGCAATTGTTGGCCAACTATGAAGACGTGCCGGAAGACCTCATCCGCGCCATCGTGGAGAGCAACCGCACCCGCAAGGACTTCATTGCCGACCAGGTGCTGCGGATGGCGGGCTATTATACCGAGTCCTCGCAGTATGACCAAAGCAAGGAGGCCGACCTGACCATCGGCGTGTTCCGTCTGACGATGAAATCCAACTCCGACAACTTCCGTCAGTCAAGCATCCAAGGCGTGATGAAACGCGTGAAAGCCAAGGGAGCCAAGGTCATTATCTATGAGCCCACGCTTGAAGACGGCACTACTTTCTTCGGCTCACTGGTCGTCAACGATCTTAAGAAGTTCAAAGAACAGTCGCAGGCCATCATTGCCAACAGATATGATAGTTGTTTGGACGATGTGAAAGGCAAGGTATATACAAGGGATATATTCAAGCGGGATTGATGGGATGATGTAATGTTTTTTTATTCTTTTATTCATTAATTTGCGTTTTTTGGAATAAAAATTGTACTTTTGCAACTACAAATCATAAAGGAGGACGAAATATGTTAGGAATGAAATCCAACAGGGAACCCATCAAAGGAGCGTTTGCCAAGAAATTACGCGAACAGATTTCTTCTTGCCGTACGGAGTCCGCTTCTGGCAAAGGGCAAACTCAAGCTTAGGCCTCGTTGCCATGTTCGTTATCAGTAGAGGAGGATTCTTGGATCGAGATGAAGAGTTTGACGACCTTCCCTTTGGCAAGCCTTGGAGTTATGTGGGAGAAGATTCGCAGATGCATTTGGGAACGTTGTATCCCACAATAGAGATTGATTATTTGGCTGTAAGAAAAGATTTGCGTGACAAAGGGTATGGCAGTGAGATTCTTGCGGAGTTGTCAAAAATAGCCCAAAACACTGGTTGTTATTTCTTGACCGTTGATGCCTATCATGATGCCGAGTATAGTGCCATTCCTTTTTATGAAAAAAGAGGATTCTTCCCTTTGCAAGAATTCTCTGAAGATTACGACACCTTGCGTATGGCATATCGGGTGTAACACAAAGAAAACACGACATTAGCATTCTACAAACACTGAGAACCATCTTTCCATGATTCTTAGAATCAAAAGAGGGGTGGTGCGTATTATAGTACTTACAGTGCAGTAGAATTTTAACTGAATCTTATGAAAAACATTCTCGTCACTGGCTCCGCCGGCTTCATCGGTGCCAACCTCGTCATGCGTCTCTTCAAAGAAATGACCGAAGGCACCATCATCGGCCTCGACAACCTCAACTCCTATTACGACGTCTCCCTAAAAGAATATCGTCTAAGAGTACTGGATACTTACTACGCTCAACTAACCAACTCTCCACTGACTCTAAACTATAAGTTTGTCAAGGGCTCTATAGCAGACAAAGACCTTATAAATAAGCTCTTCACGGACTACCACTTCGACATTGTAGTGAACCTCGCCGCTCAAGCGGGTGTCCGCTACAGCATCGAGAACCCCGACGCTTACATCGAAAGCAACATCATTGGCTTCTATAACATCCTCGAAGCCTGCCGCCATCATCCCGTGCAGCATCTGGTCTATGCCAGCAGCAGTTCGGTTTATGGAGGTAACAAGAAAGTGCCGTTCTCGGTTGACGACCGTGTGGACAACCCAGTGAGCCTCTATGCCGCCACCAAGAAGAGCAACGAGCTCTTTGCCCATTGCTACAGCAAGCTCTACGATATTCCAACCACGGGCCTTCGTTTCTTCACCGTTTACGGCCCAGCTGGAAGACCTGACATGGCTTATTTCGGCTTTACCAACAAGCTGCTGAAAGGCGAGACCATCCAAATCTACAACTATGGCAACTGCCGCCGCGATTTCACCTACGTGGATGATATTGTGGAAGGCATTGTTCGTGTGATGGCCAAAGCACCTGAAAAGAAGACAGGCGAAGACGGTCTACCCATCCCGCCTTATAAGATTTATAACATCGGTGGGGGACAGCCGGAGAACCTCTTGGACTTTGTGCAGACGCTTCAAGAGGAACTGGTGAGAGCAGAAGTGCTGCCCAAGGACTATGACTTTGAAGCCCACAAGCAGCTGGTACCCATGCAGCCTGGTGATGTGCCCACAACTTATGCTGATGCCACGGCTTTGGAGAGAGATTTTGGGTTTGTGCCGAAGATTACTTTGAGAGAGGGGTTAAGGAAGTTTGCCAAATGGTACGTTGACTATTACAAGCCTCTGGTAAAGTAAGATTTTTCTCATTGCCATTTAAGAGTATTCTATTTAATATAAAACGTTTAAATTAAAATACCATGCCTTATGTTTCAGGATTAACATTGAATGAAGTATTAGTAAAGACATCATACTTCGTGCAGTCTAACAAACCTGATGACAAGGAATTCCTTAGAGAACCTGAGGCTTATGGAACAGGCTTTATGGTGTTATATAGGGGAATGACGTTTTTTGTAACAGCAGACCATGTTGCTCATGTTAAAGACCATGACTTGGAGAAGCGCACAGGAGAAAATAATGTGGTTGGTGTTCACACATATACGCATCATGAATTGACTGCACAAGTGATTTTACTTTCAAAGTCTTATTTTGCAGAGAAATATGATTTAATAACTGGAAAGATTGAATTGGTTGATGTATGTGTTACACCACTCACAGCTGAGCAAAAGTCAATACTATGTTTTACACCTCGTATAGAGTTGCCTGAAAGAACCATTCAAAAAGGCGAGCAGATGTTGATTATTTGCGAAGATGGGTTTGTTGAACCTAGTGAGGAAGACACTTATTTTGTTTGCGGCCATATCCATCCAAATATTAAGAATGGCATTTTTATAGTGTATCAGAAAGCATTTAAAAATGGCTTAAAATACAAACTGAGCAATAATGAACATTTGCTTTTTAACACAAGTGATATTATAACTGATCCTGATGAATGGCGCGGAATAAGTGGTGCACCAATTTTAAATCAAGATGGGAAATGTGTTGGTGTTTTAACCTCAGTCAATGATGATTCAAAAATGGTTTGGGGATATTCTTTTAAAACTATGTTTATGTTGATGGATTTAGCAATGAATGATAGTACAAGTGAAAAAACAGAAAAAAAAGAATAATAACACAAAAAGAGGTCTTCGCCATACGTATGGACTATGCCGTTTTGGTGAAGGAGGCCTTTCCACATAATCTAAATTTTCTAAACCATATTGAACGAGATCCTTCTTGATATTCAAAACAAGATTAAATTTCATAGTTGAACAAACACTTCCATTATACATTATGTCCAATGCCCTTTAACTCTTTCAACTTTTGGCTCATCTTCCCTTTCATCTTCGGATTGTATTGGCTCATACCCGCCAAGTACAACCAATGGAGAAAGGTGTTTTTGGTTCTTTTGAGCTATTTGCTTTACATGAATTGGAAACCGGCTTTTGCTGTCGTGTTGCTGGGTGTTACTTTGATAACCTATTGGGGAGGACTAAGGCTTGAAAACCAAAAAGTCAATGGAAAGAAAGGACTTGCTTGGCTGTTCGCCCTATTGGCAGTGCTGCCTCTTCTGGTTTTCAAATATTATAACTTCCTCAATGACTCACTCTCGCAAGGTCTTGCAGCAATTGGATTGAAGTTTGCTATGCCTGGCTTGAACTGGGCCATTCCCGTGGGTATCAGTTTCTTTACCTTCCAGGCTGTAGGCTATATGTTGGATGTCTATCAAGGGAAGACCGAAGCAGAAAAGAACCTCCTTGATTATGTTTTGTTTGTGTCCTTCTTCCCGCAAGTCACTTCGGGACCTATCAGCACTGCCAACGAATTGTTGCCTCAGATTAAAGCGACACACAAGTTCGATTACGAACAAGGCAAACAGGGATTGAAGTTCCTTTTATGGGGTATGTTCATCAAGCTGGTGATTGCCGACCGTCTAGGCTTGTTTGTGGATACGGTTTATGCCAACTACATCCACTATAACGGTGCCACCTGTTTTGTGACCAGCGTGTTCTATTCCTTGCAGATTTATTGCGACTTTGCAGGTTATTCCTTGATGGCCATAGGCATCGCTCGGACACTAGGCTTCAATCTGCCTGACAACTTCAGACGACCTTATTTTGCCATAAGCATTACAGACTTTTGGAAACGTTGGCATATCTCGCTTACCCGTTGGCTCATGCAGCACATCTACATTCCCTTGGGCGGCAATCGTTGCAGCAAAGCCCGGAACTATTGGAATATTTTCGTGACTTTCTTGGTGAGCGGCATCTGGCATGGGGCCAACTGGACATTCATCGTCTGGGGCTGCATGCATGGTGTTTTGCAAATTATTGAAAAAGCCTTAGGTTGGCAGAAATATGAAGGGAATAAAGGCTTCGTAAAAGTCATTAGGATTCTTGTGACTTTTCTACTTGTGAACTTCGCATGGATTTTCTTCAGAATGCCAGATATTACCAGTGCTGGTATCGTGATAGGGAAGATTTTTACAAGTGTTGGAACGCCAGATTTGACGGGACTGGATATTTTCTCAAAACTCATCTTATTTATTGGCATGGCCATCTTGATTTTCAAAGATGTTAAGGATGAGTTTTTGCCCAACAAATTGACATTCCTTCGCAAGGGATTCTTCCGTTGGAGCATCTATATCGTGCTGTTTGCTATGATTCTTACGCTTGGCGTTCTTGATAGTGGTCAGTTTATTTATGTCAATTTCTAAAGCAATGGTGCTATGAAAAAGTATTTGATTAAAATTGTTCTGTTTTTTGTTGCCGTTGCTGTGGTTGACATTCTTTTTGGCATGGCTTGCCAATATATGAACGACCATTCCAAAGGTGGTGGCGTTAAAAGCCGTTATTATGTCTGCAAGGAATCGAATGAAGATGTTTTGGTGTTCGGCTCCTCAAGGGCAAAGCATCATTATGTTCCTGATATCATTGAGGATTCATTGGGTATGACCTGTTACAATACAGGTGAAGATGGAAATGGTATCATCATGTGTTATGGTTTTCTTAAAATGATAACCGAACGTTACACACCAAAACTAATTATATATGATGTGACAGGCTATGACATATACGAGGACGACAATATGAAATATTTGGATTTGATGAAGCCGTATTATTATGAAAAAGGGATTGATTCAATTTTCTGGTCTGTTGAACCGAAGACTCGCTTAATGATGTTATCGAATCTATACCGTTATAATACTACATGTCTTCGTGTGATTGGGAATTACATCCATCCGATGAACAATTATCCAAAAGGTTATTCAGCCTTGCACAAAACCATGGATTACGAGCCAGAAATTAAAAGAGACAAAGAACAAACTGTTGATAGTTTGAAATTGTATTATTTTGAAAGATTTATCACATTGTCAAAAAGTAAAGGGGTTTCACTTATATGTTGCTGTTCACCTTACTATAAGATGCCGTTGGATGATAAGAATTATATATCTGTTAAACGATTATGTGAACAATACAACGTGCCTTTTCTTTATTTTGGGGCTGAATTAGCCATTACAAGCGAGAAGTCTTTCTTTCAAGATAGAAAACACCTGAATGATAGAGGTGCAAGGTTTTATACTAGTTTGTTGATGTCTTTAATTAACAAAAATATTTTTCTCGATAGAGAAAAGCATTAGTTTTCTTTAAAAACACATCGATAAAATGCAAGTATTAAAAGAAATTACAGTTAATATAATGTTTGGTTCATAATGAGTGAAATAGTTTACGAAAGACCATTATCTGTTTGTGATAGGTTAATTAGTATATGATTTATATCTGTAAAAATTTATGTAGGAATATCTCGATATGCAAGATAATTATTGCTAATTATTAATTATTCAATTTTGTCATCATGGCAGATAATGTAAATACTAAGCGAATTGCAAAAAACACGATGATGCTGTATCTAAGAATGATACTCGTCATGGTGGTAACTATCTATATGTCAAGAGTTATCCTTAAAGTTCTTGGTGTAGAAGATTATGGAACATATAATGTTGTTGCTGGAGCAGTATCCTTTTTAGGATTCTTAAATAGTGCCATGTCTATGGCAACTCAAAGATTCTTCAATGTTGAGTTAGGAAAAAAGGATGGTGGAGATTTGAATAGTGTGTTCAATATGTCTATGAATATCCATTTTATCATAGGAATTATTGTCGTTATACTGGCAGAGACCATAGGTCTTTGGCTTGTCAATTATAAGCTTAATATTCCTGATGGTAGAATGTTCGCTGCGAATTGTGCATTTCAATGTGTTGTTGCGAGTACTTTTCTTAGTATTATTCAGGTTCCATACAATTCTGCCATTTTTGCCTATGAAAAAATGGATATTTTCGCCTATTTGAGTGTTTTTGAGGTGTTTCTGAAACTTGGCTTAACCTTTTTGTTATTTTGGATAGATGCAGACAAACTTATTTTATATTCACTCCTTATGCTTGGAGTGCACGTATTAGTATTCCTTTTATATTCTGGCTATGTTTCCAAGAAGTTAAAAGGATGCAAAATCCATTTAATGTGGGATCAAAATAAATTCAAAGAACTATCTGGCTTTATGGGATGGAATATTTGTGGTCAGATAGCTCAAGTGCTCACGAATCAAGGAGTTAATATGGTTGCAAACGTGTTCTTTGGAGTTGTTCTGAATGCTGCAATGGCTATTACGAATCAAGTAAATGGAGCATTTACAATGTTTGTATATAACTTTCAGACCTCATTTCGCCCGCAGATCATGAAAAGTTATGCTGCAGAGCAATTTGCCGAAATGAAGAGTCTTGTTTACAGGGCATCAAAGGCTTCTTTCTTCCTTCTGTATTGTATTTCTATGCCTATTCTACTCAACATCAATTTTGTTTTGGATGTATGGCTGGATACTGTACCAGATCACTCTGCAATATTTTGTAAATTGCTTATTTGGTCCTCATTGTTGGAAGCCATTGGTATGCCATTAGTTATGGCAATTTTTGCTACCGGAAAAAACAAGTATTATCAGATTTTTGTAAGTCTTTTTATCTCTCTCAATCTTATTTTAACTTGGTTGTTCCTTCGTCTCGGTTTTTCTCCAGAATATATATTCTACACAAAGATAGGGGTTTCAATGCTTGTGATAGGTGTCCGTTTGTATTTTGCAAATAAACAAGCCAATATAGAAGTGCCTAAATTCTTTACCCAATCTATAATACCCATAGTGAAAGTTGTTGCAGTCACGGCACCGTTCTATTTTTTGACAAATAACTATGTTGAAACCAGTGGTTATCTTGCAAAAATACTGATGACAACAGCATTTCTACTTTTAATTATTATCTCAATATATATACTGGGATTAACATCTGGTGAACGTGCTTTTATAATAGGAACAATTAAAAACAAAATATTCAAAAAGAAATGAATCAATCGGTATTAGGATTATACTATGAAGAGTTCGTTGAGGGCGAGGAGATTAAGCATGCCCTTTCCAAGACAATCTTCGAAAGTGACAACAACTTTTTTTCACTCCTTACAATGAACCATCACCCAGTGCATACCAATGTTGATTATGCCAGCCACAACCAACACGGACAATTGCTTGTTGTCGGCACATTGGTGTTCTCACTTGTTGTCGGCATGACTGTTCCCGATATCAGCGGCAAGGCCATTGCCAACTTGGGTTATGAGAGCATTCGTCATTTGGCTCCAACTTTTATTGGCGATACCCTTTATGCCCGTACACGTATCATCAGCAAAAGGGAATCTAGTTCGAAACCCGACCGAGGTGTGGTGTATGTGGAAACTATCGGCTACAACCAACGTGGCGAGGATGTGATCTCGTTCCGTCGTAATGTGTTAGTAAAAAAGAAAAACTATTGATATGAAAACAGACTTTTTGACTCGTAGTTTGATGTTTGTGCCGGGGCACAACGACAGATTGATGCAGAGTGCGTCCCGAAGCAACGCCGATGTGTTGTTGCTCGACATTGAGGACAGTGTACAGCCTGTGGAGAACAAGCAGGTGGCTCGTGACAAGATAGTACAATATGTTAAAGAAGGGGTGTTCAAAGACCGTATCCTTTTTCCGCGTATCAACGACCGTGAGAGCGGCCATCTTCTTAAGGATGTCTATCAATTGGCTATAGAGGGCGTGGCAGGTTTCATGTATCCGAAAGCTCGTTGTGGCGAGGACATCTATTTTATTGGGAAGTTACTCGAAACCATTGAGTATGACAAAGGTTTTGCTCCAGGTACATTCAAGCTGATCCCACTTATTGAGACCACTGGAGCTGTAATGAACATTCAGGACATCTGCACGGCAAGCCCAAGGGTGGTGGCCGTTGCTTTCGGTTGTGAGGATTACGTCACGGACCTTGAGGGCAAGCATGACATTGAAGGTCAGAGCATATTCTTTGCTCGCAATATGATAGTGAACGGCGCTCACAATTGTGGTGTGTCAGCAATCGATACGGTTCATATCCGTGTCCACGACTTGGATGATTTGGAGCACAACCTCATCTTGTCGAAAAAGCTTGGCTTCGATGGTATGCTTATCCTCAACCCCAAAGAGTTGCCGTTGTGCCACCGTTATTACTCTCCCTCGCCCGAAGAAGTAGAGTGGGCCGAAGAAATGGTTCGGTTAACTGAAGAAGCTATCCAAGAAGGGAAAGGTGTAGCGGTGAAGGACGACAAGTTCATTGGCCCTCCGATGCTCAAAATGGCACAGGAGGTGCTGAAGAAGAACAATTTGTGTAAACTGCATGGAGCGTTTGATTAGGGGGCAAGGTTTTAACTAAAGAAAACAAAGTATATAATTATGAAAGAATCTTGGTTAACTTTAAGTTTATTATAACTCCTGGTTTTAATGAATACGAAGCTCATCATACCTCCAATGTTGAAGATGGCAAAGAAAACACTAAATAAAAGTAACTAAATTAAAAAAAGGAACAATAGAATGGAACAAAAGGACCAAATAAGACATACACAAAAAAGGATTGAAGAAGACCTGAAAAATATTGGAGTGTTAAGGGGAGATACGCTTTTTTTGAGAGTTTCATACAAGGCTATTGGTTCAATTGAGGGTGGACCCGTTGGTTTTATTAAAGCACTTGAGAATGTCGTTGGTGAGGAGGGCACAATAATCATGACGGCGTTTTCAAATACACATATAAGGCAATTACGATGGTTTTACAGGAATGAATGCTATTCGTCTTCTAATATTCCCAAACCCTTTACCGGCATTCTTCCGACTTTGGCATTAACTCTTCCAGAAACACAGATTTCAAAAAAACTAGAATTTCCGTTTGTTGTTATTGGGAAGCATTCAACATATCTCACTGAAAACCATACACATGAAAAATATGGATATTGGTTGTTACAAGAAGCAATAGAAAAATTTGGATGCAAATGCCTTCGAATTGGAGGCGAGCCTTTTGTTGGAAGTACGCATATTGCCTTTGATGACATTTTGAAAGAAAAAGGGTTTTATCATACAAAACTCAAATATGGTTTATGGTTGAACGAAAATGGTAAGAAGAAATGGTACGATACCCCAAATACAGTGTTTTGTAGAGCTGGCTTCAAATACTATGTAGATGAAATTGTTAATGCATCTAAGCTTAGTGATGGTTATGTGGGCAATGGATACGCCATTCTTACTGATATGCAAAAATCTTTGGCAAAAGAAAGAGAGATGTTTAGAAAGGATATAAGAATAACACTCTGTGATAATCCCGATTGCCTTAATTGCCGAACTTCATATTCTTTTTCTGACGAGACAAATTGGATTTATTTCAAAAGGCAATTTCGAAATTTGTTTACTAGTAAAAGAAAAAATGCAATCAGCTCTATAGTCTCACTTATTTATAAAGTATTGCTTGGAATACCGGTTCAGGGTAATAAATAAATTGATTTCTTATGAAAATACTAATTGCTGGCGATTTTTATCCAAGAAGAAGGATTAATCAATTTTTGAAAAAGGGTGATTATTCTTTTTTTGACGATATTGCCCCTATAGTTAAAGAAAGCGATTACTCAATTGTTAATTTTGAGAGTTGTATTGCATCGGACAATGATACACCTATTGAAAAAACTGGTCCGAACTTGAAATGTGAAAAGGAGGCAATGGCAGCAGTGAAATACGCTGGATTTAACTGCGTTACTTTGGCAAATAATCATTTTAGGGATTTTGGTGATCAGGGTGTTAGTCAAACCATAAAAGAATGTAAGCAAAATGGGGTCGATTATGTAGGAGGAGGAGAGAATTTGGACAATGCAAAAAGTGTTCTCTATAAAAAAATAAATGGAAAAATCATTGCAATAATAAACAGATGCGAAAATGAGTGGTCCATCGCAACTAATAACCGAGGTGGTTCGGCTCCATTGGATATAATAGATGATTATTACCAGATTAAAGCAGCAAAAAACAAAGCCGATTATGTCCTTGTGATTACTCATGGCGGGATAGAGAAGTATTCTTATCCTACACCCAGAATGAAACAGCAATATAGATTTTATATTGATGCAGGGGCAGATGCTGTAGTTAATCACCATCAACACTGTATTAGCGGTTATGAATTATATCATAATAACCCCATCTTTTATGGATTAGGAAATTTTTGTTTTGACTGGGTTACGGCATCTCTAAAATGGTGGGAAGAAGGATTTATGCTAATGCTTGATTTTAATGAAGATAAAATTGGCTTTGTAATGTATCCATATATTCAATTCTCTGTTGAACCAAAGGTACAAATCATAAAAGACAAATCAAGCTTCGAAGAAGAAATAAATGAAATCAACAAGATTATTGCTGATGATGATTTATTAATAAATAAGTTTTCGGAATGGGTTTTGAGGAGAAATAGCCTTTCACTTTTTGAACCATATAACTCAAGGTTATCAATGGGTTTATTTGCAAGACATTTGCTTCCTTCTTTTGTTAGTGAATCTAAGAAAAGGCAGATTCTGAATTTAGTTCGGTGTGAATCCCATCGGGAGTCACTTATTAAAGCATTATCCAAAGAATAGAAATCATGAAAGTACTATTTGTTGGTGATATTATGCCTTCTGGTAATTGTTCTGGAAATCCAATAAGTGTTTCTAAACGATTGAATAATCATCTTTCGAGTTTCGATTTTAGAGTTGCTACATTTGAGTCTGCGATAGGAAATAGTGGGGATGTTGATGAAACGAAACAACCGAAGTCGGAAGTTGCTGTATGGTCAAAAAAAGAAGACCTTATTAAATTAACTGATTTAGGAATCAATGTGGTTTCTCTTGCCAACAATCATGCATGTGATTGCGGAATTGGTATGATGTTAAATCTGCGTGACGAGTTAGGTGCAATTGGAATAAAAACTATCGGAGCTGGCAGGAACATTAAAGAGGCAATGCGCCCTGTCATTTTGGAAAAAGATGGCGAAACCTTGGCGCTTATTGGGGTCTGTGAGGATAATCCAAATTCACTCGGAACGTTGCGTTTTGCCACCGAATTTGATGGAGGCATTTACAAATACGATGAATATAGAATTATTGAACAAATCAGACAATTAAAGGAAAAATACACCTATGTTGGTGTAGTTATCCATTGGGGAGTTGAGCATAAATGGTTGCCAGAATTGTTTGATGTAGAAGCTGGAAATAAAATGATTGATGCGGGTGCTGACATGATTATAGGTGGTCATCCACATCATATTCAACCCATGATGACATATAAAGGTCGTCCGGTTTTCTATAGTTTAGGTAATTTTCATTTTCCCAATTTTTGTCTTGATAAAGTTTCTAATGTTTATTACCCAGATGAAGCTGAATTAAAGAGTTTGCCGGTTTTTAGTTGGATGGCTCCAAACAAGCGGGACTTCGCTATGATTTATTTTTGGAAATATTATGGACGTTTAGGAATAGTCGCTTCTGTTTTTTTTAAAAAGGGATGCGTCAAGGCAAAAAAACAATTCGTGATTTATAAAAAGGGCTATATATCCTTTTCTTTAATTGGATGGTGGCAGTCCATGAAACTGAATATTTTTTCTCACTTTGTTGGAAAAAATGCTTCTATCAGAATCAACTATTTGCTAACGTTTGCAAGAGCTATTATTGAAAATAAAGTTCTTGCAAAGTTTATGAAAAAATACGATTTTAATAATTATATAAGTAAGCATAACTACAACATTTAATAAATCAAATTAATAGATTTCTAATGAAAAGTATTAAGAAGTTAGTAATTATATTGTTTACCTTATTGAGGCATCATCCATTGAAGTCAATATGGTTTAATATTAAGGTATTCCCGTTCAAACAAGCAATTCGGTTGCCAATTCTTTTGTATTCAGATATAGAATTTAGGAATCTCTCAGGGAAAATCGTATTGTTAGGTCCAGTTCCCACTTTTGGAATTAAAATTGGTTATAATAGATGTTATACGATTACAAGTCGTCCTAAAACTGTATGGGATATTCGTGGTAAATTGATATTTAAAGGTCCTGTAAGTTTTTTAAATGGTTCTTATATTTTAGTAGGGGATGGAGGAGAACTTACAATAGGAACTAATGGTACGATATTCGGCTCTGATACAAAAATATTATGTTTTGAGAGCATTACTATAGGGGATAATGTTCGTGTTTCTTGGGAAAATCAGTTTTATGATACTAGTTTTCATTATGTTGAGACCGAAAAAGGATGCTCAAAATTGAGTAAACCGATAATAATAGGGAATAATTGTTGGATAGGTAATCGTAGTACGATAAGCAAGGGGTGCATTTTACCAGACTATTCAATTATTGGGAATGGTAGTTTAGCAAACAAAGACTATTCTGAACATGGCGAGTATTGTTTATATATAGGATACCCTGCGGTATTAAAAAAAGTTGGCGTTAAAAGAGTATTTGATAGGCAGCGTGAAGCTGAGTTAGATTCTAGTTACGGCTATCATAGAAACTTTTTTTAATCTATTGTTATTTGAGTCAAATAGTAACAAAAACACCTTTCGTTATTTTTTATTATGATTAAAGCAATTAAAACATTGTATAAGGGAGTAATTTTCCGTTTAAAAGAGTTAAATAGACTATTCACGAACAAATCTATTATTAATGGAGCATCGTATTTTCCTGAATATGCTGATCGTCGAAAAACAAAAGCTATTATATTCTTTGATCAATTTAAAAATATTCTTAAATACGGAGATGTTAACGATTTTTATTATTTATATGGCTTTGATATCAGAGGGTTGCGTGATGAAAAAGAATATGTGGATTATGCAAAGTTTAGGGCTCGAAGAGAAGATTTAATGCATAGAAGCAATAACTCACAAGTTGCTATTTTGAGGGACAAGTTTTATTTTAGTATTGTTTCAGAAGCATTGGGATTTAGATCACCTCGTACCATTGCTGTAATCACAAATGATAGTGTATATCTTTTCAATTCTAAACAAACAATTTCTTTGACAGAGTTTGTTCAGAATCATAACATAGATTCCTATGTGAAATTGATTGATGGAGAATGTGCGAATGGTGTCTTTGAAGTGAGAATAAATGAGGGGATTATAAGTATAGATGGTGAAAGCTCATCTATTGATATGTTTAGGAAACAAATTACCGGAGGTTCTTTTCTTGTTCAAGAAAAAATATATCAACACGAATTATTAAACAGACTACATCCTCAATCAAGTAATACAATTCGATTAATAACCAAGTACAATAGCAACACGGATAGTGTTATTGTTTTACCAAGTTTTTTCAGAGTTGGAACAGGAGATATGCGTGTTGATAATTGGGCGGCTGGTGGTCTTGCTTTAGGAATTAGCACAGAATCTGGACGTTTAGGTGAGTGGGGCTATTATAAACCTGGTTATGGATTGAAAACAAAAATACATCCTGATACAGGAATTGTTTTCAAGGATTATGAAATACCTTATTTTGCTGAAGCAAAAGATTTAGTAATAAGGTATCATATGCACTTTAAGAATGTACATTCAATTGGCTGGGATGTTGCTATTACCCCTGATGGTCCTTGTATAATTGAAGGTAATGATAATTGGGAAATAAGTGTTGTACAGGTAACCAATCATGGAATGAGAAAAGAATTTGAACAATACATGTAAAAACAAATAGTTATGCAATTTGGATTCATCAAGCCCACCTATCCGGGCGAAAAAAGAGTGGCATTGTTGCCCGAACACATTACACCCGAATTTGAAAACGAGCTTATCATCGAAACAGGATATGGCTCCAATTTGGGTATTGACGACTCTACTTATGAGGCAAAAGGTTGTAAAATTGACACCCGAGCCAACATTTTCAAAAAATGTGACACGGTTTTCTGTTTGAAACTCATTCAGCCAGAGGACTATGATTTGTTGCGTCAAGGTCAAATGATTATAGGTTGGACGCATCCAACGGGTTCTGGTACCGAGTTTTATCAGAATGTTGCCTGCAAAAAAGGGCTTCACATCGTTGACCTTGATAATATTTATCCTACAGCCCATATCGGTAACAAGCATATTCCTGTTCCTTTCATCAGAAAGAACTTCGTGTGGAAAAACAGCTTTTATGCAGGTGTTGCCAGTGTGCAGCATGCGTTGCTTCATTTTGGTTTCTATCCTGATTCGAATCATAAGATTGCAGTTTTAGCCAGTGGTAGCTGTTCGCAGGGAGCATACAATTACATTTCAAAGTACAATGCGGATGTGCGCATGTTCTATCGTAAGACTATGAACGAGTTTTATGAAACTATTGGTGAATATGATATTATTATCAATGGTATTGAGGTTGACAATTCGGTTGCTCATATTATTACCAAAGAGCAGTTGAAACAAGTGAAACGTGGGTGTCTCATCATCGATTCTGCTGCCGATGCAGGCAACGCTATTGAAGGGACGCGTTATATGTCTATTGCGGAACCAATGTATGAGGAAGATGGTCTTTTCTTTTACGAAGTTAATAATGCTCCTTCGTTGCTATATCGAAAAACGAGTTTTGAAATCAGCAAATCGTTCTCAGAATGGGTCTATAAAAAGGATGTGAAACGTTTTTGGGAATTGTTTGAATAAAAAGAGATATAATGAAAAAAATAGGCATATTCACAACCCCAATGGGGCCAAAAGTGGTGGAGCAAGCCATCAAGTCTTGCCAAGAATTGGGAGTGGATTATCAAGTGGTGGATATCTTTTCCGCTAACTGGATTGAAAACGTTAATGCGGCTGGTGATTGCGATGGCTTTTTCTGCCCATCGAACTGCATCTCACAAGAGCTAAAAACCATTCAAGACGAACGGTATTACTTTGTCTCACAGGTAATGAAGCGCCCCATCTACCCTGACTACACCGGCCTCTATATTCACGAAAGTAAACGCAACATGGCCGCTTGGCTTGAAATCAATGGCTATCCTCACGCCAAGACTAGGACGTTTACAAACAGAAAAGAAGCTTTGGAGTATTTAGAGACTTGTCAATATCCTATTGTGACCAAAGCCAATGTGGGTGCAGGTGCTTCGAAGGTGGTTATTATAAAGAGGAAGGCAAAAGCCAAACGCATGGCCAAGAAATGCCTTAGCGATTCGAGATTTAAGTTTTTGAAACTGGGATGGGCATACAAGATGCGGTTTCATCATTGGTATGTACCACCAATGTGGGATGTGCGCAATAGGCAGAAAGATTATTTCATCGTGCAAGATTTTGTGAAGGATGTTTTGCATGAATGGCGTATCCTCAAAGTGGGTGATTCTTATTTTGGTCATCAAAAGTTGCTGAAAGGACAATTTGCCAGTGGTTCTGGTATGGTTGGCTGGGTAGCTCCACCGCGCGAGTTGTTGGATCTGGTACGGGAAATATGCGAAAAAGGAGGTTTCAATTGTATGGATGTCGATATTTTTGAAAGCAAGGACGGCTCATATTCCATCAATGAATTGCAAGCTTTTTTCGGCTCTTATCTTGATTACCAAATGAGTATTGAGGGTCATCATGGTCGTTATGTGTACAAAGACGGAGACTTTATTTTTGAAGAAGGTGATTTCAACATATTAGGATCGACGAAATTGAAGATTGAAGATTTTGTGAGAATACTTGGTATCAATACTTAGTTATTTTTTAATTATATGACTCATTATAAGCTACATAGCGCGTATTGTACCGAGCATTCGCCCTGTTTTAGGGCATGTTCCAGTCCATAAACAAGAGCTCTCGGGAAAGATGG
>Ga0247610_10003323_pt1 | contig 17741 bp, 9 predicted proteins | sample 174DNAGHGhighgp2_FD_193483 | JGI IMG/M metagenome (GOLD analysis project Ga0247610, IMG submission 193483) | Sheep rumen microbial communities from Palmerston North, Manawatu-Wanganui, New Zealand - 1742 DNA GHGhigh gp2 | ecosystem: Host-associated > Mammals > Digestive system > Stomach > Rumen ... | reverse complement strand
GTGACAACACAAGGACCAGCTTCGATAACAGTGCACGGTACATTCTTACCGTCGGCACTGAAAACGGATGTCATTCCGATTTTTCTTCCAATTAATCCTGGCATTTCAGTTTAAAATTAATAATGTTTTAAATATAATAAAATTCCTTTTTAAGTGTCATCTTTGCCATCCGAGGCGCACAAACCCACTTAAAAAGGAACCTCAACCGCTTCATTTTTGAAGGCTAAGTTGCTCTTTATCAGGGTATTGATAGCTCTCGGGCCAGCGCAATACGCACTTTTGCGGCTGCAAAGGTACATATTATATGCGATATACACAAGATTTTCTACCTACCCAGCTAAAGATTTAAGATTTTTTATACTTTTAAGTATCTTTTATCATTGCAATCCTTGCCACTGTCCACGAATTGGCTTGCATTGTGTGTACAAACTGGGGCAGTTGAACACCTGATGAAGCTCACTGTCCGACTGCTTGATGATCTCCACACTCCGTTGGTGGGCATCCCAACCGTCGCCCATGATATACAGGTAGACCACCCTACCCTCTCCGGAGAACTGCAGATCCTGGTGCGCATTCACACTCGCCTTCATCTCCACCGTATAGGGACGTTTCGGCGAATAGCCGTTCTGCGGCGTGGCACCCTTCAGCACAGCGGCAGGCAGATAACGCTGGTGATTGCTGTCGTTGGCAGGAGCATATTCCGAAGTGCCGTACTTCTGCTTCAGCTGTGACACGACGGAATTGACGTTCGACGGCCAGCTGATCAGCTGGATGCAGCGCAGACCCTCCTCACGGTTGCGACCGTAAATCTCCATCGCCATCGGCATCATCGCAGCCGTACCGTGGGGCGTCTTGCCCAGGAACTCCTTATAGAGTGCCTCAAACTCCTCATAGTCCTTCGGCACATTGGTGAAAGTCACCACGCCCGCTGCACTCTTGTTATACTTCTCGGCGGTCAGTTTACCTTTCATCGTGTACTGATGCTCGCCATAATTCCATGTGCTCTGTGCTTGAGCCGACAGCCCCAACACACAAGCCATTACAATAAGAAATACCTTCTTCATTTTATTCTATTTCACAAAAACCTTTTTACCATTTCTTATATAGATACCCTTTGTGGGTTGTTTTACCTCTATGCCCTGCAAGGTGTACCACTTATCCTTTGAATATTGAACATTGAACATTGAATATTGAACATTATCCTTTAGCGTAGCGCCGATGGCGGTAGGCTCTAGTACATAGGCAAGAATCTGTGTCAACACCTTTTTAGACCTGTATGGGAAATATTCTGTGAGCAGACGGTTACGCTCACGCATATAGTATTTGTCTACGGTGTAGAGTTTGCCTGCACCGTATGCATACTGGTGTACGTCGCGGCGGTAGTCACCCCAGCGGGCGGACTCATCGTAAATGGCTGTAGAGATGGTGTTGTACAGGCTGTCCCACACTTCCACCACCGATGTCTCGCCCAGCAGACCGTCGTCGGCTAATAGTTCTTTGGCACGGGCCCGATAACGGGCGGCAAAGTCGTTGTTCTTCAGCAGGCCTTGGAAGATGGTAGTGGAGGCTCCCTTATGTTTAGAACCGGCAGAAAGGTTCTCGTCAACATTCTCGAAGATTATCTCTGTATCCCAGCAGAGGAACCTGAAACCCTGACTGTCCTGCCCCCGACGACGCAGGGCATACCAGTTGTGATGGTCCCAGTCGGTATTGCCAGCATACTGGTTGATGAGCATGTAGTCGATGAAAGCGTCTATGTCAAGCAGCGTGTCGAGCTTGGCATAGCTTTGGGCATCGGCAGCATCGGCCGCCGTCTCGAGCATCTCTTCCCAGGCATCCAGTGTACCCTCGGCAGCCTCGATATGATTGCCGCCGTCTTCTTCGATCTTAATCACATCGATGTCACTCTTCTTGCCACCGAGATGATCCTTACCAAACTGTCCGTCGACACGCTCGGCGATATTATAGAGTCCCCAATACATCCCATTAAGAAATAGGTGTACGTAGAGAGCATTGACACTGGTGTGCCCCATCTTGCGCTGCATCCTTCGTGCCCATACGTCTCGCGTGTACTGGGCTTCCTGACGATTGCCCTCCATCCAGTGCTGCCAGGAGTTGCCGAAGTGACAGCGTAGCACCAGCTGCTTGAACACCTGCGGTTCATCTTCGCCAAAGAGCGGATATTCCAGTTTGTCGGGACCGTATTCATCTTTGAACACCAGCCGGAAGGAATGCTTGGGATTCTTCTCTGCCAACCGACCGTGACCGCCGTGCAGCCTCATGCCGCAGTCGATGGTCAGGTCGTGCCGCTGTGGTCCGCCGAAGAGCTCTATGCTGGCAGGACGCGTCCAACCGTGTCCCGTCGCATCGCCCACAGGAGGACCAGTGTAGATGTAGATGCCTCCCTTCTCCTCATCGTTCACGCGACTGAAGAAGTTTTCCTTGTCAGAAACGAGTGAGAGGATAGGCAACTGCCACAGACCCTCGATGATCTTTGGCCGCAGCTCACTGTCGCCGGTCATCTCCGGATCCATCTCATAGTCGGCCACAGCCGTTCCCGTTATCTGGCTGTACTTGCCCCATTTGGCAGGATAGCCTTCTGGATTGTTCGGCTGATTCAGCACGGAGTTGACAAAGATATAGGTGGCCGTAGTGACAGGAGAGACCACGGAGCCATTCTTCACCTCAACAGCTCTCAACAGCGTGGTTGAGGTCAGAAGCAACGGTTCGGTGTACAATGTGCTCTGAGCCGTAGGTTCACTACCGTCAGTAGTGTACCTGATCTCCGAGTCCGCTCCCTGGGGCGTGATGCCGACCGTCAGGCTTGCCTCGTCATACAGACCATGCGGCAGGTCAAACCGAGGCTGCGCGGTTGCGGCCCATGTCATCAGCGCCATCAGAGCAACTGTCACTATCCGTTTCATGTCCGTATGAACACCTTTGTTCAGAATATCATCTTCTTTGTCTTACCATCGGTACTACGGAGGATGAGGATCTGGCCCTTGCGAGGCGACTGTACTCTGCGGCCCTGCAAGTCATAGAGACCTGTGCTCTGGGCTCCGCCAACTCTCATCTGACGGATGCCACTTGCAGTATCCGTGATGATCTTGCACTCCAACAGCAGAAATTCATGGAAACCGCCAAAGGTGGACTCGTCGGTGAAACGGATGACGAAGTTACCCTTCTCCGTAACAGTAAACGGCAGCTCATGACGCTCGGCTGAACTCACATCGCCCCGCTCACCTTTCACGTTAGGAGCAGCCTGCTGGACTTGTGAAGTCACAACTGCAACGCCTGCTGCATCGAGCAACTCCACCTTATACTGAGGCTCCTCTTTCCAGGCGGCCGTTGCATACACGAGCTTGTAACTGCCTGCCTCCAGCGTCAGCGGACTGTTGGTCTGACTGCCGGTCTCTGCCTTCCCGTTGCGCCAATAGAGCGCACTGCCCTGATAGCCCTGGAATCCGACAAAGGTACGGGCTCCCTGCGAATAGGTATTGGGATACTGATGGACGTCGTCATTCTCCTGTACACAGAGCCAGCCCTTCGGCATAGCCCCTTCGGCCACATTCGTGAAATCGAGTTTATAGACGGTCTCCTTCTCCTCGTCGATGACCGACTTCTTTTCAAAGACAGGCTGAATGACCGCATTGTCGTCAGTCATCACAAAGGTCACCACATTGGCCTCGGGATCGAAGGCGATGGTCTTCTCCATCGTGAAGTAGACAGAGTTTATCACGCGCAATTCTGTCAGCACGTAGCCCTCTTCCGGATTGACAGTCAGCGTGACAGTCTCACCCTCTGCAGCCTCCTCAACGTCAGAGACGACGCTGCCATGCTCGGCCTCACGGACGCTGACCAGGAACTTTTCGGCCTCCGCTTCGGCAGGCGTGTAGATAATCTGGTCGACGAGCATCCCGATGCCGTCAGTATTATTCAGGCGAAGGTCGTTGGTGCCCTCGTTCAGATGGACCGTGAAGGTGGACTTCAGCCAGTTGTTCTTGCCAGCCTCTTCGATGTCGATGGACTGCGTCTCTCCATTGACGATGGCCTCCATCTTACCGGCTTTCGTCGTCTGACTGTAACGTACAGCAATGGTATAGTCGCCAGCCTTATCCAGCGTCAACTGATGGCGCAGCGAACCGTTTTTGCTGGTACTGAACGAGACATAGCCCAAGGCAGCAAACTCATTCACGTCATCGGGCACCTTGCCGTTGGTGGTAAAGCAGATGCCGGAGACACTCTTGTAATCCATATTCTCAGCCTCGATGACGATGGGCAGATGGCTCTCGGCAGGCTGTTGGGGAATAGCCAACGGCTGGGCCACATCGGCAGCAGGTCGGCTGTTGGTGCCGGCACACTGGATCGTGACATTGACAGGTCCCAGATGGTCTATGCTCAGCGTATAGACACCATTCTCGGCATCCCACGCCTCCGTAGGTTCGGCCGTCGCCGACTCACGAAGCGTCAATGTGTAGCTTGGAGCAGACGAGACACCCTTGACGGTGATGACGTCTATGACCGTCGTCGTAGTATCCGTACGGAAATTGTTCAGATAGAAGTCGATGTGGTCGTTGTACTCACGGACGACACCGCTCGACAGTTTGCCGTAGTTCAGGATGAGCGAGTCGCAGGTGTTATACGCCAGGGGGATGCGCCCCTCGGCTGTTGTCTTCTTGTTCAGATAGGAATACGGGGTGTAGGTTACCAGCTGGTTCCCCATGCGGGCCACAAAGAGGTCGCCCGTCGATATCTCGGGATACTGCTCGTTGAACTCGTCGACCTTCTTCTGGAGGTTACTCCACTGCTGAGTGCGCTTCGACTTCTGCACCTGCACGGGAATGCTCTTTGCCAGGTCATCGTAGAGTTCGAGCGTAACGGGAATGGTGGCATAGCGGCCCGTCTTCTTGAAATAGCAGTAGTTCTCCATCCACTGGCCATTACCCTTGTTCATCGGATCGTCCTGCTTGTAAAGCTTGTCGTAGAGGTTGCCCCAGGCGGCATACTTGTCTTCATCACTGCCTGTATTCACGTCGTTGACCACTACGACCTTCGTGCGGTCGACGACCTCCTTTCGTGTGGGAACGCGCAGGGTGCCATCGATGACCTTACGGAACATATCCGTCCAAATGGCCTTGAAATGGGGAGCCGGTGCCCAGTTGCGACGGCTATAGCCATCAACGATCTTCGCGTTGGTCTCTGTGAAGCCCTCGCCGCCGTTCGTCCACGTCAGTTCAGGACCGTCCCAGACGGCACCGCCGTTGATGCCCGTCTGTTCCATCACCGTACCGATGCCGGCAGCACCAGGATACTTACACTTGCCTTCGCCCTTCAGGTCGCTCATGGCACCTTCCCAACCGCAGTAGTCGTAGCGCACGCCATAGTTCTTGGCCAACCCGGAGATGAACGGAGCAATAGTCACACTCTCGTTGTTGTAGAAACAGCTCGACGTGGTGTACTTATAAAGCCAGAGAATGCTCTCTGGATACTTCTTACAAGCTTCGAGCAGCTTCGGCTCGCGCTTCATCTCACCGATGGGGTTCAGCGGATGACTCCAGATGTTGCCACAGAAGCTCACCGTCAGGAAACCACCATACTTGTGGGACATCTCTACCAGATTGGCAAACAAGGCCCAGCGAGACGACTGTTTCGAAGAGCTCTTGTCGCCAGGTTCGTCGAAGCCCCAGAACTGCTCGGCATAGTTCCAGCCTAAGAAATTGGGATAGCGCTTGAAGAAATATTCAAACGTCTCCAGGTCGCCGTCCTGTATATGTGTATGACCGCCACTGGCCGGCTGACAGGTAAACCACACGCCGTTCTTCTGGCACACAGAGCCCCACGACTTGTAGGTTCGCACGGCCGAGCGAGGTCTTGTATAGATATTCTTCTCCTTATCGTACGCACACGACATAGAAAGGTTCATACACACATAAGGCCTGACATCCTCTGGTATCAGGTCGATAATCTTCTGCGGATCAGCAGCAAACCATACGTCAACGTGAATCAGCCACAAGGGATGTTCGTTGTCAATAGGACGGCGCTGCTGTGCCGTCGCCGCCAAGGTCATGAGTGCCATCAGGACACCAATCATCATTCTTTTCATATTTCCTGTTCTGTTAATTAGATTTCGACTTATATCGCATATATCCTAATTGTTAGGACCGAGGTAAGACGGTTGCAGACCGCCCCAGTCGATGATGACCTTCTGGAGCATCTGACCTGGGTCGAGGGCCTGGAAGGTGAGGGTATGGGAACGTTTGCTCCTGTCGACAGCAAAGCGCAGACGGCAGGGAGCTCCGTTTCGCATGACCTGATCCTTCCAATTCCGGTCATATTCCTTGAACTTATTCTCAAACGTCTGGGGCTGACTTCCGTCAACAGTCACACTCACACAGTTACTCTTTCCGGCATAGAGCGGCCAGAAAGGAACCGTATAAAAGAACACGTCAACGCTGTCGGCATCGACGGCATCAAAATCATAGGTGGCAGAGCCTAACTGCATCACTTGCCAATCGTAACCAAGACCTTTAATGAGCCTTGCGTCGTCAGACTTTGAAGCAAACTGAGCGAGGTTGAGCACCTGACAACCCTGCAGCGGCTCATTCTGAGGCGACAAATCGACAGGCGTCATTCCTGCTCCCTCGGAAAAAGCGACATCCGGCATCTTCTGGTAGAGGGCACACCAGCCCGGAGCCAGAGCCATCATACCACGCCACTTGCCGTCGAGCAGACTGTTGTAACGACGATTGAGCGTATTGATGCTGTCATAGGCAATCTGCGACTGGCGTGCAGCCCAGTTGGCCTCTGCCCTACGTCCCTGGGCGAGAAGTTCGTGATTCAGCTGTGCCATGAGGAACTTGCGATTCATCTGATAGGCGGCCTGCATGGGGAACTGCACCATCTCAAACCACGAAGCTTTCAGAAGACTTTGAACTTTACGATTAGACGTATTAAGCGAATCAAAGGAATTGGCGATGGCCTCGACTTCGTCGGAGATACGCTGATAATCAGCCAAACGGTGCTGGGCTTCATCGTAGTTCAGGAAAGAATACTCTGTGGGTTTCAAACCTGTGTGAGCCTCATCGTCCCACTCGAACTCCCAACCCATGAATTCTGGCCTACGACTCCAGGCGAGACGGTAGTAAGTGTCGAGGAGACTTTGAACTTTGCGCTCGGCTTTGCCGCTTCGCTCTGCGAAGAACTTTGAGCTTTGAACTTTATGATTACCGAAGAGGCGGGTGAGGAGGTCGGTCTGGTGGCGGTTAACAGTGTCGAAGTCGAAGGCGTGGATATTCCAGGCCATGTCCATGAAGGTCTGGATGCCGAGTTCCATGGGTTTGATGTCGCCCACGTTGAGCAGCCAGTAACGGTCTGCCCCGTTGTCGTAGGCCTTCTTCAGTTCCTCGTACATCAGCACCGGCGGCGTTGTGTTGAGCCACAGATAGTCATGCGGAGCCCCAAGATAACTCAAGTGGTAATAGACGCCTGCCCTACCCTTGCGCTGCTGCTCTTCGGGATTCGACACACGCTTCATATAGCCGTAGTTGTCATCGACCCAGACGAGGGTGATATCATCGGGCACTTGCAGGCCGTTCTCATAGATATCCATGGTCTCCTTATAGGGCACGAAAATCTGCGGGATCTCCGTCGCCTGCCTGCCGATATGTTTCTCTAACAGCTGACGCTGTTCGTCGATGACCTTCGCTATCAGCGGTACGCGCTCTTCCAAGGGCAGGTTGCCTCGCAGGCCGGCATCATGAAGTCCGCGCATGGCGGTGGTATAGATATTCTCGTATTTGGAGGCCGCCGAAAGACGGTCGTCCCACTTCTGCAAGATGGTCTCACGGTTGGTCTTATAATTCCAGTCACCATCACGCAACTGATCCCATTCCGTCGAAGCGGCATTGTTCAGCAGCAATGGTTCGCAGTGAGAGGTCGTAATAATGATACCAAACGAATCGCAAACCACCTTACTCTGCGGATGAGAATAGAATGCACCTGTACACGAATGCATGGCCGGTGCCAACATATTTGCCTTCAGACGGAGCAGCAGCTCACAGACACGGGCGTAGGTCTTGGGGCCGATGTCACCCAGCTCTCGCTCATAATTCGACGCAGCCCAGGGTTTCAGTCCCCAGTCCTCATCATTGATGAAGATGCCACGATACCTGACCGTCGGCTCACCCGAGGCATAGTAGTCGCAGTCGACAGCGGCCTGCGGATTCTGTCTGACAGGCACGTCAGCCCACCAATACCAAGGCGAGACACCGATTCGCTGCGACACCTCATAAATGCCATAAATGGTACCACGGGTGTTGCTGCCGGCAATCACCAGACGGGGCTTAGGTTCGTTGGTCACAGTAATGACATAACTCTCCCATTTGTCCTTCAGGTCCTGTTCCTTCAGCAGTCCCTTTGCAATGAGCTTTTCAATGGTCTTGCTGCCGTAGGTACCTACGACGATTTGACCACCTTCGTTCCCTACGTCATCTTTCCCTGCACCTGTCACTCTCTCAATATCAAGACGGAGATCATTGATGGCACGGAGCACCTGCTTAGGTTCCTCCTGGGAATAACTGACAGTGGCATTACGCACCTTGAAACTCCGACCCTGCGCGCAGAGAGGAACGACTATCAGCAATAGCAACAATTTCTTCATCATATATATATAATGTTATAATTCCTTGGTTACGACTGATTTGGTTTTTAGAAAAGCCCAGACTTACACAAGTCCAGGCTTTCTTAACTAACAATATTCACTATCTCCATATGAAAAAACTATGGTGCAAAGGTACGATTGTTTTTCAATTTTGCCAAAGAATTTTGTTTCATGCCATATTGGAAAATGTCACAACCGGCAAATAAAGATACGTCTGAAACATTTTTGATGTCTTCATGAAACATTGAAGCATTTGCAAAAAAAGAGGGCATGCTCAAAAGTGCACACCCTCTTCGGAATTAATCATCTACTATATATTCAAATGCCGTTTATTTCAGGATCACCTTCTTACCGTTCTGGATGAACAGGCCCTTAGAAGGATTAGCAATGCGCATACCCTGCAGGTTGTAGTAAGCATTGTCTTTCTTCACATTCTTCACGGCCTTGATGGCAGTCTGACCACCCTTCCAGAGATAGACAGCAGTCACAGTTACAGGGAACTCACCACCCCAGGCGTTCTTCAGGCAGTGCAGGTGGCAGAAATCGTCAACACGCTCGTCACCGGTCTTATAACCTTCCTCATCACCATCACCATTAGCGGTCAGAGTCATGGTCTTGAGCTCTTCCAGGTCGATAGCCAGGCACTCAAGGTCAGCATTCCAGTGGGGATCGTCTGCATTGAAACCAACAACCAGGTTCTTCCAAGCACCCTCGTTGATAACGCGGTTACACATAACGCGCATACCAGGACCACCAGTACCGAAGATAATCAGCTTGTCATACTCAGAGATGTCGGCATACAGGTTGTATGTCACATTCTCAGCACCGAGGATACAAGAACCAGCACCAATCTCAGCGTTCAGGTTCCAGGCAGGAGTCATCTCACCTGTCATCTCAGCTTCCTTAGTACAATGTGTCTCATCATCGGGATTGCTCCACTGGAACCACATTTCGGGCACTACCTCTACCCACTGCTCAGGATCCATCCACTCGTCCTGTGCGTTTGCTGTTGTTACACCTGCCATCAAAGCGATAGCTGCAAAAACTGATTTAGTAAAAATCTTCATACTCAATAAATTTTAGTTAATAATGAATGTTATTTTTTTGTTTAAACGATAATTCTCGCTTTTCGGCTGCAAAAGTACAAACTTATTATATAACAGCCATAGAAAAACGTCTCATTACATTGCCTAAATGTTGCAATATAACGTTGCCTGAGAAAACAGGTCTTCCCAGGCAACGTTATGAGTTACTACTGCAAGGCATCTGCCAGGCTGGCGTAAGGCGACTTGCGGTTCAGGGCAGTTGACCACAGACCGGCATTGGCAGCCGATTCTACCACAGCCCCGAAAGTGATGCCGTACTGCTGGGCGCCCGGTACCTGCTGTTTGTAGGCAGCGACTGCCTGAGCCAGAGCCGTGCCAGCCTCCGCATCCGTACCGGAGACGGTCTGGATAGTCAGGCGGATCAGCTTGCCGGTAGCAGCCAGTTCCTTCAGCATCGTAGCAAAGCCGTTCGCATCAAACGAGGCGGCATCAATCGTGACCAGCGCGTCGATACCATTGATCTGATCCATGCCGGCAGCGTTAGCCGTCAGAAGGTGCAGCAGCTCAGCGCGTACGTCAGAATCCATCAGATATTCGCTCACGAACAGTTTGGCATCGCCGCGCTGCTCGCGCATCTTCTGTGCCGCATAGGCGAAATAGGTCTCACCCAAGTTCTGCTTCCAGATCAGATCTGCAGCCGACGTGACAGGGCAGTCGGCGACCGTCCAGTAGTTGATCAGGGGAGCAGCCTCCATAGCAGCAGCGATATAGTCGCTCAGGGCGCCGCCGATAATCTGGAACTTCTCTTCAGGAGTCTTCTCCACCTCGTAGGTCGGGCGATACTTGTATTTGAACGAGATGTTATCCACCAGGTAGTCGCAGTTCAGCAGCTTCGGTCCCAAGACGACGGTCACCTCCGTCTGTCCTTTCTGGTCGTCAGAGAAGGCCAGTGCCTCAAAGTCGATGTTGATCAGCCCGCGGCTCCAGGCATTCTGTTCGCAGCCGAAATCCTTAGGACTCTTGAACTCGGCGTTCTTGCCGCCCATGGCAAAAAAGATCTTCTGGTTGAGTGCCGTAGCATTCACAGCCTTATAGTCGAGCGTCAGTTCAGAGTAGTCGCCTAATTTGCGTCCCTCGGGGAACTGATAGGTGATGGCGACATAAGAGTTATTCGTCTTGGTGACATGGACCACATGCCCCGACTGGGCGTCAGGATCATCCTCCACGACTGCAGAACCCTTGCCCTCGTCGCCGGTAGCCTTCATCAGAGGATAAGTGGTGCCTAATGCATCCCCCTCGAAGTCGATGACATCGTAGCCCGTCACCTCATCCTCTTCGACCGTCTCCGGCGCAATCAGCTGAGAGAGATAGGTCGTATTGATGTTGGTGCTGGCGCAGAGAGCGGGAGCAAACACGTTGATACCCTTCTCGCAGACATCCTTGGCCATCGAGGCTGCTAAGAGCATATTGATATTGCCCTCATTATCCACCTGCTGGCTGTGGACAAAGAGGTCGGGAATCACCACATCATTGAAGTTGGAGAGCGTCAGCGAGGCGGCCGCAGTTCTCTCATCGAATTCTGCAGATGCTAATGTATTGCCCAAATGGAAATTGGCAGCGTCGATATAGGTCACTAATGTGCCGTACGAAGCCAGGCGCTCAGCCTCTGCGACAGATGCAGGTTTCTCGCCGGCAGCAGAAGAATTGTCAAACTCCTTGGCGCATCCCGTCATCAGTGCCGTCGCTGCAAAGAGGCCCAGCTGACAACCGATTGAAAATAGTTTCTGTTTCATAGCTTACTTGTTTCTTGATTACTTAAAAGTCTCTGACTTGACACCACGGGTCTTGACAGTCAGCACATACTTCTCTGAAACACTGATGCCGAGGCCGTCATTCGACACCTGGAAGTCAAGATACAGCGTGTCAGGATGGCGGTTGCCGACAAGCTGTGACTCGTCTGCCTCGACGAAGCGACCCGAGCCGCTCGCCGTGAAGCCGTCGGTATTCGTACTGACGGTGCAGTTGCCGCTATTGTCGAAGTTCAGCTGCAGTTCGCAGTTATAGGCCTTGCCGGAGGCATCCTTCGCAGCATAGTTCATCAACGAAGTATTCAGGCCCTTCGTAGTGACGAAAGCCGTAGCGCCCTGAAGGTCGCCGTTAATGAGATACTCTGCATGATACCTGTTCACATACTTCACGGCATAGAGTACGAAGTTCTTCTCAGATAGGATAGAATCGACACCCGTAGCCTTAATCATGCGGACGGGAATCACATAGTGGTTGGTGACCGACAGAGGATCATCAAAGAAGGCGTCCTCTAACTGCACTTCCACACCGCCGACAGGATCGCCCTTAGGAATCACAATAGTATTGCCCAGCAGCCTGTAATAACTCTCCGGCATCGGAGTAACATCCGTCCCGTCTGCGAAGGTAACACCTCCGCACAGCGAAGCGTCAATGCCGAAATCGATGGTAATGTCACGCGGATTGCTATAGGCACCGCCCATGGTGGCCTGAATCTGAACCTTGTGCTGATTGTCACGTGTCAGATCAACGTACAGGTCATTGCCCAACTCTACTGTACGGACGGGATACTGCTTAGCGAAATAACACGTCTGAGATTCGAAATCGGGAAAGTCCTGGTCACCGCTCTTGCAGGAGGAGAGCCCGGCAGCGAGACCGCAGCTCACAACGCCCACAAAGAGGATTCTATTTATTATATTCTTGGTAATCATAATTTCTGATATCTAATTTCTAATTGCTAATTAAAATCACTTCCAGCCGTCATTCTGCTGCAGGTTATTAAACTTCAGCACCTCAGACTGCGGGATAGGGCCATAAGTCTGATAAGGCTGGAAAGCACGTACCTCCACACTGTTCAGCGGAGTGTAGGTAATGCCGCTGAGGTCTTCGTTGACATCAAGACCACGGGCACTTTCCGTCAGGTCAGACTTCCAGCGGCGCAGATCCCAGAAGCGGAAACTCTCAAAGCAGAGTTCCAGACGGCGCTCGTTACGAATCAGCTGGCGCATCTTCTCCTTATCAGCAGCGCACTCATCCAGATAACCGGTATCAGTGATTCCCGCACGCTGGCGGATAGCCTTGATGATGTCGTAGGCTGAATAACCGTGGCCGCCTTCACCCTTCGGACCCCAGGCCTCGTTGGCTGCCTCAGCATAGTTCAGGAAAATCTCCGTCAGACGGATGCGCGGCGTGATATGTGTCTGTCCCGAAGTAGAAGAGGGGTTGCAGTTGACATTCATGCGCAGACGCTTTTTCATATAGTAGCCAGTACGCGTTGACTTGCTCTCCACGACATCGATACCGTCGTCGGAACCCGACTTGCTGCCGGTACGAATCACAGTGCTGTTCACACCGGCAGTGCTGCCATCATGGAGGATATACAGATCCAGGCGAGGATCACGGTTTGCATAAGGAGCCTGCGAGTCATAACCGGAGCGGCTGTCGCTGATAGGATAGCCGGTAGCCGTGGGGAAGGCATCCACCAGGTTCTGGGTGGGGTTCATCATACCGTTACCAAAAAGTGTGGGAGGATAGTTGTTACTCTCCTGTGTCGTACTGTTGGTCTCCTTATTACCGCGCCATAGGATTTCCTTGGGATTGGCACCCTCTGCCAGTGTAGCATCTGCCACGTTGTCGCCATCATAATAAGTGATACCGTCAGCTGGCAGGGCAGACACACCGCCTAACTCGTCAATAACGGTAGCAGCAGCATTGGCAGCCTTGTCCCAGCCGTCATTCAGGAAAGCAGGGCTGGCAGCCAGCAACAGCAGGCGGGAGCGGAACGACTCGACAATCTTGGCATTCACCAACTGGCGCGCCTCGTTACCCATCACAAGGTTGTACATGGAATGATCGGTAGTGATGTCGCGGAACTTAGCCGGAATCGCAGAATCATCACTGATGTCACCATAGTCCGACGGCAGATTCTTCACAGCCTCATCAAAGTCGGCAAGAGCCTTGGCGACACAATCCGCAAATGCCGTGCGAGAGATATTGAAATCGCTGTTGATATCCAATGCCTCGTTGAACAGCTGCACGCCGGTCAACTGATTGCCCGCAAGCCCGGCGTGATTGCGCAGCAGGTAATAGAGGTGAATGCCGCGCAGACCGTAGGCCTCACCCAACAGGCGGCGGCTCAGCAGGGCGTTCGTGGTCTCATTCTTCACATAGCGCTGACCGTCCTTGGTCTGCAAGAAAAGGTTCACATACTGGATAGCAGCATACGAGGAGCTCCATACGCTCAATGTCGTATTGTCTGCCGTCCAACCGCCAGTGGCAATTCTGAGATAGGCGTCGCTCTTCTGGTTGGTCACTGCATCGTCAGTAGCATAGTCGCTGTTGTCATAATATGCAGGCAGCATAGCATAGGCATTCGTCAGAAGACGCTGTACAGAGAGCGCCTCCTTCTCTAAGGCATCCAAGTCCTTCTGGTTCTCCAACGCAGGCTCCACCAGATCGTCGCAAGAGGTAAGCACAAAGGTCAGACCCAGCGAAAGAACTGTATATTTTAATACTTTGGTAATCATAATTTATATCTTTTTTACCTTTTTACTGTTTTTATCAAAGATTGACCTTAACGCCGAGGTTGTAGAAACGACACTGGGGCATAGCGCCAATCACCGTCTCCAGAATCTCACGCTCACCAGAGATAGTCAGGAGGCTCTCCCCGTTCAGATAGACGCTCAGTCCCTTGACAAACTTACCCTCAAACCACTGCTGGGGCATGTCGTAAGTCACCTGTACCTTCGTCAGGTCGAAGCGGTTGGTAGAATACTTCCAGAACGAAGAAGTCTGAGTGTTGTTAGCATTGTCTGTAGTTGTCAGACGGGGATAACACGCTGTAGAGGCCGTAGCAGGCGTCCAACGGTCAAGGGCATAGACACTGTACTTGCTCGTACCTGTCGGACAATAGTAACTATTGTTCTTGAAGGCGATACCACCTGCCTGTCCAGAAGCCAAGGCGAAGAAGGTAAAGTTCTTCCACTTCAGTTCCAGATTCACACCATAGAAGAAAGGAGCCGCGGTCTTGCCCAGGTCAACCTGGTCCTTAGAGTCAATGACACCATCATTGTTTTGGTCTTTATACTTCAGGTCGCCAGGACGGGCCACACCGAAGGTCTGCGTAGCGTGATTGTCTATCTCTTCCTGACTATTGAAGAATCCCTCACACTCGTAGCCCCAGGCAGTGCTCAGGCTGTGGCCTGCACGATACTGGTAGTCATTGGCCCAAAGTTCGTCACGCTTGTCGGCCTTCGTCGTGTAGTACATGCCGACAACACCGAGAGAAGCTTCCACCTGACCGAACTTCTTATTGAAATGAATATCAAAGTCAATACCGCTGCGATTATCTGCATTGTAGTTGGTATTGGGCAGGAAACTTCCCCTTCCGGTAAAGAAACTGGGATAAAGTGTAGCTTCACCAGTAGTGATCAGACCGTCAGTCTTCTGATTGAAGTAGTTCACGTCAAAGGTAATCATGCGGTTCAGCAGGCTACCCTCCAGACCTATGCGCCATTCTTTGCGCTTCACATAGGTCAGCTCGAGGTTCTCCGCACGGGTGGAGGTGGGGGCTGCACCACCCTGGTTACCATCCTGCCAACTGTACCACCCGCCACTGGCATTGTATGCGCCCTGATACATATACCAGCCTTCAAGGTCGATATCCTGATTGAGCACAGAATAAGCTGCGGTGAGCTTCAGGTTGTCCACGAACGAAACGTTCTCCTTAAACCACTTCTCATTACTGATGCGCCAGCCGAGAGCTGCAGAGGGCGAGAAGGCATTTCGGTGGCCTTCAGCCAACTTGGCAGAATGAACAAGCGTTCCACTGAGTTCCGCATAATAACGCTGTGCATAGTTGTAATCGACACGCAGGCCGGCGTTCAGGTTGCTCGTGCGGTGATAGTCACTGCTGCTGTGGTCAGCGTCACGCGCCAGCTGCTGCTGGTAGCCCCAGCCCATCAGCGTGGCAGCAATGTTATGCAGGTCGAAGCTGTTCTTGTAATCAAACTGCGCACGGAACGTGGTGGTCTGCTGGTCAAATGCCTGTCCGATGTACTCACTGGTGGCAGGCTCATCAAGACCATACTTGTTCAGGCCGATAATGACATCCTGTCCGTTCATCTGAGACCAGACCGGCTCATAGACAGCATACTTCTCTTGCCATGCCTCGTTATAGTCATACCAGTAGTCAATGCTATAGACGGTGCTGAAGGTCAGGCCATTAAGAATACTTCCCAAGTCTGCTTTCAAACCGACATCAAACATAAAGGTACGTACGCGAGACTTGATATAGCCGGCCTTCAACATGTCACCATAGACAGTCGTCTGGTTGGCATTATTACCGCCAAGCAGATACTCGCCGTCAATGATATTCGTACTCGACTTGATTTGCGAAGCAACAGAAGAGACGTTCTGGTCCATCATACTGATGGGCAGCAACGAAGAATACCAGTTCGGACGCAGGGTTGCAGCAGCTCCCCAGAAATCACCACGACCGGAATAGTTGTTCTGAAACTTCATGGCAGCATTGGTGAAGCCAGACAGCCAGTCAGTAATTTTCATGTCCACATTGGCACGGACATGCAAGTTGAGGTCGTCATCATTCTTCTTGTCACCATATTTCACCATGCTCTGATTGTACTCTGTGCCTAAATTGACATAGTAGCTTGCTCGGTCACTGCCACCGGAGATCTCTGCAGTCACGTCACTACGGTTATAAGCCTTGCGCAGGAACTCACTGGTATAAAAGTCCATATCGGGATAACGATAGGGATTGACGCCGGCTGCCGTATTGTATATGGTGGCCTCGTCATACTGAGGTGCCAGGCCATCGTTGGTGCGGGCCTCGTTATACAGCCTCATATAGTCAGCAGCACCCAGATATTTCGGGTAACGCTTCGCAAAATACAAACCGGTATTGGCACGGACGTCAATACGCAGGGGCTCGGATGCACCACGCTTGGTGGTAATCAGGACAACACCCTTGGCACCCTTGCTACCATAGAGGGCAACCGCACTGGCAGCCTTCATGACGGTAATCGACTCAATCATGGTAGGATTCACCATGCTCGCCTCGCGGGGAACGCCATCAACCAGGATAAGAGAATTCTGTCCCCAGACGCTACCGTTATAGCCACCGACCAGGCTTGACAACTCACCGAGGCTACTGGTATAATAATCCTTTTTCAGCAAGTCGGACACACTGACAGCGCTGACGCCACCAAGGATATTCTCTTTGGCCTGCGTACCGAATGCCACATTGACCTGTGCAGTGTCTGCTACCTGCTGAGCCTTTGCTACCGAACCTTCGCCTATGACGGCGGAAAGCATCAGTAAGGCAAATGTCTTATGTAGTTTCATATAATTCTTCATCTTTAATGTTTAATCTTTCATCATTAAAATCACCAACCCGGATTCTGAGCAAATTCAGGATACATCTGAACATCCTTCTGCGGGAATGGGAACCAGTTGTGCTTGGGCAGTGTGTATTTACGCTCGGTGAGCACCACCTCACGCAAGTTCAACACATGATTCTCCTTTGGATTGGCATAGCGCTCCTTGTCAGACTGATCAGCAGCACGGTCAAAGTAAACAGCGGTCTTCTTGTTGTAAGGAGCCTTGTCGAGCAACAGCCAGCGGCGCAGGTCCGTGAAGCGATGCCCCTCGAAAGAGAGTTCAACGGCACGCTCACGACGGACCTCGCTCATGAAATCATCGACAGAACCCAAGAACTTGGAATCGACACCTGCCACACCTGCACGTGCACGAACCTTATTTATTGCACCTACAGCCGAGAGGCTATAGCCGGAAGCACTGGCAGTGGCAGAGCCATAACCTGCAGCAGCAGACTCGGCATACATCAGATAGACATCGGCCAGACGCATGAGCGGCATCACCAGAACAGTACCCTCCTTATAATCGTCGAAGTCGTTCATATACTGAGAGGTGAACTTCTTGTTCATATAACCGGTAAACACGCATTTTGAAGGTGTATCTGTACGATAGAGACC
>Ga0247610_10003321_pt1 | contig 17757 bp, 16 predicted proteins | sample 174DNAGHGhighgp2_FD_193483 | JGI IMG/M metagenome (GOLD analysis project Ga0247610, IMG submission 193483) | Sheep rumen microbial communities from Palmerston North, Manawatu-Wanganui, New Zealand - 1742 DNA GHGhigh gp2 | ecosystem: Host-associated > Mammals > Digestive system > Stomach > Rumen... | reverse complement strand
ATTTTCAATAGAAGGGAGGGTAATTTCCACGTGTAAGCCTTTTCCCTTGCGGTTAATCTTCATGGGAATTGGCATTTCCAGTTCGGCAAGGTGGCTCTCATCCAAATCTACTACGATGGGAGAGTTCTTGTAGAGCTCTACTTCAGTCACACGTCCGGCTATGCTGTAGGTTACATACAACTTGAGTGCAGTAACTGCTTTTGTGGCTACGGCTGCGGAACCCAGAATCTCCAACTCGTTGTCAAAACCGTTGGAGTTGGTCATAATTCCCAAGTCGGACAAATCGAAGTTGTTGCCATAGCGGCGCTGTCGATTATCGTTGTCCTTAATCAGAACTTTCGTTTCTGCGGAAAATACGGGGCGCTGGTAACGTAGATACACATACGCTAAAGCCACGCAAACCAATGTTGAGAAAATGAACCAATACCAGTTCAGAATAACAATTGACCAGATCTTGCGAAAATCGAAACTGCTTTCGCCTTCACTTTCTTTGATTTTTTCGTTGTCGATAAACTCGGCCATAATCTTTATTTTGAATTTTTGCGGCGCAAAGTTACGCATTCTTTTTCATTAATAAGCCAAAAAACAGGAAAAAGTTTATATTCTTTAGGCTGTTTCGCAAAAAAACGCTACTTTTGCGCCACAAAAGAACATAATAATGCCATTTTTTTACCAGTTATGAAAGGAATAGTCCTTGCAGGGGGCAGTGGAACGCGCTTGTATCCGATAACAAAAGGTGTGAGCAAACAGTTGCTTCCGATTTTTGACAAACCGATGATTTACTATCCCATTTCCGTGCTTATGATAGCTGGAATCCGGGATATTCTGATTATCTCCACACCGCAGGATTTGCCTGCTTTCCGCCGTCTTTTAGGTGACGGTTCGGACTTCGGTGTAAAGTTCGAGTATGCAGAGCAGCCCTCACCCGATGGACTGGCTCAGGCCTTCCTTATTGGTGAAGATTTTATTGGCGATGATTCAGTTTGTCTTGTACTGGGCGACAATATCTTCCACGGTGCTGGTCTGACGGAAAAACTGAAAAATGCAGTAAAGGCAGCAGAACAGGAGAGCAAGGCCACTGTATTTGGCTATTGGGTGAGCGATCCGGAACGTTACGGAGTGGCAGAATTTGACAAAAACGGCAACTGCCTCAGCATTGAGGAGAAACCCGAACATCCCCGCAGCAATTATGCAGTTGTCGGCCTTTATTTTTATCCAAACAAGGTCGTAAGTGTGGCGCACACTATCAAGCCTTCGGCTCGTGGTGAATTGGAGATAACCACTGTAAATCAGCGTTTTCTGGCAGACGGCGAGTTGAAGGTGCAGACCCTTGGTCGAGGCTTCGCATGGCTTGATACCGGCACTCATGATTCTCTGTCTGAGGCTTCAACATTCATTGAAGTCATAGAGAAGCGCCAGGGGCTTAAAATCGCATGTCTCGAAGGAATCGCTTACCGCAAAGGATGGATTGACGAGGAGAAAATGCGCCAGTTGGCTCAGCCGATGCTCAAGAACCAGTATGGGCAATATCTTCTTAAGGTGATAGACGAACTGAAGGAGCCGACCCCGTCAACCCTTGATTAAGGAAGTCGTATAAGCAATATAAATAAATCAGTTTTATACATTAATATATTAATAATGTCTTTTTTTAGTAATCTTTTCGGACGAAAGACGACCGAAACGAAAGAAAAAGTTGGGGGAATGGAGGATTTTATGACCCTCATCCGAGTATATTATCAGGCCAGCATAGCTAATCAGGTCGGTATTACGAACCTTGCCGCTCTTCCAGATTTGCGCGTATTCAAGCAGACTCTGAAGGTCCCGACTCTCAACAACCGCCTCGGACTGGGCGAAAAGAAACGCTGCGGCAAGATGTTGACAGAGATGTACGGTGTCAGCGAAGAATTCTGCAAGGAAATTGATGCCAGCATTAAGAAACGTGTACACAAATTGCAGGACGTTCAGCCCTATTTGCTCCAGTTCCAGAGTTTCACTCAGGAGCTGATGATGCTGATGGGTAATCTTATGCAATGGAAATTCCGTTTGCCTTCGTTCATGCGTTCCGTTTTGCGATCGATGACTGAGAAGACGGTTCACGACATCTTAACCAAGAACGAATGGAAAGACGACAATGTGCGTCGTAGTTGTGCTACAGTACGCAAGATGCAGCAGGCGCTCGGTTACAGCGAATCTTGGATGACAGAGTTCACTCAGACCGTCGTGATGCTTGCAAAGAAGGAAAAACGTCCCAATGTTGACGATAAATAACCTTCAAAAGGGCTAATGTAGGCTGCTACAATGTAAAAAAAACAAAAAAAACAGAAAGAAAGTGGCTTAAATGGGATTCAGATGGTATATTTTACTACCTTTGTACCCAAGTAAGCATATAATAGGCACTCAATGACCGCAGACGAAGAGAAAATAATACGAAATCTGCAAACGCAAACCAGGCAGCTCATACTCCGATATCAACAAGTGAAGAAGGAGAATGAAGACTTGCTTGCTCAGTTCGTTAGAAAGGACGATGAGCTAAAGGAAGCGCAGCAGAACTATCGTAGGCTGAGTGCTGAATACGCCAATCTGAAAATGGCTAAGATGCTGGAAGTAGGTGATGGAGACATCGCTCTTGCAAAACAGCGAATGGCCAAATTGGTGCGAGACGTAGATAAATGTATTGCCCTCCTGAAAGGGCTTAACCAATAAGCAATCTGCCTGAATATGGAAATCAGCGATACATTTCAAATAACTCTGAAAGTGGGCACAACTACCTTTCCCATCACCATACGAAGGGACGAGGAACTGTACTACCGCAATGCGGAGAAGCTCATAAACCAGAAGTTCAGCTATTATGCTAACCACTATCCACGTCAGGAGAACGAGACATACCTGATGATGGCAACACTTGACATAGCTGTAACCCTCCAGAAGGCGGAGGCTACCGGCAACCTCAAACCCGTTATGGGCATACTCGAGGAACTTGTCACCGAGGTGGAAGGCGCGCTAAAATAACTCCTCTACGCCAATCTTTTCGCACCATCGGCACTCATCTCACCTGTGAGGGTGGGGATAAGAGCGTTCGTATGGTGCTTTAATTTTATATATATAATTTTATTCAAAATGACGACAATTGGATTGATAATTACCATTTCATCTGTTGTAATCGCGCTCGCGATGGTCATCTATCAGGTGGTCTGGTATCGGCACACCAAGCCAAACAAAATCAAGGAATTGCACGAAGAAGCCCAAAAGGAGGCGGAGGTGCTTAAACAGAAGAAACTGCTTGAAGTGAAGGAGAAGTTCCTGAACAAGAAGGCAGAACTGGAAAAGGAGGTTCAGCAACGCAACCAGCAGATTCAGCAGAGCGAGAACCGTCTGAAACAGCGCGAGATAAGTCTCAACCAGCGTCAGGATGAGTTGAATCGTCGCAAGGCAGAGACCGACAGCGAGCGTCACCGTCTGGAGCAGCAGGCAGCCCTGTTGACTAAACGTGAAGAGGCCATCGCTCAGCGTGAAGAGAGCCTTATCGAGCAAGAGCGCACCCAGTTGGAGAAGATAAGCGGACTCAGTGCTGAGGAAGCCAAGGAGCGCCTCGTGGAAAGCCTTAAAGAAGAGGCCAAGACAGCAGCTGCTTCATATATTAATGAAATAATGGATGAGGCTAAGATAAACGCTAACAAAGAGGCCAAGCGTATCGTTGTTCAGACCATCCAGCGTGTAGCTACCGAAGCTGCCGTGGAGAACAGCGTCACCGTTTTCCATATCGAGAATGATGAGGTCAAAGGACGCATTATCGGACGTGAAGGCCGCAATATACGTGCTCTCGAAGCCGCAACTGGCGTTGAAATAGTTGTGGATGACACTCCAGAGGCTATCGTAATCAGTGCCTTCGACCCCATTCGCCGTGAGATCTGCCGTCTGGCTTTGCACCAGCTTGTTGCCGACGGCCGCATACATCCCGCACGTATTGAGGAGGTTGTTGCAAAGGTTAAGAAGCAGATAGACGAAGAGGTGATAGAAACCGGCAAGCGCACGGCTATAGACCTCGGTATCCATGGCTTGCATCCCGAACTGATCCGTATTGTCGGCAAAATGAAATACCGCTCCAGTTATGGACAGAACCTGTTGCAGCATGCACGCGAGACAGCAAACCTCTGTGCTGTGATGGCAGCGGAACTTGGTCTGAACGTCAAGAAAGCCAAACGTGCCGGTCTGCTCCACGATATAGGTAAGGTGCCTGATGAGGAACCCGAATTGCCACACGCACTCTATGGAGCCAAACTGGCCGAGAAATACAAGGAGAAACCAGATATCTGCAATGCAATCGGCGCTCACCATGATGAGATGGAGATGGATACCATCATCGCTCCTATAGTTCAGGTCTGCGATGCCATAAGCGGCGCACGTCCTGGTGCCCGTCGCGAGATTGTTGAGGCATATATCAAGCGCCTGAAGGATCTTGAGAACATCGCAATGAGCTATCCAGGCGTAACCAAGACATACGCTATCCAGGCCGGTCGCGAGCTTCGTGTGATTGTCGGTGCAGACAAGATTGACGACAAGCAGACCGAGAGTCTCAGCGCAGAGATAGCCAAGAAGATTCAGGACGAAATGACCTATCCTGGTCAGGTAAAGATTACCGTAATCCGCGAAGTTCGCTCCGTGAACTACGCAAAGTAACTCAACGAATTTGACGAATTAAACGAATAATATATTCGGAGCTTTAGTTCAAAGAATAGAATTTTTCGAATAATAAGTAAGAGGCTTTGTCAACATAGACATAGCCTCTTTCCTTATTTAAATGTAAATATCTGGAGACTTGAAGAAATAGGTACCGTCCCAATAACTTTCTTTTAACTTCCAGATTTATGTTGTCTGATTGCTCGCAAGATGAGGAAGAACGCTGCAAATATGGCTATGTTAATGAAGAAGATGCTCGTTAGTCCAATACCAACAGAGCCAAGCCCAATGTTTACCAACAGGAAAAACAGCATCAGCAAAAGGATTGTAGCCAGTGATGCACGCATTGATAAGCCAGAACTCATTAACACATGGTGAATATGGCGCTTATCAGCCACAAAAACAGATTGCCCGTTCAATAGACGGGTAAAGAATACGCGCACCAAGTCAAAGACAGGAACGATAAACAAGGAATAAGGAATGAGCAAGGGGTTGCCAATGAAGTAAATGTCCTTGTCACAAATCAAAATAGTCTTTATAGCTAAATAAGAGAGAATGTAGCCTAATATCAGACTTCCCGCGTCTCCCATGAATATCTTATAACTGCGCTCTCGTCCAAAAACATTGAAGCAGAAGAACACCAGCACAGAACCCAATAGGGCGGACGAGATTGTCATGAAGAAGATGGAGTGTAAGTCCTGGAATATCAGGATGAAGACTATAAGACAGACACACGCAATACCAGAGGCTAATCCGTCGATTCCATCTATAAGATTCAGAGAATTAACTATTGTGAGAATAACAAGAACTGTTATAGGGAAACCCACCCACAGAGACAGCTCGTAAAAGCCAAAAAGACCGTGGACATTATTTATCATCAGGCTGCAAAACGGTAGCAGGATTGAGCAGCAAAGCATGAAGAAGAACTTTGTTATTGCCGGGAGGTTCAGCAAATCATCCAACAGTCCAATCAGATAAATCACAACCGAGCCCAGAATCATTAACACCGCTGAATATGTGAACTGAGGCAGCGACTGCGTCTGGTTATAATAGATAAGGGTGGTAACTGTTGTTCCTAAGGCCATAGTAGGCAGAAACGCCAAACCTCCAAGTCGAGGGATTGCTTTCTGATGAACCTTGCGGTGATTGGGCTGGTCGTAGAAATTGTATTTTCTACAAAAGGCAATAATAATAGGAATAAGCACGCCTGTGCAGGCTGCACTTATGAGGAAAGATATTATTATGTATATTATATATGAGGTCATGGTATTGCAGAATGCTCTTTACTCTTATAACGTCTGAATATAGGCTTTTATTATAGTGAGTCTGCAAAATCTGTCATATTCATAACCTTTTCGATTATCGGTGCCATGTCGTAGTATTTGTATTCGGCCAACCGCCCGCCGAAAATGACATTTTTCTCCGCCATTGTCAACTGCTGATAGCTGGCATATATCTGGCTGTTACGCAAGTCGTTGACAGGATAATACGGTTCCAATCCTTCTTCCCACTCTACGCTGTACTCGCGTGAGATGACTGTATGCGGGCAGGCATCCACCTGAGGGCCGAACATATCAAAGTGCTTATGTTCGATAATCCGGGTATAGGGTACCTCTCTGGCTGTATAGTTTACAACCGCGTTACCCTGGTAGTTCGCTATTGGCAGATCCTCGGTCTCGAAGCGTACGGTGCGGTAGTCCAGCTTGCCGCAACGATAGTCGAAATACTCGTCAATTCGTCCGGTGAACACAACCTTGTTGAACGACATTCCCAGAATGTTAAATGACGATCCGGTTTTCTGCCGTTCAGCGAAGAAATCCACTCCGGTACGTGTCTCCACGCCGCTTAGAAGACCGTCTATGAGCTTGTTGTATCCGCCTATGGGCACGCCTTGGAATGTGTCGTTGAAATAGTTGTTGTCGAAGACAAAGCGTACAGGCAGTCGGCGAATGATAAATGCGGGCAGTTCGTTGCATGGACGTCCCCATTGCTTCTCTGTGTAGCCTTTGATCAGACGTTCATAAATATCCTTGCCGATAAGGACCAAAGCCTGTTCTTCAAGGTTACGAGGTTCTTTCACTCCCTCGGCCTGCATCCGCCCTAAAGCCTCGCTTCGCTGCTCCTCCAGTTTCTTCATAGCCTCTTCAGGCGTGGTGACGCCCCACATCTGGTAGAACGTGTTCATGTTGAACGGCAGATTGTACAGCTTCCCTTGATAATTGGCCAGCGGGGAGTTGGTATAGCGGTTAAACGGTACGATACTGTTTACCAACCTCCAGACGTCGGCGTTGTTGGTGTGAAAGATATGTGGGCCATATTTATGTACCTGAATACCATCCCTTTCCTCACAGTATATATTGCCTCCGAGGTGATTACGACGGTCTATGACAAGACACCTCTTGCCAGCCTGCTTTGCTTTATAGGCGAAAGTGGAGCCAAAGAGCCCAGCCCCAACAATCAGATAGTCGAAATGATTATTCATAGCAGATTATTTACTATTTAAACGGAAAAACACGCGATATATTGCAAAAAAAAGTACTTTATTTGAGTGATTAAATAAAAATGATTACCTTTGCAGCAAATTACACATAAACTATACTATGACCGAAGGATTAGTATCTATAATTACACCGATGTATAAGGGCGCCGAATTTGTGGGTGAAACCATAGAAACGGTGATAGCCCAGACATATAAAAATTGGGAGATGATAATTGTTGATGACTGTTCACCTGACGATGGCGCAGGCATCCGTGTGGTTGAGAGCTATGCACAACGTGACCCTCGTATTCACCTCATTGCAAGCAAAGTAAACAAAGGCTCGTCGGGTGCAAGAAACATAGCGTTGGAGGCTGCTGAAGGTCAATATATTTCATTTTTGGATTCTGACGACCTCTGGACACCCCAGTTTCTGGAGAAGCAGTTGGCTTTCATGCGTGAGAAAGATGCAGCTATGGTGTTCTCTTCGTATCGCCGCATTGATGAACATACGAAAAAAGAGGTGCTACGCCCCTTTATTGTTCCGGACGAAGTGACATACAAGAGTATGTTGAAGACGTGTGACATATTCCCCTCTACAGCCATCTACGACTTGAAGAAGACCGATAAGATCTATTTCAATGAGGCTATGGGCAGTCTTCGTGACGATTATGTCTATTGGCTTCACATGCTGAAAGAAATCAAGGTGGGTCACGGCAACAAGGAGATACTTGTCGATTACCGTATGCGCAAGGGATCTCTGACGGCGGACAAGAAGAAGGTTGTTTATCCCCAGTGGCGTGTGCTTCGCGATGTTGAGGGGCTGCCTCTCCACACCTGCATTTACAACATTTGCTGCTGGTTCGTTATTTCCTATCTGAAATACAGGAAGTAAGAGCTAAATCATCCAGTTTATAAGGTAACGGCTCAGGCGTGGTGAAAGCCATAGGCAAAAGGCCATTGCCCATCGTTTCAGACCAATCGAAGGGTGTTGGGCGCAACGGCGTACGGCACCCTTGAATAATGGGTGTTTCGTAGTGTGTTGGACAAACTCAAGAGCCTCTTTGTCGGAGAATGAAAGAGGAATATATTTCTTCAACAGGCAGGAGGACAGGAAAGTATAGACCAGCACCTGAAAAGCGAGATCTGAAGAGCTAAGCTTATATTTTCCGGAATCCAGCATTTCTGTGGCCTCTTCTACAGAAGTCAAGGCAGCGAGGTCGCGCTTCTGGATAAGGTTCTTGTTTGTAGAGCTGGCAGGGTTGCTAAGTACATAATGATAAGGGTTCGCTGGCAGCTCCAGCACTTGTCCGGCGTGTAGGAAGAATGCGAGGTTAAACTGCATATCCTCATAAATACGGCCTTCGGGGAAGCGGATGTCGTGCTCAAGAATAAGCGAGCGGCGGAAAAGCTTGTTCACGGGATAAGTGCGGAACGTAGCCTGCATGTTGCTTCGTCGGAAATAATCGATACCATCAGGATATGTCCGCCGTTGCAGTACCGGCGACGGAACCGACTGCCCGCCTTCATCCAGCTTCAAGCCAAACACAATTGCATCAAACTCCTGGCTTTCAGCTGCTTCGGCTACGACGCGTCCAGCTTCTTCATCTATATAATCGTCTGCGTCTATAAACCAGATATAGTCACCCGTTGCCTGCTGCAAACCCCTGTTTCTTGCAGCGCTCTGCCCCTGATTCGTCTGTTGCAGGATAATCGCGTTTTCCTCTTCCTTCAGCACCTCCTTGGCAATTTCAGTTGTCGAGTCTGTTGAGCCGTCATCTACAAGAACAAGCTGATGTCCTAATGCCAGGAAAGGCTTTAGGGAGTTCAGGCAAGTGGCTATGTACCGCTCGGCGTTGAAGGCGGGTATAATGAATGAAATCTTCACGTGAGTCTGTACTTATCCGATTGCCTTGGCAAGAGCGTCGATGAAGCCGTGCCCGTATTTCAGGTCTGGCTCTATATAGTTACCTTCAGCCCATTCGTTCCACGAGCGAAGGAACAGGATGCGGTGTTCGGGGTCGCGTTTCTCAATATACTTCAGGGCGTCGCGCACGTGGGCTTCGAAGTTCTCAGGTGTGAAATTCACATACACCCCTTCTTCTGTCCCGACGCGCGGGCTTCGGTCCCAACCCGCCATTACAGACGGATAGACATTTGGCCACGCGTCCTCTGGCGCAAAGAAATGCCGGACAACCTCAGGATAGTCATATCGAATGGCAGGCAGCCAGGAGATGCGTTCGTGCAGAGCTTTGCGAATAAGGTTTATTGTGCGTCCGCCTTGAATCATTTCTGCCCTTAGCTTACCGATTGAGTTGATGCCGTCGAATCCCAGCGACAGTATATCATTATATACCTTGGCGCTGCTCTTGAGGTCAGGCAAATGACGCTCGAAGGTGCCGTCCTCACGGCGTGTTGCCGTAGTCGTGGATTTTACCAGAGCAACGATATAGATGCCAGGCAAACCGTTCTTGGCAGCCAGCTCACGCCATACTTCGATGAAGCGACTAACGTCGGTAAAGAAATAGGGGTCGAAGAGCAGGAACAGGGGCTTGCCGTCCACCGTGATATATCTGTGGTCGCGGAATGCCGGAAGACAATAGTTGAAGTGAGCTATATAGTCCTCGTCTCCAGGGTATTCCTGCTTGGCTATCATGTGCGTTCCGCCGCCTTTCTGCCAAGTGCCAGTGGTCCAGTCGTGATTGGCCCAGCAGAGACAGAATGGGAAATCGGGTTTACCGCTGGCCAGCACCTCTTCAAACGGACGCTCCAGCAGCATCTTGCCGTTGCCGAACCAATAGTGCCAATAGCAAAAGCCCTCGATACCTGCCTCATGTGCCAGTTCGGCCTGTTGCTCACGTATCTCCGGCAGTCGCAGGTCGTAGAATCCGAGGTCTGCAGGTATGTGTGGCTGGTAGTGTCCGCGGAACAGAGGCTTAGCTTTGGCCACATTTGTCCACTCTGTGAACCCCTTGCCCCACACCGCGTCATTTTCCGGAATCGGGTGAAACTGTGGAAGATAGTATGCAATAACTCTTGCTTTTGCCGATGTTTCCTTCATATTTCGTTGATTTTCGGGGCAAAGGTAAGGAATCCTCTTGAATAAGCAAAAATAAATACAGAAAAGTTGGGCGCCAGATTTGCATATTTCAGATTAATGTTGTATCTTTGCGCTGTGAAAAGAGAGGGGAGTAATGAGGATTTATAGTTGAGACAGAATATAAATCCAGCCCGGGAATTTAATAATCCACGCCGAGGATTATTGAATCCACGCAAAGAATTAAAGGTTTCACGCCGAGAATTTTATTATACTTCAGCATCAAACGGATTTTACCCTTAGGTCAAACAGATTTTGTCACTTGGCCGAAAGGATAGTATCTCTTGACCAAACGGATTGTATCTCTAGACCAAAAGGTTTTTACCTCTTGGCCAAATGAATTATAACCCTTGACTAAACTGATTTTGCTCCTATGGCAAAGTGGATTGTACCCCGGATACAAGTTGTTTTGTGATATTGAACGGCTGTTCGATTGCGTTTATTACGCATTGGTGACAAAGCGGACGGTTCTCGTCTGTGACAGGCTCGAGCGGATAGACGTGTGTGGTGTCAGGTGACTGTGGGATTTGGATTTGCATGGTGTCATTTAGGATAGAGATGCCAAACACGGGCGCAAAGAGCGATTGAACTACGGTACATGCAGCTATATAGCAGCCAACACCTTCGTTGAGATGCCATCCGTCGCGTGTGAGCAGGCTTTCGGAGTTCAAGGCTGTGTTGCGTGCGTTCTGAATGGCGGTACCCACAGGGATAACGACATCAATGCCATCGTTCCAAGTCATTGTCTGAGCGGCCAAAGCGATCAGCAGCCAGCGTCCATAGTTGGAATATGTTGTAACATAAGTGTCATTGTAAGACCAGGACATCTCCCAGGCCAATGTGAGGTTTGGATTGGGACAATGCTGCAGGATGTGGTCGATAAGCAGATGTAACCAGGGATTGAATGTCTCGTAGTGAATTGCGTCTTCTGATTTCTGTATGAGAACAACTACATCCCAAGACTGTGCCAGTAATTCTTGCGTGGTTCCTTGCTCAACGTCCATTTTCGCTCCTCCCCAATGAGTGAGCTCAACCAAAGAGTCCTGCAGAGCCTGTTCACACCAATGTTCCAGAGAAGCGCTACTGTGGGTCGCTCCATAGAGAGAATAGGTCGCTTTATCGACACCGAGATTGGTCAGGATGTCGCTTACATAACGGAGTGCGTCTATCGTGAAACTGTTGCCAATGGCCAAGATTCGCAGATGTCCTTGCCCTATAGGTAATGGATTATTCTGGAAATACGGACTGTGGGGCGATTCGTTGTTCTGAGCCAAACGACGTTCCAACTGGTCAATATCCAGCTCATCTTTACTCCCGCAAGCGGTCAGAGACAGACATGCAAGGAGGCTCAAGCAACCTATCCAGCTATGGAATAACCTTGTCATTCTTTGTGAAGTCCTCTGTTAATCAATTTGTTTTATGATACGTGCCGGATTGCCTGCCACCAGCGTATAGGGCGGAACGTCATGTGTAACCACAGCGTTAGCCCCGACAATTGTCCCTCTGCCGATAGTTACTCCAGGCATTATGCAAACCATTTCGCCAATCCAGACGTTGTCTTCAATAACGACCGGGCCTTTGCTTACTATCGGCCGGAGATTAGCAGGCGTGTCAAGCATGGCGCGCTCAGAAGCTCCGTGGCTGTTGTCAGTTATGAACACTTTGCGACCGATGCGCACCCCCTTGCCGATATGTACTCCGTTGACACAAGTGATGTGTCCGCTGTCGCCGAACGAGGAGTCGTCACCGATTGTAAGCGAAGGAGTGAACGTCTGTCCGAGGAATGTGTCATATACTTCCCATACGACTCCCTCACCAATATACAGATTGCTGCCGAGTGAGATATACTTCCCGCCTCTTAAAAGCGTAAAGCTCCCGATATCGTTATTGCTCCCGCAGGATGCGAACTCATGGCTTATCCACGCGGTATAGAACTTCCGCTTGAGGTGATTCCATCGCTCTATCATGCGATAATTGACAAGACAATGATAAAGAGCGGATAACGGTCTGATGAATATACTTCGTTTCATAAGGCAGCTTTTCGTTTTTGGCCAGTGGTCTGACCCTGTTTCTGGTTAAGCGTATTGACAAGCGCGTTTCTCCGCTTGAAGGCAAGCTTCGTAATCCGGAAGCGATACAGGATATTTGGTGACATCGCAATTTTTGCGGAGAATTTATTTCCTAATATTGGCTTCAGGCATTGAGCAATCGATATTTGGAGGCGCAACGTGCGTTGCCAACACTTTGTATATCGGCCGATTGTTTCAGGAATACGACCAATCAGCTGCTTGTCGTATCCTGACAGCAACAGCCGGAAACAGAGGGTTGCAGCCCCTTCGTATAGGGCGCGGTCGTATTTGTGTTTAAAGTGCAGTTGGTAGAGACGGAAAAACTTGTCAATGGTGTAAAGCTGAGTCTCAAAATGTTTCCTGCTAAGCACGTGGGCTGAAATCGAGTCCGTGCTCGGTTCCCGGCGATAGCCATAGTCAGGGTAGGTGAGGGCATAGTCGTAACAGAGTCCTGCAAGCAGAGACTCGACGTTGAAGTTTGAGTCCTGCAACGACAGCAACTCGGGGTCCCATGTTATGCCAGCCTTGCGTAGCGACGCTGTGCGATATATATTAGACCAGACTATAAACGGGAGATTGCGAGAGGCAAAAGCCTGTAGATCATCAGAATATACCGGGTAACCAAATGTCAGCTCCTTGGCATAAGCCTGAAAGCCTGCTTGGTCGTTATACAATCCGGAAGGGAAGACCAGAAAGTCTAATTCTGGCCGTTTTTTTATTAGCCGGACGCGCGTTTCGAGAGAATCGGGCGTGATATAATCATCAGAATCGAAGAACACGATGAACTCTCCTTTTGCTTCTTCCAGACCTATATTCCGGCAGGACTGAGCTCCCTTGGGTTGCCGGCTGCGGTGGATTACACGTATGCGGTTGTCTTTCCTTGCATATTCATCAAGCAAGTCCAAAGTGTCATGCTCAGACCCATCGTCAACAGCCAAAAGCTCCCAGTCTTGGAAACTGTTAGCCAGAATGCTGTCAATCATCACCCGCACCTGAGAGGTGTGGTTGAACACAGGCATCGCTATCGTGAGCTCAATGTTGTCAAGTGGTTTCTGACGTTCCATTCTTGAGGGCTTCTGTTTGTTCGACAATTAGGGGATAATAGTAAATAAACGTGAGCAGGTATAACACGAGGAATAGCGGATAGACTTCCATCAACATCATGAATAACAGAGTGCATAAGCCAAAGGTTAGCACACAGGCCATACGGTCGAAACACGTCAGGATGCGTCGAATAGCAACAATGAAAATACAGATTAGCAATGACAACAACAATACGCCGCCATTGATCAACTGCCCCCAGATGAAGTTGTGCGGGCCGATGGCGAAGGAGGTCATGTGATTGACATACCAGTCTCTATCTACACATCCATAGCCAATTATCGGAGAATCAGCAAAAAGACGTGATGCCAGTTCCCACAAAGTAGTGCGGTAAGTGAAGGTGATGTCTTTTCCAAGGACATCGATAATTATATAGCGTGCCAGTTCGTTATTGTGCAGGCCTTCGCCGTTGAAACATACAAAGATCTGGAAGAAAAGGTAAAAGATGAAGAAGGATATTAACCCGATACGTTGCAGTCTGGCGAAAGGCACTAAACAGAACAAAGTGAAAATTATTATTCCACTCAGGGCTGTCATTGATCCTACAATAGCGAGTGTGATAAGGGAGACGACGATGAGGCCAATGGTGTTGATTACCCACCTCTTATCAAACTTGATGCAGAGAACGCTCGTTATTATACCGCATAGCAGTCGGCCTCCCATCTGATTATAGTTACCGCCAAGCAGGAAACTGTCAAAAACGTTTTCAGCGGCAAACATCCAGTTTGGGAACATAATCATCAATGCCAGATTGAGGTATATTATCCCGGAAAAGACTATATTGCAGCATTTTATCAGATAGACTATGTTGTGCTGGTAATAGCTTACAAGCATCATGAACAAAGTGCAATCTACAATGATACGGCTCAATAATTTTAATGAAGTGCCGTTTAGTAGTGTTGTGCAGAGCAAGATCATGAACAGATAAGAGACCCATAGCATGCCGTAGTTGGACATCTTTCCTTCCCGAGCATATAAGAACAAGACCACAATAAAACTCAAAAGACATACTGTCCAGACAACTATAGATAAGGGAAGCAGGAATCCAAAGACATTGAAACTCACCACTACTTGCATAATCACGCATGCAAGAATGGTGAACGGCACCAGTTTCAAATTCTTCAGATCAATGGACATAGTATGAGTCTTTAATGTAGCTCGCAGAGCTTTCCTAACATTAGGTTGAATTCAGGAGTATAGAAATAGTTGTTCCCAGAGGCGGCTGTCATTGTCATTTCTCCAAAATAGAGCTTTCCGTCAACTACATAGAAATCGACCCGGACTTCGGGCCAGCCTTCGGATAAGATGGCGGCAGCCTGAAGCATCTCCGACAGCTTTTCAGGCTTGGGAATAAGTATATTGGACAGCTGATAGTGCGGGGTGGATATCGAGTATTCGGGATGGAATGTCCAGTTCGTATCGTAAACGCCAACATCTGTGCTGTGGTGAGTTCGGTTATAGCAAACCCAGATATATGCAGGCTTGCCATTGAAGCTCCACACCTTATAGTCTGCAATCGAGGATGACTGAATGGGCTGCTTGGTGGCATCCAATAACTCCTCAACGATTATGCACGGCTTTATCTTGTTGTAGTGCGGTTCTGCATGTGCATATCCGAACTTGAGCTTCAGCTGTTTAGCAAAATGGCGCTTCCAATACTTGATGTCCAGAGTGCTCTTGTCTTTGCATATAAGCGCGTCTCCGCTGCCGTTGTTCGTCTTCATCACAAACTGGTTAGGCAGCGATTCCCAGTCGATATCCTCAACTTTATCCCAATGGCCATACAGCGGCACCAGAAGATGAGCAAGGCCTCTTTCTGCAACATATTCGCGCACACGGTATTTATCGGCTAAGAGCGGCCACATAGATGTGTCGCCATTGAATTTCAGCCAGTTGATTTTCTCGTTTATATCCTGTGGGTCCTCCCAGTTTATATGCCGCTTGAATGTCCTGAAAAAGAGGAGGTCGGCATAGCGCTTGGGAGCCACTCTGCCCAGGATGTAGAAGTAGGCGTCACGTATTGTATGTTTAATTGTCTTCCACATAGCTATTTATGAATAAAAGATAATATGGTTGCCCGCTCCGAGGCCCCACAACTCCAGAACCATGTTGCCAGTCCGCCTGCCAATGCGGAGGCTGCCAGCGTTACCAGAAAACGGAAAGGAAACACTCCCACATGTGTCATGAGAACGCATACTGCCAATATCGTAAGGCAAGGCACGGACACAGACAGGAATACATTGCGAAGGAACTTGGGGATAGAGAGGCCAGCGGTGAAATGCAGGAACGGCAGTCTTATCATAGCTCCTACAAACTCAATGGCTGCATACGCCCACATGGTGACATGAAGGGGTACATCAGACCAAAGAAGAAAAAGGAGTACAGGCAGCGTGAGAACTTTTATTGTGTTGATTACCAGAGAGTAGTTGCGTATCTTACCGATGGCCTGATTTGCTACGCCAAGCCCGATTGTGAGCTGGTCGCAGATGGCTGCTATAAGAATCACACGGCAGAAGAGAGGTGTTTCAGCCGGGTAACGTCCTGAGCCAAGCCAGAAGTCGAGCACCTGGTCCATTTCTGCGATGAGTGGAGCTGTGGCCATCAGCAGCAGAAGGAATGCATATTTGCTGGTGTGTTCAGCCAATTCCAGCATCCGACGGCGGTCTCCTCCACCTTCAGCCTTGATTATCTGGGGGCTAAGGGCGTTTATTATTGCCTGCGATACGAAAATTGCAGCACCGTTAATCTGAAGCGCAATTCCATAAGCCGCATTTATCAGGGTGTTTAGGAACACTTTGTTCAACACTACGGCCGTGCCTTGGTTTCGGGCTATAATGCATCCCATGCTATATGTGGTCCACCCGGCAAAACCGACAATACGGCGCATAATGGGGTAGGAGAGTTCCTTGCGCGAAGGGCATAGTGTTGTTTCACTATAGTGAATCCGTGCGTAAATGGAGAAAGCGCACAGATTGAAGAGCATAAGTGAGCTTATCAGGAGGGCATAGGTAAGCAGACGGTCGGGAAAAAGAGACAGGAAGAGCACGACAAATGCGACTTTCAGCACTCCGTCCAGTACGTCAATACACGATATATAAATAATGTTTTCCCGGGCTATGAACAATGCGCGGAAAGGAGCTACAAGGAAGGATAGGAAGAGAGTAGCCAAGGTTATTAGGTACACCTTTTGAGCTGTATCTATGCGTCCGCTGTCGATCTCAAGGAAGCCGATTATCCAAGGAGTCGATAGGGCAAGAATGAGAACCAGGAAACCGCCGAGAATCAGATGCAGCATCAGGCTGTTGGCAAACACCTTGCGCAGTTCTTCGTTGTCGCCGCGGCCGTGAGCGTAGGATAAGTGGCGTTGCGTGGTGATAACCAGAGCGTTTGTCAGGAATCCGAGCATAGCCACAACACCTCCGACCAACTGGAAGATTCCAAAATCACTCTTTCCCAATGCATCAAGAACCAAACGTGTGGAATAGAGTGATAAAAGGATGTTGATTATTGTGCGGACGTATTGGGCAGATGTGTTGACTATTGCTCGCTGGGCCGGCTGCATATTCAGAAGAATGCTTTAAAGAGGTTGTCCTTTAGCACATAAAGAATGGTTCCTGTGGTGACCATTACTAACATACCCAACACAAACAGCATACGTTTGGGCTCCGATGCCTTGATGGGAACGGTGGCATTCTGCAAAACCGTAAATGCAGGAGTGCGCTCCTGTACCTTTGCCTCTGCGGTCTGTAATTGGGTAGATATGGCGTTGTAAGCGTTGTACTTTAATTGCAATTCGTTCTCCAGATCGTCACGCTTGGAGAGATAGACCTGCATTGTTGTGTTCCTGTGGGCGTCACAGAACGTACTATAGTGAATTAATGCGGCTTCATAGTCTTTGCGGGCCTTGACAATGAGGTGTTTGTAGTAATCGACATCAACGCGGGCCTTTTGTGTGCGATATTCTGTGATGAAGTCTTGCAGGTGTACACGAACCGAATCGGCCATAGTTGCGCAGATGAGGCGGTCTTGAGCTCTGACAAGAATAGTGATTGTGTAGAACTGCTTATCTACTGTGCAGACGATGTTTCCCTTTATTGCTTCGACCAGATCTAGATCGTCCTCTGAGAGTCTGAAGGGGTCTATGCGTCCGTCTCCACCGCCGCCTTGAACTTTCTTTTTGCCAAATAGTTTCTTGATATGGCTTATAGTCCAAATGAGGGGAATCTTGTAGAAAGTCTTTTTCTGATAGTTACGCATGTAGTCATAGTAGGTGGTCTTGATGTCACCGTCCTCAGACTCTACTTTGATGTCAAACAGACTACAGATAAACTCCGTAG
>Ga0247610_10003320_pt1 | contig 17761 bp, 11 predicted proteins | sample 174DNAGHGhighgp2_FD_193483 | JGI IMG/M metagenome (GOLD analysis project Ga0247610, IMG submission 193483) | Sheep rumen microbial communities from Palmerston North, Manawatu-Wanganui, New Zealand - 1742 DNA GHGhigh gp2 | ecosystem: Host-associated > Mammals > Digestive system > Stomach > Rumen... | reverse complement strand
TGTCGCTTTGCGTCACTGCGAGGGACGAAGCAGTCCAGAAAGACAATTCTCCTGGATTGCTTCGTCGTTCCTCCTCGCAATGACGCAAAGCGGCAGAATGATTCCGAGTCAATAAAACTGATAACACAATGAAAAAGATATTAATCGTTGGTTCCGGCGGACAGATCGGAACAGAATTGGTGAAGAAGCTCCGTGCTACCTACGGCAACGAAAACGTGGTGGCTTCCGACCTCCGTCAGCTGACGGGCGACATCGTCGAGAACGGTCCTTTTGAGAGAATCGACTCGACGCAAATCATGCAAATCGTCGACGTGGTGAAACGCTACAACATCGACACCATCTATAACCTCGCCGCCATCCTTTCGGCCACGGCCGAGAAGAACCCCATGCTGGGTTGGAACGTCGGCATCGGCTCGTTGGTCAACTGCCTTGAAACGGCGCGCATCTTCAACTGCGCTGTCTTCACGCCTTCGTCGATTGGTGCTTTCGGTGCCTCGACGCCCCATGACAACACGCCTCAAGACACCATCCAGCGTCCTAACACCATCTACGGCGTGACCAAGGTGACTGGCGAACTGTTGAGTGACTACTATTTCACCCGCTTTGGTGTGGACACCCGCAGCGTGCGTTTCCCTGGCCTCATCAGCAACCTGACTTTGCCTGGCGGTGGCACCACTGACTATGCCGTTGAGATTTACTACGCTGCCGTGAAGGGCGAGAAGTTCATCTGCCCCATCAGCAAGGGCACCTTCATGGACATGATGTACATGCCCGACGCTTTGGATGCCATGGTCGACATCATGGAAGCCGACCCGACCAAACTGGTGCACCGCAACTCCTTCAACGTGACGGCAATGAGCTTCGACCCGGAAATCATCTACAACGCCATCAAGAAGTATTATCCGAACTTCGAGATGGAGTACAAGTTCGACCCGATCCGTCAGGCCATCGCCGACAGCTGGCCGAACAAGATGGATGACAGCTGCGCCCGCGCCGAGTGGGGCTGGAATCCCAAGTACGACCTCGACAAGATGACGGTCGACATGATTGAGACCTTGAAGAAGAAACTGCTGTAATTGAGCAGCCTTTTCCAGATTTGCGAATAGCGGAGGTTGAAGAATCTCCGCTATTCGTTTTTATGGCTGGTTTCAGAAAAATCCATTCAGATTCTCATTTTATGATTACTATTTTATGGTAATCATTTTACGGTAATCAAAATTTTTGTATTTTTGCGGGTGAAATAAAATTGCCCTATGAAAAACCCCTTTGTTACCAATGGCTATGCTGGTGCCGAGTATTTTTGCGACCGGGTCCAAGAGACCGAAATTTTGCGTGAACTCCTTGTCAACGAGAACAATATCGCGTTGATTTCTCCGCGACGAATTGGAAAGACGGATCTAATCTGGCATGTGTTTGATGACCCCGAGATACAGAAGAACTACCATTGTTTTGTTGTCGACATTTATGCCACTAAGAATCTGGGCGATTTTGTGAACATGCTGGGTAAGGCACTGGTTAACGAGCTTCGTCCCAAAGGCAGGAAGGCATGGGAGAAGTTTGTGAACATGGTGGCGTCGCTGCGCAGTGAAATCTCGTTTGATATGAGTGGATTGCCTGTCTGGGGAGTGGGTCTTGGTTCGATTAAAAACCCGACGGTTACCTTGGATGAGATTTTCACCTATTTGAGCAAAGCTGATAAACCCTGTTTGGTGGCCATTGATGAATTTCAACAGATTACCCGCTATGGTGATGAAACCATCGAGGCGACCATCAGGACGTATGTCCAGCGTTGCACCAATGCCCATTTCATTTTTTCAGGCTCACAACGCCACATGATGAATGGTATGTTCACCTCTCCTTCGCGTCCTTTCTATCAGGCAGTTACAGTCATCAACCTTCAGCCCCTGGATTTGGATGTTTACACGGATTTTTGCGTGAATAAGTTTGAAAAAGCGGGAAAACACCTTGACAAGGCGGTCGTGGCATTGCTGTATGAGCGTTTCGAGGCGGTGACAAGTTATATGCATCGTGTGATGAATGTGCTTTTTTCCAGAACGGACACGGGCGCAACCTGTGATGTTTCGATGGTAGACGAGGCCGTCGAGTTTATCATCAAACTCTCTTCCGACACGTACGAGTCTTTGTTTTATCAAATGCCTGAGAAACAACGTTCTATGTTTCTGGCTATTGCAAGAGAAAGAAAAGCTAAGGAGGTCACAAGTGGGATTTTTATTAAAAGGAACAATCTCAATTCGGCAAGTAGTGTAAGCTCTGCATTGAAGGGGCTGCTGGATAAGGATTTTATTACTGAGGACAAGAAGGTGTATTCGGTATATGACCAGTTTTTTACCCTGTGGCTGAAGTTTAAAGGGCTGATTTGATGAATAATATACCCAAAACGGTGCCTTGATAGTGGTTGCATCTGACCATTTCCTCACCCCTGCCTGTCGCTGCTCAATCACTAAAATCTTGGCTTCGGCGTTCTTCTTACGTTTCTTTTTCAAAACGGCATCAAGAGTCCCCTCTCTCCGCTATTCTTTTTTTTATGGCCGTTTACGGAAAAGTTTGTATTAGTTCTGCTTTGTTTTTATTTTTGTTGCCAAATTCAATGATTACTACGATGAAAAAGCATTATTGTTTTTTGGCAGTAGCCATGCTGTTTGTGGCTTGCACAAAGCAGCCCATTCCTCAAGTCTCCTACGACATTATTCCTCAACCCAAAGAGTTGAAATTGAATGATGACAAACCTTTTGTACTTCAGGAGAGGACGAAAGTCTATTATGCCGAAGGCCTCCAACGCGAGGCTTGTTTTCTTAATGAATATGTATTCGATATCCTGCATTTTGAGTTGGGCCTTGAGGAGATGCAAGGCAAACCAACCGATGGCATCGTTTTGAAACTGTCGCCTGAGGATTTCGACCAAGCCGAGGCATACGAAATCAATGTCACTTCCAAGCAAGTCACTATCAAAGGTGCCGATGCCGCAGGCGTGTTCTATGGCATCCAGACCTTGCGGAAGAGTTTACCTATGGGTGAGGCAACAGTCAAAGTGGCCATCCCTTGTGGCACGATCCACGACTGGCCCGACTTCGCCTATCGCGGGATGCACCTCGACCCTTGCCGCCATTTCATTTCGCTCGACTCAGTGAAGGTCTATCTCGACATGATGGCTTTGCACAATATGAACCAATTTCATTTCCACCTTAGCGAAGACCAAGGCTGGCGCATCGAAATCAAGAAATATCCTGAGCTGACCGAGATTGGGGCCTATCGCAACGGCACGGTCATCGGGCATAATGGCAATCTTTATGATACCATTCGTCATGGTGGTTTCTTTACCCAAGACGAGCTTCGCGACCTTATCCAATACGCCGCTGAACGTCATATCAACATCATCCCTGAGATTGACCTTCCGGGCCACATGCAATCAGCCTTGGCTTGCTATCCGCAGTTGGGCTGCACGGGTGGTCCCTATGAGGTGTGGCGTCGTTGGGGTGTTTCGGAAGATGTGCTTTGCGCTGGTAACGAGGAAGCCATGCTGTTCGTTGAGGACGTGCTCAATGAGGTGATGGACGTGTTCCCTTCGCCCTATATCCATATTGGTGGCGATGAGTGCCCCAAGGTGCGCTGGGAACAATGCCCGAAATGTCAGGCCAAGATCAAGGAATTGGGTATCAAGAAAGACGACAAGTTTTCTGCTGAGGATTACTTGCAAAGTTATGTGATGAACCGCATGGCCAAGGTGGTGGAGGCTCGTGGCCGTCGTGTCATTGGATGGGACGAGATTCTGGAAGGCAATGTCTCCGAAACGGCCATCATCATGAGCTGGCGCGGCACGGAAGGAGGCATCGAGGCAGCTCGCAAGGGGCACGATGTCATCATGGCACCTTCGTCGCATCTCTATTTTGATTATTACCAGAGCGAGGACATCGCCAGCGAGCCTGTGTGCATCGGCGGCTACCTTCCGGTTGAACGTGTCTATGAATTTCAACCGCTTCCGAGCGAGTTGACACCCGATGAGCAAAAGCATATCATCGGCGTGCAAGCCAACATTTGGACGGAATACATCGCCTCGTTCAGCCATGTGCAGTATATGGCTCTGCCTCGCATGGATGCCTTGACAGAGCTGCAATGGAATAATCCTAAAGAACGTGATTTTGAGGCTTTTGTGAAGCGTTGCCGCAATATGGCGCAATTGTACGACCTGTATCATTACAATTATGCCAAGCATATCTTCAATCCGCAGGTTTGGGCTGACACAGTTGAATCCAATCTTGCTACCCGTGAGCCTATTACATTACGCCAGCAACCTGTTGAGCAATACACCTATGAGGGTGCTTCGGTGCTCAATGATGGTAATTTGGGCCGTGGAGCCTACAATTCTGGACGATGGTTGGGCTTCTGTGGCTATCCTTTGGATGCCGTCATTGACTTGGAGCAGCCAACCGAGATGCATCATGTCCGTTTCCATGCGCTTATTAATAAAGGTGCATGGATTTATAATCCAAGTCAGGTTAAAGTGTTGGTCTCAGATGATGGCGTGAACTTCAGTGAGGTGGCGCAAAAGGAAATACCGATTTCCACTTGGGAAGACAGGGATGGCATTTTTGCCTACGAATTGGACTTTGAGCCTGTCACGGCACGTTATGTGGAAGTGGTGGTTTCGGGGCACGATTTGCCCGAAGATCATAGCGGCTTCGGGCATCCTGCTTGGATTTTTGTGGACGAAATTGAGGTCCAATAAGGTAGAGGGGTGCAGAAAAAGAAAAGGGTGGCTGCTGGATTGGCAGTCACCCTTTTTCAGTTAGGTAAGCCTTGGATTATTTCACCACGATCTTTTCCACAAGCACTTGTGAGCCTGAGGTGAGGCGCAGGAAATACATGCCCTTGGCCAGACCGTTCACGTCGATTTGCTGTTCGCCACGGCCATTGCCGGTAGCCACAACCTGTCCCATGCCGTTCAGCATCGTGTAGCTGAATTCAGCATTGCCGCAGCTGATGCTGAGCATACTGCTGACGGGGTTAGGATAGATGCTGAACTCGCTTTCGCTCTCAGCAATACCCCATTCTGCTTGAATCAGGATGCACTCGGGGACTGACAAACCGTCACGGTATTCGGCAATGACGCAATAGGTGTAGGAGTCTTCTTTATCAACTACATCAACGTAGGTAGGCTCGGTCGTTTGGCCGATTTCGAGGCCGTTACGCATGACGATGAAGTTGATGGCACCTTCGGGAGCGTCCCAAGTCAGGGTGACGCTTTCGGTTTCAACCGAAGCAGCCAAGTTCTCAACGGGTGCGTAGGTGCCGGCAGGCGTACCGCTGCCGCAGTTGCAGTCAAAGTCAAAGAGATGACCGCTGCTGATGCCACTGCTTTGGTAAATAATCGTGCCATCTTCATACTTAACGACGAATGAACACTCGTAGGTGTAGTTACCCGACTGCCAGGTCAAGGTGACGTGGACACCATTGCCGATTTCAAGGGTGTAGGTGGCACTTTCGCCGTCGTTGATGGTGAGTGTCTGGTTGGGAGTGCCATCGTCGAAGCTGACTATCAGGCGGTTGCCGTTCCAGCCATCGCCATAGGAGTCGCTGAGCTCGAAGATGACGTTGCAGGAGTTCTTCATGATGAGGCTGCCTTCAGCGGTCAGGTCGCCATCGGCTTGCATGGTGAAGTTGACGGTGATTTGCTCGGTTTCAGGGCAGATCTCAGAGATGGTGATTTGGAACACGGCAGTTGCCACGCCTTCGGGGTCGATGGTGCCAAGTTCAACGGTGGGGTTGAGGATGGTGACATATTCGCTTTCGCAAGCGATGTTGGCGATGGCATGGGTGGCCATGTAGTGACCAATGTTCTGGAAGGAGGCAGCCAGTGTCAAGGTCTCGCCCGGGACGAAGCTGTTGGCCCATGTGGCACCTGCAAAGTCGAGGATGGCTTGGCCTGCAGTGATGAAGACCTTGCCGCTCCAGGTTTGTCTGCCATCAGTCATGTCGACATCGATTTGGAAACGCTCGCCGTCTTGAACACCCTCAGCAATGATGAAGCTGAAAGCATCGTTCAGCGTGACGGTTTCATTGGCTGCCAAAGTGGCAAACTCTGAAGAACTGTTGATGATGTTCATACGCTCGTCAAGGCATGACAGCGAAACAGCGGTCGTGCCATTGGTCGGGTCAACGCCCACGTTCTTGAAGGTCATGCTGAGGTCGGTCACTTGGTTGACGGCGGAAAAACTAGGATTGTAGCCGCTCACGGTCACATAGGGTCCTTCGGCAGGCAACACCTCGATGTCGATAACTTCGGTCACTTTGTTGTAACCAATCAGGGTCAAAGTGGCGATGCCGACATTCGACATGGGAGCGAACTCTAAGTTGGCGACGTTGTTCTCAATGGTGGCCGTGCTAATCACTTCGCCGTCCATCATCAAGGTGGCAATGCCATAAGGTGTGTCGTCGGTGTTCACTTCCAAACTGGTCATGCCCAGCATCAACACGCCAGGATTGATGGTGGCTTTCATCTCGGTCGGGTTGTCGGTGCGAACCATCATGCTCGGGTCACCGAAGAGGATCCAAGTGTCGTGAGTGTCGTTACCTTGGCTGCCCGACATGTCCAAAACGTACATGTTGCCGTTGACTGAAGCTCCGCCAAGGGTGTGGTTGAATTTATCTGTAGAGCGCCATTCGCAAAGAATGTCGACCATTTCGTCCTGACCGTACATGGGCGGAATCCAAGGCTGGCTCATCCATGAGAACATGCCACCGATGGCACCCGTAGGAACACCGGTCGAGTTGTTGCTGGCGCGCATCCAAGCTTCGGCGAAACATTCTCCGTTGGCACCGCCATAGTTGAATTTACCCGTCAAGCAAGCCACCGACCAGTTGATGGGCCACATGTAGTCGTTGACCAAGGCATTGACATGGCTGTTGCTGTAGTTGGCCACACCCCAGCTGGTCTCGGAACCGTGGTTGCAGTAGTTGATGATGCTGACACCCGCGTTGATGGCGCTGCTGATGCTCGAAGCCGAGGCACCACCACCACCATGCAATTCGGTGACGTGCTCGTAGGTGTAATGCTCGAGCGTGTCGCGGATGAAGTCAATGTGTTGGTAGTCGTCCTCACCATAGTGACCGCTACCAGCACCGATGGCACCGATACCCAAACCTTTGTTGACCCAAGTCAGGTTGACAGGCATGTCGCGCTCGTAGTAAAGCACTTTGTTGATATGGTTGGCCAAATGAGCGTCGTTTTGCACTGAGAAACGCCCGATGAGGACTTCTTCATAACGGTCGTTGCCTTCCAATTGTCCAAACCAAGTATCAGAACGCTCGCCGCTGGTGGAATGAGGCGTGATGTGCTCATAGTCGCCGACGAACAAAACGAAAACGAGGTTGTGGCTCGGGTCTTCATAAATGCTACGAATGTAGTTCTTGATAGTGTTGTCGTTGTTACCGCCAGCTTCGGTGACGCTCACCATCGTGGTGGGACGGCCCGACTGGTTTTTCCAAGCAACGAACTCTTCCATGCCAGCCATAAACTGGTCGGCGCAAATCACCAACATCTCGCCACGGTCTTCAACGAAGTTGTACTTGGCCGTGTTTTGGTCGAAGTTGATGAAACGACGTCTATAGTTTTGCTGCATTTCGTTGTCCATCTTGATGCTACCGCTCTTGCGGCTGAGCTTGGGGTTCTCGCCGTTGTCGCCCACCTTGTCCATCGAAATGGTCAGGTGATGATAGACGCGCAAGGTCTTTGTCACAGGGTTGTAGGCGAAAGGCGTCACAACGATGTTTTGGCCACGATAGTCGCGCAGAATGTAAGGAGCATCCAAAGCGGCTTGGGCAGCGGGATAGAAAGCGTTTTGACTGTACATTTCACCATAGGTGTAAGGCACAGTGGCAGGGTCAATCTGACGGCTGATGTTGCCTTTCGAAGGGGCTACCTCGACATTGTAGTCGGTGTAGTCGCTTGCCGTCACTTTAACGTTCATCTTGGCCAAGTCACCAATGAGGACCGGCACAGGATAATGAGGCAGGTTGGGAGCACCGGCGTCGAGTGACGTGGCCATCTTGGGGACCGAAACAACGTTTTGGTCGCCATTAGGGGTACTCACCCTGGTCAGGTAAAAGCCGCCCAGCGTGAAGTCAATCACGACTTGTTTCTCGCTGCTCGAAATCAACTTGACTTCAGGCCCGGCAGGACTGCTCTTGCCGAGGCTGTTCCATTGCTGGGCAAATGTCACTAACGACAATGCCACAAACACGAGGGAAAACAAAAGTTTTTTCATTTGTGAAATGATGATTAAATGGATAAAAAGGTTTATTGTCTATTAAGCGCGCAAAGTTACAAAGAATTTTTGTGCCATGGGTTCTTTCCAACTGAATAATTTTCAACTTCAATTGCCGTTTTTTGTGTACTTTTGCCGCCTGATTAAAAACAAAGGCAATGGGATTCTTTTTGAAACTGATTCTGATAGGCTTGGGCTGGTCGTTTGGCGGCCCCATTGGCGCTATCATCGGCTATGGCATCGGTAGCCTTTTTTCGAGTAATAGCCCTCGTGTGATTCGCTCCGAGGTAAATGAACAATTCGGCAATACAGAGGCGAAACGCGATTTCAACGTGACTCTTCTTGTGCTTTCAGCCGCTGTGATGAAGGCCGATGGCTTTGTGAAGAAGTCGGAACTCGACTATGTGAAACGCTTTTTCCTGCAGAACTTCGGTCAGGAGCGCGCCGAAAACTATATCAAGATGTTGCGCGAGATTCTCGAACAGGAATACAACCTTTACGAGGTCAGCCAGCAGGTAGGGCGATATATGGATTATTCGTCGCGTTTGCAACTGCTCCATTATTTGTTTGGCATCGCCAATGCCGATGGCGTGTTTTCACCTGAGGAGCTGAACGTCATCAACACGATTTCTGATTATATGGGCATCTCCAACAGCGATTTCCTGTCGATAAAAGCGATGTTTATCCGCGAAACCGATAGCGCCTATAAGATTCTCGGCATCGATCCTTCAGCCTCTGACGAAGAGGTGAAACGGGCCTACCGCGAGACGGCCAAGAAAAACCATCCCGACTTGGTGAGCAGCCTCGGCGACGAGGTGAGGGAAGCCGCCGAGAAGAAATTCCAGGAAATCAACGCGGCTTACGAAACCATCAAGAAACAACGAGGTCTTTAAACGAAAAAAGGCAGCCAATCGGCTGCCTTTTTTCGTTTGTGAATGTCAGTCTTACTTCACGACGACTTTCTCAATGCGTACTTGAGTGCCCGTGGTGAGGCGCAGGAAGTAAACGCCTTCGGCCATGTCACTGACGCTGATTTGCGTGTTGCCATTAGCCTTGCCGCTGACCACCATTTGACCCATGCCGTTGTACATTTCGTATGTGTACTCAGCATTGTAGCCATCAATGTTCAAGGTGTTCTTGACGGGGTTGGGATAGATGTTGGCGAGTTCGATGTTTTCTTCAACCGCATCGAAGTATTCCACTTGGACGCACTCAGGCACCGAAGCGCCGTCGGTATAGATAGCGGTGACGCAGTAGGTGTAAACCATTTGCTCGGTCACTTGGTCGGTGAAGGTGGTGCCGGTGGCTCCGCCTATTTCAATACCGTTGCGGGCGATGGTGTAGGAAACAGCACCTTCTGGAGCCGTCCAGCTCAGGTTGACGGTGTTGCCTTGGAGTTCGGCAGCCAAGTTCTCCACAGGGCTATAGGTCGTGCCAGATGTGCTTTCGCCGCAGTTGCAGTCGAATTCTTGGTGCCACGATGCGTTGGGGCTAGAGGCTTCGAGGATCATGGTTCCGTCTTCATAGCCAATAGCAAAAGAACATTCGTTGTCGTAGCTGCCGCTCGTCCATGACAATGAGACGTGGACGCCGTTGCCGATTTCTAAGACGTAGATTTGTTGGTTGCCGCTGCTAATGGTCAGCTGTTGTTCGGGAGAACCGTCGCTGAAGTTGACGTTCAATTTGGCGCCGTTCCATCCATCACCCCATGAGTCGAGGAGGTTGAATACGACGTTGCAGCTATTCTTCAGTATGCCAGAACCTTCGGCGATGAGGCCGCCATCGGCATTGACGGTGAAGTTCAACACGATTTGTTCAGTCTCGGGGCAGTCAGCAGCCACAGTGACGTCGAACATGCAGTAACCAACACCATTCGGGTCGATAGTACCCATCTCATAGGTGTTATTGTCGAAGGTGACGTATTGGCTCGTCGAAGCGATGGTGGCGATGGCGTTAGTGGCCATGTAGTGACCAGCGTTCTTGAACGAAGCGGCGACAGTAAGGGTTTCGCCAGGGACAAATCCAGCAACGGCGTTCATGCCTGCAAATTCCATCACAGCCTCACCGGCAGTGATGACAGCCTTGCCTTCCCAAACGTCAGTGCCGCAGGTGGCAGTGATGTTGATGGTGAAGCGGGTGCCGTCGGCCACGCCTTGGGCGATGCTAAAGGTGAAGTCTGTCAGCTCGACGGTGGCCTCGGGAGCCAAGCTTGTGAAGCTTGAAGTGCCGTTGATGATGTTCAGTTCGGGAGCATCGCAGGTCAAGGAAACAACGGTGTTGTCACCCGTGGGTTGTGTTCCGACGTTCTTAAAGGTGATGTTCATGGAGGTATCGTCGCCCACATGAGCGTTGCTCGGAGTGTAGCTGAACACTGCAACGTAAGCGCCGTCCATGGCAGCAGCTGGAATCACGCTGGTGTAGGGTACGCGTCGCGGATGGGTCACGCAGACCGTGACGTCGCCACCGCTGGTGATGGGCGTGATTTGGATGTCGGTAGTGCCAGTCTCGTCAATCATGCCAGCACCATAAAGGATGCCGTCTTTCGAAATGCCAACGTAGGAACCTGGGTCAGCGCTGACAGTGAAGAAGTCCATGCCAATGGGCAGAGTGGGCAGGTGGCTGATGGTGTTTTCGGTAGGTTGCACACGGAAGGGCAGGACGGAACCGTCGCCCAAAGTGTGGTAGGCTTGCCAGTCGTAGAGGGTGCTGCAGTGCAGGTCATAGCCGAGGGCTTGGGCAGCATTGCTGGCCAAGTTGCCGATGAACATCATGGAAGTTACGGTGTTGTAGGCATCGTCGGTCCACATGGCATCATAGAAGCCCATGGTGGTCTCTTCGTAGGTAGGCATGGTGCCGTCAGCACGGTGGGTAGCTCCCACACCGAAGTAGTAGTCGTTCAGCCAGTAGGTTGACGGGCAGGAACCGATGTAGGCGTATGCAGCTTTGTTTTCGGCGCGCACCATGGCTTCACCGAAGCAGGTGCCATTGATGCCCCAGTCGGCAGCCTCGCAGCAGTTACCCATGGCGAGGAAGTACTTGTGCTCGTTGGTCAGGTTGTTGACATCGCTGACGGTGAATTGAGGGCCAGCCCAGCTGGTGTTGGAGCCGTGGGCGGTGTAGTTGGCGAAGCCGACACCAGTGTTCAGATGCGTGTAGCAGCCAGTGTAAGTGCCATGGCTGTATTCATATACGTTAGCATAGCCATGCTCTTCGTTGTAATAATAGTTGGTGGCATACCAAATGGTGGGACGACCCACAGTAACACCCCAACCGCTGTCTTCACCAGCGATGAGGAGCACGTTGTTCAGGTAGGTCGGGTCAGGCATGGTGTATTGCTCGTATTCGAGGGCCTTGTTTACCATGGCTGTCATTTGAGCGACAGTCTCGGCGGGGAAACGGCTGTGGTACATGTCAGGGAATTGGTCGCCGTCGACGCTCGAATATTGCAGGTCGGTGACGCAATGGGTCTCGCTACCCGTGGCACTGGCAGCAACTTGGTTCTTGTCGCCCATGATCATCAGGAAGGTGGGAGCGTCTTTGCTGTACTCGTCTTGGATGAAAGCACGGATGGCAGCGGCAGTGGTGCCAATCTCATCAGTGTAGTTGATGTTCAGGTAGAACCCCTTGGTGGTCTTCCAAGTATACCAAGGCTGCAAGCATTCCTCGAACATACGGTCGGCAATGATCAGCATGTGGACGGGATTCTGCCAAAGGTCGGGGTGCTCGTCATACACATCGTCACGCCAGTTGAACATTTGGCTGTAGATGTTGGCGAAGTAGGGACTGAAGGTCCTGGCAAACTCGTTGTAGGAAGCCGACTTGTCGTATTGGCCATAGCTCACTTCGACTTCAATGTCGTTGTACACGCGGATGGAGTTGGTGGAGGCATCGTATTGCACAGGGTTGATGGTCAGTTCACCGATTTGGATGCCACGCATTGTGCCTTGGATTTTCACTTGAGCAAGGGGACGCTCGGCAAAACCTTTGGCATTGTAGGCCTTTTCGCTATAAGAGAAAGGAAGCTCTTCAGGCTTTTGGTCCTTGCGGAGCGGAAGCTGCTGAGGATAAATGGTCTTGATGCCAAAGTCAGCAAGAGCATACTCTGTCGTGCTGTAGTTCTTTACCTTAACGGCGATGTTGCTGGCGCCATAAGGCACGGCAAACAGCTTGTTGACGGCAGGCAGTGAAGGCTCGCCGACATTGCCTGACGGATAGGTGTTTGACATCATGATGTTGGAAAACACACCCTTTTCGGTGTTCATTTCAACAGACTCAATGCTGCTGAAGGAAAAACTGGCGGTGAAGCCAGCATCGGTCACGTTGGCACATTGTTGTGCCGCCTTGGCTCTGCCAAGCTCGATGCGCCCTTGGGCGTTGGCTTGCAAGCCGATGAGCAATCCTATCAAAAGGAAAGCTGTAGCGAGTAAACGCATTCTTTTCATCGTTTTGACTATTTAGGTTATTACTATTATTTTAATGCTTTATTAGGGTCAAAGTTTGATGTCAGAAATCAAACCGCAAAAATAGAAAATAATCCCGAAGTTTATTCAAAAAACCTCGGGATTTTTGGATTAATCGTGTCGAAAAATAGTCGAAAGGGTTTATTTGCCTTTCAGGATGCGGTTGTATTCCTTGTCACTGCTTAGGATTTCCAAGGCTTTCTTGATGCCAGGATCTTCTTTGGCCATGACTTCGTAATACTGCTGCGTTTCCCACACGTTGCGGGCAATCAAAGCCTTCATTTGCAGCAAGATGAACTTCTCGGAATGGACAAATTGCTCGTCGTTCCATTCCACCTTGGCTTCTTCAGCGGCTTTCTTCAACCCGTTGATGAGGTCTTTGCTGATGTTGAAGTCTTTGTTGTATTGCTCGAAATCAACGTATTGTTTCTTCAAATCGTCACGGTGCTTGAGGGCGTAGTCGGTGGTGAAACGGTTCAGGGCACCCTTGCGGACCAGGTTGGTGTAGAGCTTACTATTATAAGAGGTGTCGACGGGGATGAAAATGTCGGGCATGATGCCGCCACCGCCGTAAACGATGCGTTTGCCATCGGTTTTGTATTTCAGCGAGTCGGGGAAGTGGATGCTGTCGGCATGGTAGTATTCGCCGTGTTCGAGACGCTTGGTCATCTCTTTGGCATAGTCTTCAACACCTTTTTCGTATGGACGCTGTATGCAGCGACCCGAAGGCGTGTGGTAACGCGAGGTGGTGAGGCGGATTTGCGAGCCGTCGGGCAAGTTGAAAGGCCTTTGCACCAAGCCCTTGCCAAACGAGCGGCGACCGATGACGACGCCACGGTCGTGGTCCTGCATTGCGCCCGAAAGGATTTCGCTGGCCGAGGCTGACCCTTCGTCGATGAGGACGACCAACTTGCCAGTGGTGTAAAGCCCTGCTGGAGTGCTTCTCCATTCTTGGCGTGGTGAGTGGATGCCTTCGGTGAAGACGATGAGCTGGTCCTCGGTAAGGAACTGGTCGACGAGTTCGATGGCGGTGTTGAGGTACCCCCCCGTGTTGCCGCGCAGGTCGAAGACGAGCGACTGCATGCCTTGGGTTTGTAATTTGGCGAAGGCTTCCTTGAACTCGGCGGTCGATTCTTGCGCGAAACGGTCTAGCTTGATGTAGCCGACGTGGTTGTCGAGCATATAGGCTGCGTTGATGCTGTTCAGCGGGATCTTGTCGCGGATGATTTCAAAATCAAGCAGCTCAGGGTCGTTGCCACGTTTCACGCTGACGACGACTTTAGTGCCTTTCTTGCCGCGCAGGTGCTTTTGCACGTATTCGTTGTCGACTTTTTTGCCCGTGGCTTCCTCGCCGTCAATCTTAATGAACTGGTCGCCAGCCATGATGCCGACCTTTTCGGAAGGGCCACCCGCCGTGGGGCTGATGACGGTGATGGTGTCGCGGATGAGCTGGAAGGTCACGCCGATGCCTTCGAAGCTGCCCACGAGCGGCTCGTTGGCTTTCTCCACGTCCTTTTTCGAGATGTAGGCCGAATGAGGGTCAAGTTCCTTGAGCGCGGCGATAATGGCGTCTTCCGTCACCTTGTCGCTGTTGGCGGTGTCGACATAAAAGTTCTCAATGAGATAAAGCGTTGTCGCTAGTTTTTGGGCATTCATCTGCCCTTTCGATTGGGTTTGTTGGGCCATTGCAGCCATCGCAAAGAGAGAAGTGATGGCCAAGAAAAACATTTTCAGGGATTTCATAGTTAAACTATAGTTTTTGGGGTGCAAAGATACGCTTTTTTTGGGGAAGAATTAAATAAGGAAGACGCCATTTAAACTATTTTGGTCACATCAGCTGATTTACTAATGAAAGTAGTTCTTGCATTAGTAAAGGCATTCAGCTTGCGCTCAACCCTTGTATTGTTCTTTAATCACGCCAATTACCCTGTCAATAAACGTTGCTGTTTCAGCAATACGTGGGGCGGTGTCTTCCTCGGTTGCGTAATAAGTGCAGTTGTAGTCAGCCTTTTCGCGTAACGTTTGCATCTGTGAATAGAATACCCCATCACTTTTGGTAAGGATTCCCGTCTTTATGAAATACTGATGGAACTGAATTACAGTGCCTTGATGTGATCCTGCTGGATAACCTTCACTGATTAACAATGCGGTAACAGCATGAAAAACAGCATAAAATAACCTGTTGGCAATGGTGTTCCATAAACCCGCCTGTCGCAAAATCTCGATTTCAGCGAAGGTTCTTTTCGATTTTTCTATTTCCAAACCAACAATGATTTTCCGCTCTTCTTCGGTCAACTTCATATTAAAACGATTTTGTCTTGTTCGACATTCTTGTAATATGGCAAAAAAGCCATTGCGTCCCATTCTTCCTTTGAATAGGTCTGCACGCTAAAATACTCGCCCAACTCGAATCCGAGTTCCATAATCGGGTAAGCAATATTTTGGAAGTCAGATTCTTCTTGAGGACGGTTGAGCAAAATGAGCAAATCCCAATCCGAACCTTCGTGATCATCGCCTCGAGCACGCGAACCATAAAGCAAAAGATGCGCATCTTGAGGCAGTACTTGTTTCCCAATTTGCTGGATTTGATATAGTATGTCTTGATGACTCATATCGTTAGGTTATTTTGCCGCGAAAATAATCATTTTTTTCTAAACCACCAACTTGTTCAATGGTTTTTGCCTACATTTGCTTTTAGAAACCACAAAATATTCCGCGCTTTTTTGCGTTCTCATACCAAACACTTATAAATATGGACAAAACCACAATCCTTTGGGCCGACGATGAGATTGACCTCCTGAAGCCCCATATCATGTTTCTCGAACAAAAAGGCTATGAAGTAGTTACGGCCAACAACGGCTCAGATGCCATCGACCTTGTGCGCCAACAGCATTTCGACATCGTTTTCCTCGACGAGCAGATGCCAGGCATCTCGGGCATCGAGGCCCTCGAAGTCATCAAGCGTGAATATCCTAACCTGCCCGTGGTGATGATAACAAAGAGTGAGGAGGAACGCATCATGGAAGACGCAATCGGTTCCAACATAGCTGATTACCTTATCAAACCCGTCAACCCGAACCAAATCCTGCTGTCGCTGAAACGCAACCTGGAAAACCGGACGCTGCGCGACGAAAAGTCGTCGATGAAATACCAACAGGAGTTCCGCGAAATCAGTATGGCACTCAACAACAACCTCAACTACGATGAGTGGGTTGAACTTTATAAGAACTTGGTGCGCTGGGAGTTGGAATTGCAAAAGTCGACCGATGAGGGTATTAAGAGCATCCTCGCCGACCAAAAACAGGAAGCCAACACGCAGTTTACGCGTTACATCGAGCGCAACTATGTGGATTGGATCCAAGGCAAGTCTGAGAAGCCTGTCATGTCGCACACCGTGGTCCGCGACAAAGTGATTCCTCGCCTCGACGATAGCGACAAACCGCTGTTCCTCATCGTTATCGACAATTTGCGCTACGACCAGTGGAAGGCCATCCAGCCGCTGATTGAGAACTATTTCCGCGTGGAAGCCGACGATATTTATTACAGCATTCTGCCTACTACCACGCAGTATGCTCGTAATTCGCTTTTTGCAGGACTGATGCCGCTCGAAATCCGCCGCCGTTACCGCCAATGGTGGGTAGATGAGGATGAGGAAGGCACCAAAAACCAGTACGAAGGCGAGCTTTTAGGCGAGCAGCTGAAGCGCTTCGGCAAAAACATCAAGTATACATATAATAAGGTGTTGAACTTAGCCGCAGGCAAAAAACTCGCCGAGCAGATGGCCAACCTGATGCCGAACAAGCTGAATGTCATCGTTTACAATTTCGTCGACATGCTGTCGCACGCCCGCACCGAAATGGAAATCATCCGCGAACTGGCTGACGACGAGGAAGCCTACCGTTCACTGATGCTCTCGTGGTTCGAACATTCTAGCCTCTTCGACATGATGCGCTTTATCGCCGAAAAAGGTTGCGACATGATCATCACCACCGACCACGGCTCCACTTATGTCGAAAAGCCCGTTAAGATTTTGGGCGACCGGGAGGTGAACACCAATCTGCGCTACAAGTACGGCAAAAACTTGAAATACAACCCGAAAGAAGTCTTCGAGGTGAAAGACCCCGAGAAGATTTTCCTGCCCAAGGCCAACCTCAGTACGACGTTTGTTTTTGCGGGTGAGAGCGATTTCTTCGCCTATCCGAACAACTACAACTATTACGTCAGCTACTACCGCAACACCTTCCAACACGGCGGCATCTCGATGAGCGAAATGCTGATTCCGGTGACGCATCTTACGGCGAAGTGAGTTGGACTGATTGCCGCTTTGCGTCATTGCGAGGAATATGCACTTTGGGCGTCGCACCCGTGTCGCTCTGCGTCATTGCGAGGAACGAAGCAATCCAGAAAAAAGCTGTATGTCTGGATTGCTTCGTCGTTCCTCCTCGCAATGACGCGAAGCGTGTCAAAGAAAAGTATTATCTTTGCGGCGAAAACCGTTAGCCATGAAAGATAAGCAATTCAAAATAAGCAATGTGGAAGCCTTGAGCGAGGTTTCCGAATACCTGATTTCATTACGTGACGAAGCCGACATCATCGCGTTCTATGGCTCGATGGGCGCAGGCAAGACCACGCTCATCAAGAACCTTTGCCACAAAATGGGGGTCACCGACGAGGTGAACAGCCCAACTTTCGCCATCGTCAATGAGTATGTTACCGAGGAAGGAGAGTCGGTCTATCATTTTGATTTCTACCGTATTAAGAAGTTGGAAGAAGCCTACGATATTGGCTATGAGAACTATTTCGACAGTGGTAACCTCTGCCTTATCGAGTGGCCTGAGATGATTGAGCCTTTGTTGCCCGAAAAATATATCCGCGTGGAGATTCAACATGGCGAAACGGATGACGAAAGAATCATCAAATGTGAATTAATAAACGATTGAAGATGAGGAGGCTACTACTTGTTTTCGGCATCTTTGTAGTGGGCTTGTTGGCTTCATGCTCTTCTGTTGAGAATAAGAA
>Ga0247610_10003317_pt1 | contig 17780 bp, 14 predicted proteins | sample 174DNAGHGhighgp2_FD_193483 | JGI IMG/M metagenome (GOLD analysis project Ga0247610, IMG submission 193483) | Sheep rumen microbial communities from Palmerston North, Manawatu-Wanganui, New Zealand - 1742 DNA GHGhigh gp2 | ecosystem: Host-associated > Mammals > Digestive system > Stomach > Rumen... | reverse complement strand
TGTGCACAAAGGACTATTGGTAGCAGCAGCAATATGATAGTCAGTAATCGTTTCATCATCATTTTCTACCGATTGTACAGCGCAAAGATACAAAAAAATTCTGAAATAGGATATGTATTCAACTTTTTTTTCTATCTTTGTGGCCATAAACGCTAATATTCAATAAAATGAGAAGAATCTTATTCGCAATTCTATTGGCAATGACTACAGTAATAACCAATGCGCAAAGTTTTGATTTCAACGAAGTAGAGTGTAGACCAGAGGCTACGACGTTCCAACTCTTCGCGCCCGTTTCAGCCAGACGTGTCATCGTTCGTATCTACAACGATGGCATCGGTGGTAAACCCGTCAAGACCGTCAAGATGAAACTTGTGGGGGATGTATGGCAAGCTACCGTCAAGGGCAATCTTTTTGGTAAGTACTATACCTTCGATATGGGTAAGGGCGAGTGTCCGGGTGTGTTTGCCAAAGCGGTGGGTGTGAACGGCCAGCGCGGTGCCATCGTCAATCTGGTGAAGACCGATCCTGAAGACTGGTGCTGCGATGCACATCCTGTCATCAAGTCGCCAGCCGACCTTGTGGTCTATGAGATGCACCATCGCGACTTCTCCATTGCCCGCCAGGATGCCAAGTATCCGGGTAAGTTCCTTGCTCTGACGGAACCATGGGCCATTGACCATCTGAAGGCGTTGGGTGTGAATGCTGTACACATCCTGCCGAGCTATGACTACGGTTCTGTGGATGAGACCCGTCTCAACACGCCGCAATACAACTGGGGTTATGATCCTGTGAATTATAATGTGCCTGAGGGTGGCTATTCTACTGATCCCTATGATCCCACGTGCCGTATTCGTGAGTTCAAGCAGATGGTGCAGGCCCTCCACAAGGCTGGTATCGCTATCATCCTCGATGTGGTCTACAACCATACTTACGACATTGACCACTCCAACTTTCAGCGTACTTATCCCGATTATTACTATCGGATGACTTCGGGTACGCCGAAGCAATACTCTAACGGCTCTGGCTGTGGCAACGAGACTGCTTCTGACCAGCCGATGATGCGGAAGTTCATGATTGAGTCAGTGAAATACTGGATCAACGAATACCATATCGACGCTTTCCGCTTCGACCTCATGGGTTGTCACGATATTGAGACAATGAACGAGATCCGCAAGGCTGTCGATGACATCGATCCCACCATATTTATATATGGCGAGGGGTGGAGTGCAGGTCAGTGCGGCTTGCCTACAGAGCAACTGGGTGTCAAGGCAAATATTTCCAAGATGCCACGTATCGCCGCCTTCTCCGACGAGATCCGCGATGCCCTGCGCGGTCCTTTTGACGATGATACGAAGGGTGGTTTCCTGGCGGGTGTACCCGACTGTGAAGAGAGCCTGAAGTTTGGTATCGTGGGTGCTATCACTCATCCACAGGTGGAAATGTCAAAGGTTAATTATTCCAAGACACCTTGGGCCACAGAGCCCACGCAGATGATGTCTTATGTCAGTTGTCATGATGATATGTGCTTGGTAGATCGCCTGAAAGCCAGTATTCCTGGCATCACAGACGAAGAACTGATCCGTCTCGACCTTCTGGCACAGACGGCAGTCTTTACCTCTCAGGGTGTGCCGTTTATGCTCTCTGGCGAAGAACTGCTCCGTAGCAAGAAAGGCGTGCATAACAGCTTTGAGTCGCCCGACAGCATCAATCAGTTAGATTGGACTAATCTCGAGCGCTATCCGCAGGTGTTCAAATATTATCGGGATCTTATCGCCCTCCGCAAGCACCATCCTGCTTTCCGCCTTGGCGATGCCCATCTGGTCAGGAAGCATTTGGAATTCCTCAATGCCCCCAAAGGTGTGGTGGCTTTCCGTCTGAAAGACTATGCAGGTCGCGATGACTGGCGTAACATTGTTGTCATCCTCAATGCCAACCGTGAGCAGGTTACCGTCGATCTCCCAAAGGCAACATACACCATCGTCTGTCAGAATGGTGAGATTAACGAGGCTTCCACCGACAAACTTTTGAGCAGTCGCGCTTTAGTAGCCCCGCAGTCTGCCATGATCCTGCACGACTGATTGAAATTATACATATATTTATGAATTATTAAATAACTAATGCATTACAAACTTATGAAGAAGTACCTTATGATGGCAGTTTTGATGACTGCAAGCGCATGTGCCTTGGCACAGAGTAAACCCAAACCAGAACCTTATTTCTCATTCAGAGAATTACCCAACATGCTGAAGTGGTGTCCTGCGCCCCCAGATACTGTTGGTGCAGCCTTTGCCTATGACATCATGCAGTATATGTGGGGCAAGGAGCTGCGGCAGAAGGATAAGGAGCGTACCGCCATCGCCATTCGCGATGCTGTGTATAGTCTCGAATGCATTGCCCAGGAGTTCAGCGAGCCCTTCGGCTTGCAGATTTCCGAGGAAGGGACACCAGAAATCTGGAAGTTGCTTCGTGATGCGAAGGCTACAGGCGAGAATATCAGCAATTTCCCCAAATTCTACTATAAGCGTATCCGTCCGTTTATGCGTTTTCACGAGCATACGGCAACGCCTCAGTTCGAACCAGATCTGCGTAGGAATTTCTCCTATCCCTCAGGCCATACGCTTCTTGGCTGGTGCTCAGCCTTGTTGCTTGCGGAGATCAATCCGGAGCGTGCCGATACCATCCTGAAACGTGGATATATGTATGGCGAAAGCCGTGTGATTGTGGGTGCCCACTGGCAGAGCGATGTGGATGCCGGTCGTCTGGCTGCCGCTGCTGCCTATTCTCGTATGCATACCAATGAGCGCTTCCTGGAGCAGATGCGACTGGCGCGTCTGGAGTTCCGTATAAAGACTGGTCAGGCTTCAAAGGAAGAGGAGAAGGCCTACAGAAAAGAACTTGAGAAACGCGTAAAAGCCCAGGCTAAGGAGGCCAAGGCTAATACGAAGAAAGCCGCTTAATTATTATTTCTCGGAGAATAATACCTGGATGACTGTCTGACCGACGGCCTGAAGGGTGTTTTTGTCGAGATGAGCCATATCGTCGTTCAGTGTGTGCCATGTCGGACCGAAACTGCTCTGCTCACAAGTGGGATAATAAGGAATGATGTCAATGCAGGGTATGTTGGCTGTGGTGTTCACGGGGATATGGTCGTCGGTGACGCCAGTGCCCTCCGACATGGGGAAGCTGCTGCCATACCCCACCACAGCGGCGGCCTGCCACACCTTGTCAACGATATGCTTGGCATAGTATTTCGACATGATCTCCTGATAAAATTGTGCGCCCTGTCCACCCACCATATCGAGTAGGATGCCGTAACGCGCTTTATAGCCTGCGGTGTGGGGATGCGCTGCCCAATACTGTGCGCCTAAGGCCCAGGTGTTGCCAGGGTCGTCGATAGTCTCCCATTGGGGGAAACCGTAGTCTTCTGCATCAAAGCAGATAAAATCGATGCCGAGGGTAGGAGAGAGAAGACAGGAGTCAGGAGCCAGGAGACGGGCGATTTCGAGCATCACAGCGACACCGGAAGCCGCATCGTTGGCTGCTATGACGGGTTTTTTCCAATTGGCCTCGTCTGGGTCGTTGTCAGCCCAGGGCCGACAATCCCAATGGGCACAAAGCAGGATACGGTCTTTCAGCTCTGGTTTATAACTGGCTATGATGTTCGTGCTGTGCAAGATGGTGCCGTCGTAACCTTTTAACTCGCATTTCTGAGGAATGACGGTCATGCCGTAGCCCTTGAACTTACTGGAAATCCATTGCTCGCAGTCATCGTGGGCCTTGCTGTTCATCGTACGGGGACCGAAGTCACATTGCTGTTGGCAGAACAGGTAGGCACTGTCGGCATTGAAGGCAGGCCCTACGGCCGTCATCGTCTCTGTTTCTGTAGTGGCCTGCTTGCGAAGACCGCAGGAGATTAAGAGGAAAGTGGAAAGAGGAAAGAGAAAAAAGATTACCCCAATCCGCAAAACACTCTTTCTATTTACTATTCTTTCTATACTTTTCATGATTTCATTACACTTTTTGCACCAATGACATCACGCGGAGGAAGTTGCCGCCCCAGATTTTCTGGATGTCGCGTTCGCTATAATGACGGGCCAACAGTTGACGGGTGAAGTTGATCAGTTCGCTACTATCTGCAAGGCCTATTACACCACCGTCGCCGTCGAAGTCGGTGCCGAGGCCCACATGGTCGATGCCCATGATTTTGATGGCATGTTCCAGATGTGCAATGGCATCCATGATGCTTGCCTCGCCGTCACTCTTCAGGAAGCCCGGATAGAGGGTGGTCTGTGCCACACCGCCTTTCGAGGCTAAAGCGCGCATCTGGTCATCGGTCAAGTTACGGGGATGGTCGCAGAGGGCCTTACAACTCGAGTGGCTGCACACGATAGGCGTGCTGCTAATCTCAAGGGCATCGTAAAAACTCTTCTCTGAAGCGTGGCTCAGGTCGACCATGATACCTAAACGGTTCATCTCACGGATGACCTGTTCACCAAAACGGCTCACACCGCCGTGGGTATTACAACCACGAGCTGAGTCACAAATATCATTGTCGCCATTATGGCAGAGCGTCATATACACGATGCCGCGCTGGGCGAAGTGTTGCAGGTTCTGCAACTGACCGTTGAGAGCCAGACCGTTCTCGATTCCGAGCATGATCGACTTCCGGCGGTTGCGCTTGTCCTCGTACAGATCGCCAGGGGTACGGGCGATGCTCAGGTAAGCCTTGTTGTTGTTGACAATCTCCTCGATCTTGTCGAAAATGAGGTCGGCATATTCTGTAGGGCCAGCCACGTCAAAGTCAACCAATGAGGAGAAGGTCTCGCCGATTTTGGGTTGTGGCAGATAGGCCACCATGATGGTTGCATCCTGACGGCCTTCGTTCATCTTGTGCAGGTCGACGAGGATTTTGGGATCGCGCTGGTCAAAATGGATGCCTTGTGGGAAGAACATCGGTGTATCGCAATGGGTGTCGAGGGTCAGCACGCGGTTGTGTACCTCGTGGGCATGGTGATAGGCCAAGGCCTCCTTGATGAGCCAATGGAACAGGGGCATGCCCTCCTCGAGACACTCCGGATGCCACTGCACACCGACAATGGGCTTATATTCGTTGCTCTCCATCGCCTCGATGATATTGTCAGGCGACTTGGCGGTAACGCGGAACTTAGGTCCTGTCTCACGCACAGCCTGATGGTGGAAGCTGTTGACAAACATCTTGTCCTCCTGGTACATCTGATAAAGGAGCGAGTCTTCCTCGATGTTCACCGAATGTGTCACCTCGCTGCGTGCCGCCTGCTGGGTGTGCTTCGTGACAGTTTTCTCATTGATATCCTGCCATACACGGCCGCCGAGTGCCATCGCCAAGGTCTGGATACCGCGACAGATGCCAAGAATAGGCATCTGACGGTTGTATGCCATCTGTGTGAGCATCAGTTCGGGCAGGTCGCGCTCTGAATTGATGTCGTGCAGTCGGTTCGAAGGTTCCTCACCGCCATAAAGGGGGTTGAAGTCACCACCGCCACTGAGGATGAGGGCATCGATATGGTCGAGGGTGTTGAACAGCGTGTTCGTATCGGCTACAGGAGGGATGACAATGGGTACACCACCGGCGGCCACCACCGATTTGTAATAGCCCTGCCCCAGTTTACAGGTCAGGTCTTCGTAGTTACCAGTGATGCCGATAATCGGCTGGCGCTGTGCGGCCGGATACTTCGCATAGACATTGCGAAGATGGGCCTGCAGATCGAATCTGTCAGTCATAGCGAGTGCCGGTTTTCTTAGATTGATACGGGAATCTCCCGTTTGATGCTTTGCTCGAGTGAAATCAGGGTTTCTGTGGCTACCACGCCGGGGATGCTCTGTAACTGACCGTTGAGCAGTTCCATCAACTGTTCGTTGTCGCGGGCGTAGAGCTTCACCATCATGGTGTACGGGCCTGTAGTGAAGTGACACTCCACCACTTCGGGAATGTGCATCAGACGCTCTACCACCGTCTTGTACATATTGCCCTTCTCGAGGGTGATGCCCACATAGGTACAGGTGCTGTAGCCAAGGCTCTTGGGGTTCACGTCGAAGCCGCTGCCAGTGATGACATCAGCCTCTATCAGGTGTTGAACACGTTGATGGATGGCAGCTCGTGACACATTACACTCAGCGGCTACATCCTTAAATGGGATACGTGCATTCTTTGAGAGAATGCTCAGGATTTTCCTGTCCAGATTGTCAATTTTCTCCATAATGCGATACGATAGTTTACAATTTGTCAGCAAAAGTAAACAAATTAATTGAATAATGCAATTTTTTAGGAGAAAAATTAAAAAAAGTGTGCCACATTTGTGACACACTTGCTTATTTCTTCGATTTCTTGTCTTTTTTCGACTTCTTACCGGTTGTTTCCTGCGGTTCCTGAGGTTCTGGCTGTGGACGGTCGATACCCACTAACTGCACATCAAAGATCAGTGCACTATAGGGTTTGATCTGACCGGATTCGCGTTCGCCATAAGCCAACTCGTAAGGGATGAAGAGTTGCCAGGTAGAACCCACAGGCATCATGGTCAGCGCTTCCGTCCAACCCTTGATCACCTGGTTGGGTCTGAACTCGATTGGTTTCTCATTATGCTTGGCAGAGGCATCGAACACCGTACCGTCAATCAGACGACCTTCGTAATTCACCTGTACTTTCTCATCAATTGCGGGCACAGGGCCGTCACCTTGAACGAGCACCTTATACTGCAGTCCGCTGGGCAGAGTGATTACACCTTCCTTCTTGGCGTTCTCGGCCAGGAACCGACGACCGGCATCACGATTGGCACCATAGAGTTTCTCATACTTGGCGGCCTTGTCGGCTATCTGTTTGTCCTTGAAGTACTGCTCGGCAACCGCCTGCTTGAACACGCTCGAATCCTTCAGCAGCGCATCGGCAAAACCTTTGTAGAGCAGAGAAGCAACAATGGAGTCGGGTGAGTCCTGAAACTCCTTGGTGATTTCAGGTATCATGCGCTCCTTCACCTGTTTGGCAATGTCCATACCAGCGGCGTAGGCTTTTGTCTTGGGGTCGCTGCCGCCATTGGTCACCATTTGGAAACCCTTTACGAAGTCGGCCATATAAGCCGTGTCGACACCCTGCTGCTGCACGAGGTAGGGAATCAGACCGTTAGTAATGCTCATACCGGCTGTATAACTTACCGAGTCACTACCGTTGCTCAGCTTCACAGGCTCCTCCTTCACGACAGCCACTTTCTTCGTTGCTGTCTTCTTTTTGACAGGAGTAGCTGCAAACAAAGAGGCACTCGCCACGAGGGCGAGTGCCAGTATAATCGTCTTCTTCATTACTTCTTAGGATTAACCTCAATCAGCTCAATCTTGAAGATCAGGGCAGAGAACGGCTTGATGTCGCCCTGCTCGCGCTCACCATAGGCGAGATCCTGAGGAATGTAAACCTCCCAAACAGAACCTGCTGGCATGTGAACCATAGCGTCGGTCCAACCCTTGATGGTCTGGTTACAACGCAGGTTGATGGGCTCGCCACGCTCGTAGCTGCTGTCGAATACCTTACCCTCGACGGTCTTACCCTCGTAGTGAACCTTCACGAGTGAAGTGTCAGCGGGAATCGGGCCGTTACCTTCCTTGATTACCTTGTACTGTACACCGCTCTCCAGAGTCTTCACACCCTCCTTGGTCTTGTTGGCAGCGAGGAACTTCTCACCAGCCTCCTTGTTAGCACCATAAGTGTTCTCCAGTGTCTTGGCCTTGATAGACTGCATCATGGACTGAGCAACGATCTGGGCAGAGTCAACGGTCATCAGACCATTAGACTTGATACCGCTCACGAAACCGGCCATCAGGTTCTTCAGAGAGATGGTCTTGGTAGAGTCGTCACCGAAGAGCTCGCGGTTCATGCCGCTTACCCACTGGTTGGCAATCTGCTGACCAATCTGGATACCAGCATAGTAGGCAGCCTTCTTCTTGTCGTCGCCAGAGTTAGCACCCTCGTTCAGACCTTTGATGAAGTCGGCCATATAAGTTGTGTCAACACCTGTCTGAGAAAGATATTCCTTCAGACCCTGTGTACGTGCCATACCGAAGACATAGCTCAGTGTGTCTACATCACTCTTCAGGTTGGCCTTCGGAGTAGAATTACCGCAACCAGTGAAAATAGTTGCAGAAATAGCCATTGCGGCTACAAACATTAATTTCTTCATAATCTGTAAATATTAAACTTTAAACTTTATATTCTAAACAAATACCCTAAACCACCTGGATGAGCTCAACGTCGAAAATCAACGCTGCAAACGGTGGAATCGAGTTGCCTGCGCCGCCTTCGCCATAAGCCAGACGGTAGGGGATGAAGAAACGGTACTTAGCACCCTCCTGCATCAGTTGCAGACCTTCTGTCCATCCTGCAATCACCTGTTGCAAGGGGAAGGTGGCGGGCTCGCCGCGCTGCACACTGCTGTCGAATACAGTACCGTCGATGAGGAATCCCTCATAGTGGCACATCACGGTGTCCTTAGCCGTCGGCTTCTTGCCGTTGCCCTCTTTCAATACCTGATACTGCAGACCACTGGGCAGAGTGATTACGCCGTCCTTCTTGGCATTTTCGGCCAGATATTTCTCGCCAGCCTCCTTGTGGGCTTTACCGGCCTCGGCACGCTGGGCTTGGAGCTTCTGCTCCTGCTTCTGAAAATAGTCCTGTACGATGCTCTGGGCCTCACGGTGTGACACCTTCAGCTCATTGCCTTCCAGCACATCCTTAATAGCCTGTGCAAAATCCTCAGCACTGATATCCGTGGCACCCATCTGAGACAATTGCTGACCGATGCCCAGTCCCAAGGCATAACTTAGTTTTTCCATTCTTTCTCTATAATAATAATGTATGACTTTCGAAAATCGGCTGCAAAGGTACACGTTTTAGTGGAAAGTGGAAAGTGGAAAGTGGAAAGTTATGTCATTCTTAACTTTATTTAACCAATCTCTTTTCTCTTTCCTCTTTCCACTTTCCACTTTTTTCTGTACCTTTGCACCAACTAAAAGCTTTTTATCAATGAAAAAGATAGTAGTATTGACTGGTGCCGGTATGTCGGTGGAAAGTGGACTGAAGACGTTCCGCGATGCTGATGGCTTGTGGGAGAACTATCCCGTGCAGAAAGTCGCCACCCACGAAGGATGGGAGGCTGACCCAACGCTTGTGACTAACTTCTATAACATGCTCCGCAAGAAGTGTTGGAACGTGCAGCCCAACGAAGGCCATCGGCTCGTGGCCAAACTTGAGGAGAATTACGATGTGACAGTTGTCACCCAGAATGTCGACAATCTCCACGAGATGGCCGGCTCCTCTAAGGTCATCCATCTGCATGGCGAGTTGATGAAGGTCTGTTCCAGTCGCGATGTCGACGATCCCCGTTATCAGATCCAGCTCACTCCCGAAAACTGCGAGGTAGAGCCAGGCACAAAGGCTGGCGACGGTTCATTGCTGCGTCCCTTTATCGTATTCTTCGGAGAGGCCGTGCCCAATATCACGGTTGCAGCAGAGGTCGTTCAGCAAGCCGACATCCTTATTATTATAGGCACGTCCTTGGTGGTCTATCCCGCAGCAGGTCTTCTGCATTATGCCCGTCCTGAGGTTCCTGTCTACCTCATTGACCCGAATCCAGTCAATGCCGGTGGACGTGTCCAGCAGATCCAGAAGGGTGCCTCTGAAGGCATGAAGGAACTCCTGAAATTGTTGGAACCGTAATACGGTATCACGATCAGTAAGGCGAGATATTGTTCAGCTCACCGATTTTGCCTTCCACCACATCAGTGGTTATCAGCTTATGGAGATCCTGTAGGCTGATTTTTGTCTTGGGGGCAAAATCCTTGGATGTCATGTATTCTAATACACTGCGATAGAACTGGCGACCTTCTGGATAGGATGATGCCTTTTCAAGATCGGCCATACAAACCAACAATTTGCCTTTGCCGATAGTGAACTCGAAGACGAGTCCGAGTTTGTGGTTGCGCTCGATATTGTCGATGACCTGCACGATAGGACGGTAATCCTTGCCAGTGTTATCGAGGATAAACGGATGGCTGGCCTTGATGATGGGGAACCACTGCCAATTGGTGTGCATCTCTGTCGGGAAACTTCTGAAGATGGGATGCTGTGGATTCGTCAGAATGCCAAGGGTGCCTGGCGAGACTGTCTTTTTGTTGTTCTCGGAGATGGTCTTGAACATGCGGTAGTTCCAGTAGTCGGTTTGGAAGAGCCCACCCACACAGAGCTTTGAGGAGTCAGGCATCAGCAGTACGCGCTTGCCTTTCTCCAACTGTTGGGCAATCCTGGCTGTCAGTTCGTTGGTAACGATGACTTGCTGCTCCAGTTTGCTTAAATCGACTCCGAAAGGGTATACCCACAAGTCGTAGGTGTTGTGATACGCCGTTCCTTCTACCTGAAGCAACAATTGCAGTTGTTTAGCTTGCTGATAGATACTAAGATCGATGTCGAGGGCACCGATATCGATGAGACCTTCTCCATCGGGTATTGTCAGGCTGCCATGCTGACTGTCGAGGTGCCACAAGAGCGTCTTGCCTTTTAGTGATTCTCCGCTATAATTAGCCATCTGTATTCTGGCGTGGATTCCCTCGTCGTTGGTAAAGCAGAATTTGTCGGCAATCAGCAATGGTACAACTGGAGCGCACCACTGTCTCCACTCGCGCTCTGTACAGAGTCCCTTTGTTTGCATGAAGGCATCGAGTATTCCCACATAGGCACTGCCTTGTCCAGGATAATCCTGTAAGTCAAGCAGTTGGAAGCCTGCCATGTTCGGCGTGCGCAGATCCATCTCGATGTCTTGCTTGTAAAGTTGGAGCGACCATTGTCCGCTGGCAGTATGGAAGTCCTTGGCCTGGTCGAGCATGCCGGCCTTTTCCAGACGAGAACGGAACACTTCTAAGTTATAAGGATAGAGCACGCCCGTGTATTTCCTGATTTCGTCGTAGTCAGGATAGATTTGGAACTGCCCTGTCTCGTGCGAGATAATAGGTACATTCGTCAGGCTACAGCCTTCGGCAAAGTTCATTTGCGTGTTGGGATAGAAGTGGTTGATCATACCGCCGTCGGCTGCATCGGCAAACGAGAACGAGCCGCGCGTGTGTGTCGTATAATGGCCCCAGCCTTCGCCCCCTACGCGACAAGTCGTAAAGTAGTCCATGCCTGGCTTCACGCCCTGATAGCCGAGGTAGTAGTTGCTACCGAAGGTATAAACCTTATCGGGTGCCAACTTGCGGAAATCAGCGATGAACTCCGCCATCTTATCAATGCTGCCCCAGAGTTCATTACCCAAGGCAAACATACGAAACGAAGGATGGTGGCCATACCAACGGAGGATGTTCTCGCCCTCCTTGTGGAGGAATGCCATCAGCAACGAGTCCTTATCGTCGAAACTGCCCCAGAAAGGGAGTTCGGGCTGTAAGATAATGCCCAGTTCGTCTGCAGCAACAAAAGCGGCTTCAGGCGGACACCACGAGTGGAATCGTACGTGGTTCAGACCGTAAGCGGCACATTGGCCCAGATAGTCCTTCCAAGCCTCCACGTCCATTGCCACATGGCCTGTGAGTGGCCAGACACAGGCATCGTGTTTGCCACGAAGGAACAACTTGTGGCCATTGGCATAGAAGTGCTGACCTTCAATATGGAAGTCCTTGAAGTTCGGGTGGAGATTTTGGTTATAGTCTATAACTGATGGTTTATTAGACAACTCAATCCTACCGATGATCCCGTTCCAGTTGGTCTGTGTGTCTTCGGTATAGGCATGACTGCTGGCATAGAGCTGTTCAGGCACGCCACTACCATTATCGACCATGATTGCCAGCTTGTGCTGTCCAGGGGTAAGCATTGCCCCGAGATCGAACATCTGTGGCGTAGAGATGTCATTGCTATTGCCCACGAGTTTCCCGTCTATATAAACCTCAGAGGGCTTGGTGCGCTCTAAGAATAGATAGACATGCTGGTCTTTCCAATCGACAGGTATCTCCACCTCACGCTGATACCAGGCACGGCCCTTGTAGCTGTAGCGGCGTGACAGATGGGTAGTCTCGTCGCGCTTGCCGACTTCATCACCTTTCTTATTCGTATCTGTCGTTCCTGGCAGTTCTATCGTCTCTGTCAGTACGTCGGTTGGCCTGATGGTTTGCTGGCAGTCTAAGGCAAACTGCCATGTCCCACTGAGGTCGATACGTTTTGTCTGTCCGTCGGCAATCGCGTTCAGACTGACTGAGAATAATAGTAATAAGCAGAGCAGACGAAAGAACTGCTTATAGGTTGGCAGGCATGAGTTCTTGGGCACGCTGGAGGTCTTCTGGGGTGTCGAGTTCGTAGGAGAAATAATCGGTGGTGTCGATTACACGGAAGGTGTGCCCCTGGGGAATGAGTCGCTCAAAGGCTCGCTCGTAGAAGATGTCGATGAGACCTTCCTGAAGAATCATCTGGTCGAGTTCACGGAAAAGGGCCTCGCTATAATTTGCGGTCATCTTCTCGATGCCCACCGATTCACCCATAGCATCCTCGGGTCGACAGGTCTTGCTGATTTCGGTGATGCGCATTTGATTGTCGACCACGACCTTCATTTCTTCCTCACCCAGTTCGTGACGGTTCACCGCCAGGGCAGCCTCGGGCTCGCTGGCAATACGCACCACGGCGGCGGGGTCGCAGAGGATGTCGCTATCCATGAGCAGAAACGCCTGGCCACGTACTATCTGACCCGCCATCCAGAGCGAGTAGATGTTGTTATTGTTGGCGTAGTCGACGTTGTCCAAAAAGCGAATGGTGAATTGTGGATAGTGGATCGTGAGGAAGTCGCGGATCATGTTACCGCGATAGCCGGTAACCACGACAAACTCGTTGATACCGGCTGTAGCCATCGCATCGACGGTACGTTGCAATAAGGTTTTTCCACCCACTTCAAGCAGGCATTTCGGTTTCGTGTCGGTCAGCGGACGGAGACGCTTGGCCATGCCCGCAGCTAAAATAACGCCAATCATATCTCTCACCTCTTACTTCTCTGAATACACCTTCAGGATGGTGTCGACCACGGTCTGCGTCTGTTCCTTACGACCGAGGGTAATGCGGAGGCACGACTCCAGACCCTTGTCGGACATGAACTTGATCTTATAGTCCTGAAGCTTTAGAGCCTCCATCAGGGCGTCCTTAATCTCGAGCGGATACTTGATGAGGATGAAGTTGGCTACTGACTTATAGACCTTAAAGCCGGGCAGCTGACCAAGCTCTTTCTTATACAGCTGGCGACCCCATTCCATATCATCAGCCACGTGGCGGTAGTGCTCGTCGCTTTCGAGGGCTGCCAGGGCGACAGCCTCAGAGAAGCGGTTGTAGCCGAGGTATTTGTTCACATAGCTCAGGAACTGGTCGTGGCCCTTGCCGATGAAACCGAAGCCACAGCGGAGACCTGGCAGGCCATAGAACTTGGAGAGCGTACGTGAGATAATCAGGTTGTTGTATTTATTGACCAACGGAGCGATGTAGTCGGTATCCGTGGAAATGAAGCTGGCGTAGGCTTCGTCAATAAGCACCATTGTGTCGGAAGGGATATGCTCCATGATATTGCCGATCTCCGCTGGCGTCAAGCCATTGCCCGTGGGGTTGTTGGGCGAGGCCAACAACAACATACGGGGGTGTATACGGTTGGTATACGCAATCACCTCATCGACATCATAGGCAAAAGTGTCGTCCTTCTCATACAAGGGGTACATTTCGAAGGTGCCGCCACACTCGCTGGCCACACGGTTGTAATACCACCAGGAGAACTCGGGGATGAGGATGCGCTTGTTGTCGTCGAGCATGAGGAAATAGTGAATGGCGTTCTTCAGCATGTCCTCACCGCCATAGGTGAGCAGCACCTGCTCCTCGGGAACGCCATAGATCTCGCTCAAGCGTACGGAGATCACACTCTTCTTGCCCTCATCATAGATGCGGGTATAGAAGCATAGTGTCTTGGGGTCGAAACTCTTGATTGCCTCCACCACTTTCTGGCTGGGCTCAAAGTTAAATTCATTTCTGTCGAGAAAATTCATAATGCTATATTGTTTTTATCATTATTCACTATTCATTATTCACTCTTTAGTTTCATCAGGCCGATGCCGATGACAATCCAGATAATCTCACGCACACGGCAGATGATGCTCACAAAAATACCCAGGGCTGCTGAAAGTCCTAAGGCTGCGATGGAGAGTACGAAGCCGCCCTCTTGCACACCCAGTTGCATGGGGAGAAAGCCGATGAGGTTGGCAAAGAGTGTTGTAAACGATACGATGAGGATGCTGTGGAGAAAGGTGATGGTAAGTCCACTGAAACCGCCTCCATTGTCGATGCCGAAGAGCAGCAGCATGAACATTACCTCGGAACTCTGTACAACACGGGAAAAGTATTCCAACACCAGACTTTTATAGAACGCCCTTGTATCTTGTGCATAGAGGGCTGCTATCTGCTGGTCGACATTCTGGATGGCTTCTGAATGGCGCGCCCAGAACTTCAAGGTCCAGCGCTTCAGGCCGGGGATGCGACTGACCACGCCTAATACATATTTCACCAGACCGTTCTTATACCCTTTCGAGAAGAGATAGAAGGCGGCCAGACAGAACACGACGATGATGCCTAAGGTGATGCCAATTGCCGTGCTGATGGGCAGGTCGCCGATTAATACAAGTCCCAGATAGATGAAGATGCTAAGAAACCAAAACCAGAAATGGGCGAAGAAATGCATCATGGCATAGAGGATAACGCTCGAGGTGGCGTGCTGTTTGTCGATGTCCTTTGAGAGTTCCATGATGCGGTAGGGTTCGCCACCCAGTCCGCCAACGGGTGTGGCGTAGTTCAGGGCATAGCCTGTGATGGTGAGTCGATAGATGCGCCAGAAACTGACGGGTGCCTTGCCGCCAATGTTACCCTCGATGATAGCTTTCCAGGCAAATGCGTTCAGGCCGTAGATCACAATCCAGATACCCACAATCGGTATCAGCCAATAGCCGGCATGACACAGGTGCTGCCATAGTTCAATGAAGCTGACATCAAATGTCAGCAACATCACTACGACGGCGGCAATGCCGAGTAGGAAGAACAGATTGTTGAGTCGCTGTTTGGTCCACTTCATGCTGACACTCCTTCGTTATAGTTGGTCTGCAATACGCTTGCAGAAGGCTTCATGACGGTGGTTGATATAATAGGCCAACAGACTCATGACGATGATCTCGAAGAGGAAGTTCAAGACAGGTACGTCGAGCAGGCAGAAAAGGAAGAACCATGCAGAACGGAAGTTGAAGGTCAGCAAACCATTCCATTTCATTAGTGGCAATGACTGACGGTGGAATTCCTCGCGTACCTCTGCAGGCATATTGCCGGCACTGCCGTATTTCTGACGTAGCAACGACATGAGACGCTGGAACTGCGGGGTAGACTTCTCCTGCTGACGTGTATAGTCGATATAGGACTTCTGGAAAGCACGCTCTATCCAACTGCTATCGGCTGGCATCTGCTCATAGATTTCCTTCTGTCGCTGGCTGTCGTCGAGCTCGCTACCTTTCTCGCCCTTCAGGAAAAAGAGGTGCACCTGATAGTAATAATCGGCAATACGGGTCTGTGCACCCATGCCCAGAAGACCGGAAACCCAGCCTAAGATATAGACGATGATGGTGGCGATGATGGCATTCTGCTGGGTATCGGCAATGCCGAGCCATTCAAACTCGATGCTGTGGTGCAGATAGAAACGGTAGATGAGCACGTGATAGATGGGCAGGAACCAAGTGTAGCCAGCCACACCGTCAAGGATACGGCCCAGACGGCTCTTTTGTCCTGTATAACGTGCCAATTGTCCATCTGTACAGTCGAGCAAGTCAGCTACCATCAGTAAGGCGATGGCGATGAGGTTATAGATAAGACCCTTTGTGCCTTCATAATAGAAACATCCGCTGACGAAGAAGAAGCTACTGCCAGCACCAACGAACATCGAGAGGATGGTAACGGCATTGGGCGTGACACCCAACCAGGCGAAGAACTTAACGAAATAGAAACACAAAGGACGAATGATGTGGTAGTCCAACCAATCGTCGGTTTCTGAGGATTTGAGTGTTTGAGAAATATTCTCGTTCATGATGATGATCAGTGTTTAGAATGTTAAACGTATGACATAGCGCATGCCCCAGCGATGGGCTGTCGGCAGGTCCATGTAGTTCAGACGGCGCACGTACTCAATATGTACAATCTTGAAGATATTGTGAATACCGGCTACAATCTCGACATAAGGACGTTTGGGATCCATGGTATAGCAGCCGTCTGGGAAATACATCAGTTTGTCGCTGCCCACATTCTCAGGAAGGTTGGGGTTGTTCTTGTCGCTAAGGTCACCCCAGAGACAGTTCACGGCGACATATTCACGCCACTTCAACTTCTTGATAAGTGGGATACGGTTGAAGAATTTGCCGTTGAAGTCCCATGAAAGCATCATCGATGCATAGCGGTCGTTGAGGAACTCCATATTGTTGATTAAACAGAACATCTCCTCTTGACCGATATAAGAGAGGTTGGCCAGTGGATGAATGAGCAGCATGTAAGGTACTTGGTTCCATTGAATACCGGCCTTAAGGAAAAGGTCGATCTTTCCCCAACTGTTCATCCAGAAACGTTTGTAGAGTTTGGCTTCGGTGAAGTTCGACTCATATTGGCCTCCTAAGATATTTTTGAAACCGAAAGTGTGAGCAATGGAAATGGCAGGGGCATCCTTGTTGATGGTGACGCGACGCTGCTTGCTGTTGATATAAGTCTCATCGGGGGCATAGCGCAACTCGGCGAAGAGTTCGGTCGTACGGAGGTACTCGCGATGACGGTCCAGACCGGTATAATCTATGCGGGGCTGGCTGAGTTTGCGGAACGACATGGCACCCACGGCCTCATGTTCCTCAGCCCTCAGGCTCAGTGAAGTCTTCAAACCACCATACATTTCGTACTCGAAAGCAATTTGTTGACGGTTGACGAGGGTCATCTTGTTCACTTCGGCCCATTTGAAGGCGACGAACAGGTTATCCTTATCCGTTGGCAGGTAACGATCACTGGGCGAGGCCAGATCGTAGGTGCTCTCAATCATCAAGGTTCGTTTGGGGTATTCCCAGGGCATATAGATCTTGTCGATAAACGAGTAGGTGGCCTTCGTGCTATAATAATTGCGATGACTTCCCCAGGCATGGGCATAGTAGCCCTGCCAGAACCAGCGTTTACTGAGATTGGCAGTGGTCTGCATGCTTGCACGTGTACGCCAGCCATCGAGGAAGTTACGCGAGATGATGGTGTTGACGGGGGAGATATCGAATTTATTGGGATCGCTGGTCTCGATGGAGTTCTCAATCAGGGCGTTCAGACCAATCATGATATACTTGAAACCCTTGATCTTCTGAATGTTCTTCACGAAATCGCCCATGGAATCCTCGCTCTTGGTGAGGTCCACCTGACGGTACTGGCTCCAGAAATTCTTGCCGCGCATGCCGGCATCGGGTTCCTTGATTTCCGTTCGCTTACCCTTGAACATCTTCTTGGGAATCTCGGCAAAGGAATAGTCGCCCAGACGGGTGGTGCGGATGACGATAGCCTCCTGAATGAACTTGGCAAACTCCAGTTCTGCAATCATGTCATCTTGTGTTAGCACCCATTCACCATTGTCGAGTTGCTCGAACTCCTGTTCGATACGCATATTCTTCACGAAATTCACGGAGGTCTGCTTGGGCAGGGTGAGCTCACA
>Ga0247610_10003314_pt1 | contig 17790 bp, 32 predicted proteins | sample 174DNAGHGhighgp2_FD_193483 | JGI IMG/M metagenome (GOLD analysis project Ga0247610, IMG submission 193483) | Sheep rumen microbial communities from Palmerston North, Manawatu-Wanganui, New Zealand - 1742 DNA GHGhigh gp2 | ecosystem: Host-associated > Mammals > Digestive system > Stomach > Rumen... | reverse complement strand
GTAGTACAGAATTTGCAGACTGGCGTAGGGGGTGTCTTTAGCAATCCAGAAGAACAGTTTGGCGAGAAGTCGATGTTCAACAAGGAAAAGTATCTCCCGCTTGCAAGGGATATTCCCGTGGCAATATCACACTTGTGTTGTAGCAAGATGAAGAAGTCCCCGATTAAGGCTTATCAGCGCAAAAATGGCTTTGTGCCGTTTCTTGGAACGTTAGCCGAGGAATCACGCATTAGAAAGCAAGCGTGGATTAGACACGGCTGCAATGCGTTTGAGAGCAAGTCCCCCACAAGTCAGCCGCTTTCGTTCTGGACGGAGCAGGATGTATTGAAGTACATCGTAATGTACCGTGACGCTATCAACAATGAGCGGCGGGACGCACTTATGAAGCATTATCTTGAACGCGGTTTTGAGAGCCTTAACGATGTTGACGTTGTATCTGGACTGACAGTAGGGCAACTGATTGAAAGAGAGCTTGAAAGCCCCATAGCAACGGTATACGGTGACATTGTAGCCGTAGACAAGTTTGGGAATGAGTATGACCCGTACAACACGCTTATTCCAGATTGCACTTTGAAATGTACAGGGTGTGATAGGACGGGCTGTGTGTACTGCGGCTTTGGATTTCACAATGAACGCGGCGAAACACGTTTTCAAAGGTTGGCAAAAACACATCCCCGTCAATATGAATACTGTATCGGCGGCGGTCAATGGGTAGACAATCCAGCTTATGACCCTACCGCGCCGAAGTTTGACGGTGAATGGCAAAACTGGAATCCTAAGAAGATATGGGTTCCGAGTAAGAAGGGTTTAGGCATGGGCAAAGTGTTTGATATGGTTAATGAGGTTTACGGGAAATCGTTTTATAGGTATGAGTGATTTTGAACAGACAAGTATATTCCCTGACGAAAGTGGAGAAGTCATAAAGCTACACAGCCGGGTTAGAGAAGATGCAACCACTTTAGCCGTATCGCAGAAGTTTGACTATGATTTCAATGGGGAAGTCGAAACTGAAATAAAAGTGCCGCACTTCCCCGGCGAATTTCAAATTGGTCTTATCGTAGGTTCAAGTGGTAGCGGCAAAAGCACCTTGCTAAAGCGCTGTTTCGGGCAAGAGGAAGAAATAGCATGGGACAACAGCAAGAGCATTGTGTCTAATTTTGACGGGGCTGATAGCGGCATGGAGCTATTGTCAGCGGTCGGTCTGAGCAGTATTCCGAGTTGGTGCAAGCCTTATAATGTGCTTTCAACAGGCGAAAAATTCAGAGCTGATTTGGCCCGTAGATTACATAGCAATTCAGTTATAGACGAATTTACAAGCGTAGTCAACCGTGATGTAGCAAAGTCTTGTAGCTATGCGGTGCAAAAGTATATCCGGGAGCATGGTCTTAATAATATAGTGTTCGCAAGCTGTCACGATGATATAGCTGAGTATCTACAACCTGACTGGATATATAACACTGACACGACGCAGTTTTACAACGGGAGGTATCTTCACCGCCCACCGATTGAGCTTGTATTTCATAGATGCGGCGTTAAACAGTGGGATATGTTCAAAAAGCATCACTATTTGAGCCATGATATAAACAAGGCTTGCACTTGCTATCTTGTGTCCATGAACGATTACCCGGTTGGCTTTGTAGGTTCTCTTGCGTTTCCGTTTGGTGGATGTACAAACGCATGGAGAGAATCAAGGCTTGTCGTTCTCCCTGACTTTCAAGGCATGGGGATAGGAAACACAATTTCTGAGACTGTGGCGCAAATGTATCTTGACCGTGGATGCAGATATTTCAGCAAGACCACAAATCCACGTTGCGGCCTACACAGAGATAAAAGCCCCCTGTGGCGCGGGACTTCTCATAATCATAAGGCAAGAGCTGACTATATAAAAGACGGTGAAGCGCGTGGAAAGAGCAAATACAGCATGTCAGCGGAGCAACAGCTTATTCATGCAAACAGGGTATGTTATTCACATGAATATATCGGGGAGGGCAAGTGAAAGACGTATTCACGACACGCTTAAAGCAAAGCATAACCGAAAGAGGATTAACACAGCGTATGCTTGCAACGCTGATAGGCACAACAGAGCAGAGCGTGAGTAGATGGGCAAATGGGAACAGAACGCCTAATGCGGATATGCTGTACAGAATGTGCAAGGCACTTGATGTATCTGCGGACTATCTGCTTGGGCTAAGCAATGAGAAGGTCAACAACATGGACGCTTTGAAAGCGGAGATACTGGAAAAGATAAAGGGGCTTGTCTATGAAAGCAAAAGTTAGAGCAATGTGAAAGAATGAGGGAGGGAGAAATAAAGATGGACAACGAAAACAGCAGAGCAGTCAATATCGGTATGGACGAATATTGGGGAGAGTGGTGGCAATGCCCTAAATGCGGTTGCGATTATATAACACGCCCTGCAAGAAACTTCTGCCCATGGTGTGGAGAAGATTTGCGGATAGATAAGAGTATTGAGCCTAACATTCCGTTTGTTGGCGATTAAATGAGTATTGTAATATGCTCGGAGGTGTCAAAAAGTGAAAGAGTACATAGATCGTGTAGCAGCGTTAAGAGAATGGCCTTTGTGTGACGAGCCAGCAGACGCATACCAATTTATTAAAAGTTTCCCGATTTCTGACGTTCGGCCTGTTATGCACGGAAAGTGGATTGATGGTAAGTGCAATAAGTGTGGTTCACACTCCCCATTCTGGCCGATGGCATCAACGTATTATGAGAGTAAGTATTGTCCAAACTGCGGGGCTGATATGAGGGAGATCAACGATGAAGCCACCTAAGTATTTCTATTTCCGTGTGAAAACAGGCATAGACAAGATAGTGCTTGAAGATGCAAGTGACGCTGATGTAGTAGAAGTCATAAGGTGCAAAGACTGTAAGTATATGCCGACAGGAACGGGCGGCAATGAACTTGAATGGCCTTTTAATGAATATCCTGACAGAAACCCTTGCCCGCTAAAATGTGAAGATGCCTGGTATTCGCATAAACCTGACATAGATTTTTATTGTGCTTACGGTCGAAAAAGAGAGGACACGGTATGTACGAAATAGGCGAAGCATATTCCTTTACCCCGGCAGCGAATATAGAGAAATCAGCGGGGTTTGGAAAAGAATTGAACTTGACACTCCACACGGCTAAAGCCGGGGGATTCTTGCTTCAAACGACTACTGCTTGCTAATTTGCAAGGCTTACACAGTCTCCACAAGCGTTGCATTTCTGCGGTTCGGGCGTGTCCCGCCCTACCTTGATTAGCTGATTCACGTCGAAAACAGGCGCATTCCTTCCAAAAGGATGTTTTGCGCAGCGTTTACGTCCCTGTCATGTTCCGCGCCGCATTGCGGACACGTCCAGCGGCGAACGGAAAGATTTTTCGTCTCCACGTTCCGGTATCCGCAACAATGGCACAACTGGCTTGACGGAAAGAAAGTGTCAATCCGTTGCACGGCTTTTCTGTACCATGCGGCTTTATATTCAAGCTGTCGCTGGAACTCACCGAAAGAAGCGTCTGCGATACTCCGCGCCAATTTGTGATTTTTCATCATGCCTTTGGTTTTCAGGCTTTCAATGCAAATCACATCGTATTCCCTGACAAGTTCCATTGTCGTTTTGTTGATTGCGTCCTTGCGCTGATTGGCTATCCGTTCTTCAAGACGAGCTTTTCTGATACGCGCTTTTTCGCAGTTACTACTACCTGACTTCTTGCGGGAATGCCGCCGCGCAAGACGGCGTAAACGTTTGTCGGACTTATACAACGCCTTTCGGTTAGGGTACTTCTTACCGTCGCTGGTAATAGCAAGGTCTTTAATGCCTAAATCCACGCCGACAACGGCTCCGGTAGGTTCCAGCGGTTCTATTTCTACATCCGCACAGCACAGCGAAACAAAATATTTGCCGCTTGGGACTTGTGAAACTGTTGCCGATAAGATACGGCCTTGAATCGGGCGGCTTATCACCGCTTCCACATAGCCCAGCTTTGGCAGTTTAATTTTACCACCGACAACGGCAATATTGTTCCCGACGCGCTTACTTGTGAAACTCTTATGCCTGTTGTGCTTGCTCTTGAATTGTGGATAGCCAAACGGTTTGATTCCGTCCCGCACACGCCGAAAGAAGTTCTGGAAAGACGCATCAAGGTTTTGAACGGCGCATTGCAAGGCGGTGGAATCAACGTCACGTAACCACGGCAACTCCTTTTTCTGTTGCGTCAAGTCTTTCATGTTCTGATTGCACGTTGGAGCTTTGCTTGTTTCCTTGTACAGCCTATTGTGTTCCGCCAAGTAGTGATTGTACACGAAACGGCAGCACCCAAAAGTACGCTGAACCTGTTGCGCCTGTTCAGCCGTTGGATACAACCGGAACTTGAAACCCATCATCATTTGCCATCACCTGCTTTCATCTCATTTGATTATACCATAGTTACACAACCATGTCAACACTTAATTTTACCCTTGACGTTATAGTGTTTCCATGGTAGGATAATGCGGAGGTGATTGCTATGTCCATTAAGGAAAGCAAAATACGCACGAATATTATCGTAGACAGGGATTTCAAGGCAGAATTGGAAACATGGGCGAGACAAGATAACCGTAGTCTCAATAATTTTATCAACACGATTTTGCGGGAATACGCGGAAAAGCGGAGAAACGGCGGCTTACATCCGCACGCCTAAAGGCGGTGGGCTTTTCGCCGCTATTCGGTAAAGAGAACAGGTGAAATTGTGTACATCAACGCACAGCATAGGTTTATAAGGGTTAAGTTGGCGTTGGATGGGATGATGCTGCATGAGTCATTCAAGTATTGAGCTAAAGACATGCCCATTCTGCGGCGGTGAAGCTTGTCTACAAGAGCATGTATTTCATGGTTACACAAGCACATACGGCGTTGTATGCCTTGACTGTTGCTGTGAAACACGGCAGTTTTATAACACTGAGCAAGAAGCCGCAGAAGCATGGAACAGGAGAGTGCAATGAACATCATTCAAAAATGCAATCCAAACTATCCGAAGCAAATCAAGAGATTCGTTTGTAAATGCGGTTGTGTGTTTGAAGCCGCAAAGGGCGAGTACACGGTAGGTTCTCAGTACAATCAAGAATACTATGGATGCAAATGCCCTACTTGTGGGAGCATGGTGTATATTGATGATTAGGCGGTGAGAGCATGGACTATAGCAAGCTGATAGCAGACCTCAAAGAAGATGCAGAATGGGCGGCGGCGAATGAATGGGAAACTCCTATCATGCTGGAAGACCATTTGAAACAGGCGGTTGAAGCTATTGAAGAATTGAGATTAACAGCGGAAAGCTACAAAAGAAGTATGGAAAGATGGGCAGATGAAGCCTCTAACGTATTGGCAAACTATCGCCGTTGGTGTTCGGATTAGCGATAGGTGCAAAACCGGAGAAAGTGAAACATGAGCGATAAGCGAAACGTGGTAGATTGTAGTAAGTGCCACAACGCAAAATGCACATTGTCTCAAATGGAAATTAGAATGGCTGTGTGCACTGGATATAAGCCGTGGACAAACTATGACAAGATACATAACATGGGCGTTGAAAGCCTTGCAGAGTGGATAGAGGATAACTCTTGCAATGCCATGTGGTGTGACCCTAATACGCCTGTTGAGCCTGACACTGGCATGTGCGCGATATATGACTGCAAAAAGTGTATTGTAAAGTGGCTGGAATCGGAGGTTAAGGATGGAACGTCTGACAAAGTGGGAAGGAAAGACTGAGGACGGCAAACCACGCGCTGTGCTGGTAAAAAGGGATGGAGCGTTTATCAGCATATTCCTTGAAGCCGTGGCAAAGCTGGCAGAGTATGAAGACGGCGAAACAGACATGGTTAACTTCATCTGCGACAAGATAGCTGAATACTTTGATTCCCCGTGCGATTATGAGTTTGGCAGCCTTGACGTAGCTGAGTACATGGTAGATAAAATACCTGAGTGGTGTGATAACACTTGCGACAGCAAGTGCGAAAGCAAGAAATATGGAGAGTGTTGGAAAAGGTTCTTTGAACTGCTGAAAGGGGAAATGAGAAATGACAACACTATTTGACATTGGAGATAAAATTACTTTCAAAATGACTGGTACTGTGGAGGAATACACGAACTCACGAAACGGTGATTGTTACCGTATCAAAATTGAATCGAACAATTCATCTACAAACGGGTTATGGGTGTACCTTGAAAGTGAAGCGCTGTTAGCCGCAAATGCTACGTTGGTAAAGTAAATGAGCGAGTATGAACGTGGGCGCTTTGATATGTTCAACCTCATATCCTCTGTATGGTACGGGAAACAGTGCTATTTCATGCAAGAGAACGGAATTGTGTATTCACGGTATAGCGGAAAATATATGAGCGCGGAGGATGCTTATAGCGAGTTTACAAGCATGATAGGAGATTACTGAAATGGAAAGACTGACAAACAAAGCATGGCGAAACCTTGACCCGTGGGAATGCTGTGGACAGGATAACTATTGCAAGCGAGGTTGTCACGACGATGGAGGATGCAATAAAGGCTGTATCGTGCCAAAGATTTATGACGAACTGGCAGTGTATGAGGACGCAGAAGAACATGGTCGATTGTTCGTACTGCCGTGCAAAGTGGGAGATACTATCTACTACATAAAAACATTGCAAAACGGCGCTGATACGAAAGTCATAGTGCAAGATACAGTTAAGCGAATCATCCTCGACGGGATTTATAACCAAATCGTCATCAGCAACGGTCATGCGTTTATGATGTGCGATTTTAACCGCTTGCTGTTTCTCTCGCGTGAAGAAGCAGAAAAGGCGTTGGAGGGGATGAAGTGAGCGAAGATAAGTTTGAAGCTGTTCCGTATGAAGAAATCGAAGATGATTTCAACGTATTAGACCATATCGTAACCGATAAAATTACGTTTGGAATTAAGCACAAATTCCTTTGCTTTATGGAATGGCTATGGGGCGTGAGACACAAACAGTGTATGTTTTGCAAGCACTTTACCCCGTTTCATGGTAGTGCTGGTATATGTGAACGTAAAAAGGGATGTTTGAACGTGGATATGAGAGATTGCTTTGATACTTGTGATCGAAAGTCTTTCAAACCTGTTTCACCGTGGGGGAAGTAAAATGAGCACAAGCAACTTGTTTATTCCGCGCCGTATCAATGTTGGATTTCAAAACAGAACAGGTACATACACGGGAAAACTGGCTTATATAATCTACTTTGATGAAAAAGGCAAACTGCGCAAAGAAGCATCTTGGGAAAACTGGCGTGACAAAAACATTCCTAATGTCGAATACGACAACGAGCCGTTAGAGGGATTCGTTCTCAATAAGAAAGTCGGCGGCTACTGCAACGATTGGAGCAATTTCAGACAGGCGTATGTCAGAGTGTACGACCCGCGCGGATTTGAATTTGAAATCACAGTTCCTAATCTGCTGTACATCTTGGAACACACAAACTGCATCAAAGGTAAAGGGCTTGAAGGTACGTTTGTGTATGGATGGGATGGTACAGACTTGGTGCTTGTGCCGTCATCCTCGCCAGATTATGAGCAGCTTACTAAGCTCAATGACACGCGGTTTGCAAACAAACGTATCTGCGCTAAAGACTTGAAAATTGGAGCTACATATCTGACCAAGAGCGGAGAACAAATCGTATATCTTGGCAAGTTCGACTACTATACGAGTATATACCACTTTGACGGAAATTTCTTTGAAACGTATGGTCAAATGGAAAAATACGCGGATAAGAACAGGAAAGAGCTGATCGACCCAAATCAATACGATAGTATGTACGGAGGCAAGCGCAGATTTTATGATTTCAAAGTAGGCACTTGTTCACAGAGATATTTCTTTTCCGTGCTCAGTGATATGTCTATCAAGCCGATCAAGTCAGTTCCTACCGCGCTAATTGATGTGGTATCAGAAAACTGCGTTTCAGATTTTGCACAGCGGTTTGATAAACTTGAAAACAATACAATGTATTCTCCGTATGATGAATCAAAAGACGTGAAGGTTTACTATGACCTTGAAACGCTTGAACAGCGTGTGAAAGGTTCAAAATGGGGAGTATGTGTAAACGCTGAATGGAACGGTGAAGATGTTCAGTTTGGAATTAGGGCCTGTGATGACGGAAAAGTGGTTTGCTCTAAGGTCAACTACAATAGCAAATTTGAACCTTGCGATTTGTTCCAATGCGATAACAGGTACAGTTATAAGAAAATGTTACCCGTTGAATTGAAAGAAGTATTCGACAAGTTCAAATTCTTCTACACAGAGCAGTATTTAGCAAATGGAAAGTATTATGGGAGGGCATGATAATGAGTAAGAACGATGAAAAGATTCTTGCATTGAAGAAAACCATTGAAAAGCGCAAAGAGGAACTTGGCAAGAAAGAACCTTTTGCACCGCTCACAAGTTGTTCGCTTGACTTTGAAGGAACACGATACAATCTCCACGCAATCAACGATATGAACACACTGGCATATATCATGTGCAAGCTGCACACGTTGGAAATGGCGGCAGCGGATTTGAAGCTTGATGCTTCACTGTTGGTGATGTCTGGATTCTCTGTATCTGATTGGATGCACGACTTGAAAGCGAAGACCGCAATGGTGAAGCGTCAGGCGAAAGAAAATGAGCTGAAAGCGTTTGAAAAGAAACTGGATGCTCTGTTATCTGCTGACAAGAAAACTGAGTTAGAGATTGATAACATTGCGGAATTGTTAGGATAAGAAAAAGGGCGGGAGGCATAAACCTCTCGCCCTTCCTTATGGGGGTTACATTGTGTCAAGCATCCGCTTAATGTTCTGTCTGACTTCCTCAGACGGGGCATTGTCCATCATGTCCATAAGCTGCTCTTTGTATTCCTCTTTGCCGTCGCGGGAATATCCGCGCTCATAAGAGTTACCACGGTAAGAGCGCCCATCACGGGAGTACCTGCCCATGCTGTCCCTCTTGGCATAGCGTCTGCCACGTGCATAGCTCATACCATCATCGTAGCCACGCATAGAGCGTTCACGATAAGACGTACCATCGTCGTATGATTCGCCGTCCATTTCGTCTTCATAGCTCCAGACGCAATAGACATCCTTTACGATGTCCATGAGCTTATAGACGCTATCAATTTCCTCGCGGCTCTTAAATTTGCCATTTGCAGCAATCGCGCCAAATTCGGCATCGGACAGTTCAAGCAACTTTTCAAGGTGTTTCATATTGTCATTATCCTCCTTCCCGTCAGGCTGTTCTGTTGATACTCAGACTGCCGTCAATCACGTTGATAAACGGAGTAGGAGTAGTGGCAGGGTCATTCACGATACCGCTGACATATTCAACGGACACATTGAAGCAGCACCCACGCGGTACATCCACAACGGCGCGGCTTGTAACTGAACCGTATTCATCAACGGCGGCTGGGGTGAAGATACTGCGACTTCCAGTCCGTTCTTCCCCGGACACCACGATTGCCGTCGCTATCGGCGTAATCGCGCCACTTTCGGGAATCGACACGTTCCCCGTAAACTCCACAACGTATCTCGCAAAGCAGCAAGACGAGTTGTTGACAATACCGCGCAGAGTAAAAATCCCTGTGCCGTTCTGGTGGAATACATAACCCTTATTGCACCGAATAGAATCCAAGAACTGGATAGGCGCATTGAGCGCAACGGTTTCTACCGTGTCACTGGTAAGATAATCTGCCATCGGTATTCCTCCTTAGAAGTTGCCGCCGTTGCAACCGCAACCGCAGTTGTTACCAACATTGGTAGGGCATGTAAAAATCGGCTGCTCTCCGAAAACGGGTACAGTACCCACCGGGCACTGATTCAGGCGGTCATATACGCCGTTGATAATTGCGGAGTTCTGAGCAACCTGAGAAGCCTGCCCACGGGCATAAAGAACTTCCTGACGGAGCTGAGAAATCTCGTCGTTCTTTGCGTCAATCTTGTCCTGGCAAAGCTGATCCTTAATGGACTGCACACCAGCAGTAAGAGCGGTAAGAATGTCACGTGTATTAGACGCATTGCCATAGCGAATGTCGCAAAGGCCGGACTGCACACCATTGAAGCCCTGAGCATTAGCGGTCTGTTCCGCAAAGCTACGATTGAGGGACGCAATCTCATTGCTATAAAGCTGATTGCTGATAGCGTTCTGTGCGCCGCTGATCGCGGTATTTACGCCGTTGAAGCCATTGCACAGGCTATTCTGCAAAGCCGCCGTGCTGTTTGCAATGCTCATCTGTGTCTGCCCACAGCAATCGCAAAGCTGTGTGGAAAGAGAAGCAAGCCTATCACCAACAGAAGTAATGCTGTCGTGAAGCTGTGCATCGCGGAAACCGTCAGAAACATTGTTGTTAATGCCCTGCTGACCATTGAGAAGCCAGGGGAAGTCATAGCCGAGCATCATGTTTCCATAGCCGCCGCCGAAACCACCGCCGAAACCGCCATTACCCCAGCCGCACAGGAGAATGAAGAGCAGGAGCCATGCGGAATCCCCGCCGAAGCCGAAGCCGCCGTTGTTACCGTAGCCGCCGCCGTAGGGCTGTACAGGCATGGTGAAGGGGACGTTGGAAGTGTCATCCATGATATTTAATTCCTTTCTCGACAAATTATTGTCGGTAAGCCCGTAGCAGTCGTATTTACTACGGGGTCTCAAAGCCGCTATCTATGCGCACTTGACAGCGGAAATGATACATAAGAGCGTCGGAAGTTATACTTAATAATCGGTAAGTATAATTTCTTTATGTTTTCCACATCTGAGTAAGCATATCCGCTAACTTTTTGTTATTTTCTGACATAGATTCAGCGGACATTAGCCGCGCATACTCATTTTTAAGAATCTCGAAGTCATAAAAGTTAAATTCGCTTACAGGCTTTGCGAGAAGAAATTCAATGACTTCATTCATTTTCGCTTTAATACGTTCTGTCATGTCTTTATCTCCTAAACTGTGACATTTGGCTGTAAGCCTGATTGATAGCGTCCTGAGACACTTGCCCCGTTTGCAACAGGTGGTTTAAGATCGCTTGCGGGTCATTAGCCACGTTAGCAGGGACATTAAATCTGCGCTGTGCTAAAAACTGCATGGGGTTGGATTTGAAACTTTGAAGCATGTTCATTAACTGCATAGGATTTTGCATTGCAAAGCGCCTCCATTTGTGGTATAATTATTTTACAAGACTTGACCCGCTGCGCTTAGTCGTGTTACGCTAAGCTGAGTTGAGCTTTGTTAGGTCATGTCAGGCATGAGCCGTCACATAATGTGGCGGTTCTTTTTATTCGTCCGTTTCTGCTTCTTGCTTCTTCACAACGCGCTTGCGTCCAGACAGCCCGTAAACGTCGCTCTTGAGTCCTTCTACGTCGTTCTTCATCAAGGCGACAATTTCATTAAGCCCTTTGACAGAATCCACCACAACGCCAAAATCGGCTTTAGAGACGTATTCCTGTTTGGCTTCTCCACTTGCTTCCGAAGTTTCAGGTTCGTCCTCTTTGACAAGTCTGTACTTCTCAAAGCGAGGCGCTTCAAGCTGAGAGAAGCCCATTGTCTTTGTGTAGCAATACGGCGCTGTTTCGTTCTTGAACGTGATCGAAGTGCCGGGAGCCACGGGATAAGACCGCGCTTCTGCTTCACTTCTTACCGGAACAAAGCCGCCGTTCTGTACCTGATTCTGATTAGGCGAAAAGCTTTGCTGCTGTGTCTGCTGTAAAGTTGGAGCAGGCTGTTGATAACCTTGCTGATACATCGGCTGATAGCCAACAGGGAAATAATTTTGCTGATACGGGGCTTGATAGGAATAGGGATAGCCCATAGTTACACATCCTCTCTTGTCCAGAAATAAAGCACTGTCTTTTCTTGCGAGGGCCAGCTATCGTAGAGCGTCCCATCAACGACAGTCGCTACATGGTCTTGACTTTTTACGACGAACACGCCGTATGGGTATTCTTCGCATAGATCGGCTACGGTGAAACAATCGGGGCAGTAGTCAGGCACTATGTACCTCTTAAATCCGTGTTGCCTTAGTACGCTGCCCCAAACGTAATCAGCCGAGGGAATATCCCCCATTTGATAGCCGTTTGTCACAAGCATCTTGTATGCTTCTTCCCATGATATATTTAGAGCTTTAGCTATCGCTCTTACTGCGCAGTCTCCGGCCCCAGAGCGGACAGGGTTGGGTTCAAAGAATCTGTACAAGTGGAATCACCTACCCAAAACAAATCATTGTCTAACAGCATGAGTAAGAGGTCGCAAAAATCGTTACTCTCCATGCGGTTCACCTTCTTTCTTTCTGCAAAAATGGTAACAAAAAAGCCGCTTCCCCGAAAGAAAGCGGCTGTACAAGTTTCAGCAAGTGATTGTACAAATTTTTGATTGTCAAAAACAATTTCTTGTGTTATAATTCAAACAGTCAAATTGTTCATATAAATTTTCTCCTTGTCAAAGAGAAAGCGCGGACATAGCCACATCCGCGCTTTTTCCTTATTATTCTTCTTTCTCTATTGCTTTTGACGAGGATGTAATGTCATTATACATCGCGTCAAACTCTTTCTTGAGCTTCATGAGGGAACAGAGGATAGCGTATACTGCATCCAGCTCCATCTTGTCGCTATCGGGATAGTCCGTGAGTGCGTCAAGGGTAATGCTCAAAGCGGAAATCATTCCGCCGAGTTCGACAGCCCACGCTTCAAGGGGCCAGATTTTCGTAACGTCAACGCAACGTGTCTTAGCCATTTGCCAAACCTCCACGAAGAAACAGATTGATGAAAAACTCTTGACCTTTTCCCGTTATTTTCGTCGTGCGCGTGATTCTGACAGAACCGTCAGGATTGATAACAGTTCCCTCTTTTACATCGAACAGGCCGAGGTTCATTCCCTTCTGCGTGGGCGAATTAAATTCAGAACGCCGTTTGTCTTTGATAAGCCATCCGTTTTCTCTGAGCCATGCAAACAGCCTATCCCGTCCAATATCTACTCCGTTCTGTTTGAGAAGCTTCGCAAACTCACCAATGAGGATAGACGTATGGGAAGCCGCAACAGCATCCGCGAACAGCACTTTAGGCGCGTCCAGCTCTACTTTCTGCGTCAAGCTGTCAATCCGTTTCTGCCGTTCTTCAATCTGTTTCTGAGCGACAAGCAGAGCCTTTGCCATCAATTCAGAATCCGACATGCTTTCCTGTCCGGCGATATAGCCGCCTGTATCATGGACAGACGGGACAACTTCATCGAAAATCCAGCTTTCAAACTGTTCCGCTCCATCAAGCTTCGACCTTGCCGCAAGTCTGTAAACATCCCCACGGGGGATGAAATTCATCTCCTGTTCGCCGCCATTAGTAAGGATATGGTGTTTCACCACCCCCTTGCAATGCTGTTTGATTGCGTTTGTGGTGTCTTTGTAGCCGAGCGCTCTTGCAACATCGGCGGCGCAAAACAGAACCGTGTCCCCGTCAACGAGTGTGCGGACTGAGCCAAAGCGCTCATTGTTGAAAATGGTTAATTCATTCATTAAAATTTCTCCTTATAAGTAAGACGATTTTTCTTGACCTATCGGAGAAAGCATAGTAAAATATATTTGCAATCTCCAAGAGGTTGTCTGCAAATAACCGTTGTGCTGTCGGTCGGCAAACAGAGAGCATGACGGTTATTTCATTTTCTGCTGACATATTCATCAATCATGCGCTTAAACCATTCTGTGCGCCCAAGGTGTTCTTTTTCCAGGATAGCGTCTAATTTCTCCATCCTTTCGTGGTCTACCATGAAAGCGACTTGCTTTAGTTTCTTGCGCCGTTCTCTGAAATACTCAGCACGACTTTCAGTTGCCACTTGTTCACCTCCTTAGTTCGCAGATATAATAGCACATAGCTCACTACTTGTAAACAACAAAATAGTAACAAAATTAAACTATTTATAGTGAAAGCCCCGTGGATTACTCCACAGGGCTTTTCATGTTTGATGCTCTAATGAGTATATCGTCACCAATTCCGTAAATCACGTTTTTAACGGTTTGGTCTGAGACTTGATACTTGTTTGCTAACTCAGTGAAAGAGTAGCCGTTAAACCACTTATCCCGTAGCATATCGCGGTGGGTAACAAGCCTGACATACTCATCTATACAGTAGTTGATGTTTGAATTAAGGGTATCGGCTGGAATGTCATGTGTCACTTGTTGCGTACCCGTACCCTTCCATCGCCTCCGCAGTTGGGGCACTTGCGGAATCCGCTATTACCGCCCGTCTTGCGTGTCCGCTTGCGCGTCTTGCGGACTGTCATTCGTACTCTCGCCATAGAACACATCTCCTATGCCAGCTACATTAGCTGTGCCGTTTGCGGTATCAACGTCAAGGTCAACCGTTGTAGATTCTTCATCGGTGAAAGAAGACTCATAGTTAATCCATGCGGCATTAGTCCCAAAAAGTAGGAGGATTAGCACTATCACGACAATAAACCATAGTGTGCGCTCATGCTTGCGTTCTCGTTCATGTCGTGCGCGTTCACTTTCAAGGGCTACATAAGGAACAGTAAGTTTCTCGTCCATGCTACACCTCAACTATGCGCTTTCTCGTTCAAGTGCTTTTCAAAGCGGTTGATTGCTTGCGTAACATCACCGTCACAGCCTTGCTCATGCAAGCCTTTCAGACACGCTAAAATGCCGTATGTGAGAAGTTGAAGTTCCTCGTTCATGTGTCTGCGGTCTTCCTCTCTCATAGCGTCACGGCGCTTCTCGTCAGCTTCATGGCGCTTTGCAAGGTCTTCAATCGCTTTGTCCTGTTCTGCCTGATGCTTTATCATGTCATAACCGCGGTTATACTGTTTGAATATGGTAATAATTGCGGTAATGACAGCCGCAAAGGTTATAATCGTCTGCCATGTGATTGTCATATATCTCTATCCTCACAAGGTTTAAATCGTTGGGCTGATTATACCATAACCAGCCCATTAGTGCAATCAGTCAGTTTTGGAAAGCTGTTTGCCGAGCTGATGAACGCCCGTAGCGGCAAAGCCACTGACAACGCCGATTGCAATAGCGGAGAGAACGTCAGTAGCCGGGATAAGTCCAGGGGCGACATACAGGGCCACAACGCCGAGAAGCGCACCGCATACGCCGCACAGTGCGGGAATCCATTCATCTTTCATCGGGGTAAGTTTCGCTACCTCTGCCGCGAGAAAACAGATAACAGTGATAACAGGGATTGCGCTAATGTCAAGAATATCCATGATGTTCCTCCTACTTTTTAATTTTGGCTAAAAGGTTATTCCAAAAGCTGTCTGCTTTAGGTTCCTCAGCTTTTGTTTCAAGTTTAGGTGCTTTGCGCAATTCAACGCCGAACAGTTTAGCGGCTGTGTCAGGGCCTACAATGCCATCAGGGGATAGTCCAACATTAGATTGATATTGTTTTACCGCTTGCTCTGTCATAGCGCCAAAATCGCCGTCTGCGCCGTCAATACCGCAAGAGATTTTGTTTGCGATAAGCAAACGCTGAATGGTCATGACAAAGCTGTTCATGTCGCCGTGCTGAATGTATGGGAAGGTAAGCTCAAAGTAACGTGTGTTATCTTTGTTCCCGACATCAATGTCGGTCACACCGTTGGCAGGGGCATCAATGTCCTTACCTTCAACAATTGCCCAATCAGGCCGACCATACCCGGCAATCTTGCTGTCGCTCACGCTGTACACGCGCTCTGCCACCATGTCGGAACTGTTACCCTCCACAGTGATAATGCTGCCGCCGTCAACACGCACGACGATTCCGGTATGGTTGATATCGCCGGACGCATAAAAGAACACCTGATCCCCGATTTCGGGCCGCATAGACCACGCACCAGCGTCCTTGTAATACTGCGCAGACTGTCTGCACAAAGCGCTCCAAGCTCCCATAGGCTGATACGTCATGGCACAAGCGTTCTCAACCCCAAAGCACTCAACAAAACCGCTGTCAACGAACACGTCACACCACGGCTGGTTCTGCGGAGTCCAGCCGTACATGCGCTGTAAATCTGGATTTTCGGCGTACTTGTTCCAATTGTTTGCGCCCTCTGGATAACCAACTTGAGACAGCGCCCATGTGCAAAGCTTGGCTTTTGCTTCATTCACCGTCATAGCTCAGTCCTCCGTCAAAAGCCCGGACAGACTCTTTTCGTCATCGTCTTCCATAGTTTCCTCCGTGACTTAAAGTGTCCTTTAATGCTTAAAGGTCATTTTAGACTGTAACAGCGTTTATTACAGTTTTGGTATGGCTTATCGTATTATAGCTAATAACAGGCTCGTCAATATCGGTATAACTACAATAGAAATCATTTACTTCCGTGTTTATGAACGAAATCCGTGTCCTTCCATGTACAGTTGGCGCAGGTGTTGTTTCATTTCTTATCTGCATACCTTTATTGATGAAACAATTCGCAATCAGGCAGTTTATATAAACATTCCCATTCTGTGAAACACGCAGACCGATATTGGAGTCGTTTGCGATTACATCAAAGATCGTGTTTTTCATTTCGATTGAGCATCCATTGTTCGCATGGCAAGACCATGCCGAAAGTCCAGGCGCACCATAGCAAAGGAAAACGCAGTCTTCAATATCAATGATTGTGTTTTCAGAGAATCCACATCCTACTGCCTGACCACCGTCTCCACCGTTTTCATTTTGGAAGCACCGCACATTTTTATATTTTCTGTACGTGTTCGGATAATTTGCGCCGGATTCATCATGGATGGAATATCTGCAATTCTTTGAATGAATTTCTATGTTTTCGATCGTTACGTTTCCCCTAACATTGAGACAACTGAAAATCCAGTAGTTCGCTCTCGGTGTATTATCTGCGATTTTGAAGTTCAGAATGACTCTGCCTTCTCCGATAATCTCGCAATTATCAATCCAAGGTTGCGCGCCTTCTGTGTATGCGGTATCGCCATTATCGGAACTGTATTCCATGATATGTTCCATACCGCCAAGTTCGGATAATACATCATACGTTCCGGCGTTGATACGAATACGTTTCATTCCCATGTATTGTGATGCCGCCCAAAGGCAATCAACAATGCTTGCAAACCGTGTTATGTTATCATTGTTCCCGTACCCGACAAAATAATCCCGTGCAAAATTATTTCTTCCGACCGCATTATACAATGTATCAATATCTTTACTGATATTGCTGTACAGTTCCGTATAATAGGATTGTCCGTTTCGTTTGCTGAACCTTGCATATTTGGCATTGTCCGGTATTGCTATATCGTTAAATGTATAATCATGCGCCCCTTCGGTTTCGTCTCCACAGTAACCTTCAATGTAATTACCGTCTGCGTCATAACATACAACAACCGCAATATTTGTTCCGCTTACTAATGCTTTTCCACGGATAAAACGATGAATTGTATCTGGGAGAGTAATTAAGTTGGACGATGAATAATTTGAAGCATCTTTCTGTGTCCCGTCTTTCCCGTAATATACTCCCGCATTCGGGAAGGAAATTTGAGTCAGTTCATAATCTCCAAGAGCAATTTCATTGTCCTCAATATTTTTTACTTTATTTTCCAATACGGGCAACCGTTTGGAAAGATCGCAAATCTGAACATTTACCGCATTAGCACTGTATACCCTAAGATACGGAGCATCGTTTGTTGCAGTAGTAACGGCATAATCGCCCGGTGCGGTTGTGCTTGCAAGCGTCTGTATCCCTGTATCGCTACCGTATGATGCAACCGATTTGACGAGGATTGCGCTTGTACCATTGTTGTCGATTCTATACGTATGGCCGCTGACAATTTGATACTGATGCCATGATGCGCCAGAACTTGTAGCAATTGTC
>Ga0247610_10003312_pt1 | contig 17797 bp, 17 predicted proteins | sample 174DNAGHGhighgp2_FD_193483 | JGI IMG/M metagenome (GOLD analysis project Ga0247610, IMG submission 193483) | Sheep rumen microbial communities from Palmerston North, Manawatu-Wanganui, New Zealand - 1742 DNA GHGhigh gp2 | ecosystem: Host-associated > Mammals > Digestive system > Stomach > Rumen... | reverse complement strand
AGGAGAAGAGGGCTGCAAGGAATAAGAAGAGGGACGAGAACTACAACTCAGACAACATAGGGGGGGTGTATGAGGAGTATTACAATTCCAATTTCACAGATGAAAAGGAAAAGATAGTCAGTGATTTATTTCGAGATTATGCGGTACTCTATGTGATGATAATAGCGGAACAGAACTTCGACTCAGAACATTTCTATTTATTTAAGTTAAAGGAGTTATGCAAGGACATGACGTACAAGAAGCTCCAAGAGAAGACTCAGATAAAGGGGGTACGTCAGAAGGTTTTAGAGGTGAAGAGATTCATTCAAGAGAATGTTACGAAGGATGAGATACGCAAGTCTTTCTTTGAAACTTTCGGAGATATTCTTTGAAATTAATAATATTTCACATATATTTGAGAGAAGGTAATAATGTTTACAAGGAATATATTATCAAGAGGATATGTTAGCAGTAAAGTTTTTATTATTGGCATTCAGTGTCTTGTTTGGGTATACAATGGGGTATATCTTCACTGAGACCAAGTGGAGATTGAGTAGATGGGGATTATTTCGGTTTCAAGCATTTGAATGTAGGAAATGTCTATCAACTCATATATCATGGGTCACATCAACCTTTATTTCTTTACTTTTTGTTGATTGGGTCATGTTTACGATAGGTCTAATATTCTCTGGGATTCTATTCCTAGGGTTATATTTGGATGAAAGGAATAAGACTATTAAAATATGATATTATGAATTGGAGTAAAGAAGATATTGAGTTGGTTGAGAAGTTTATTGAGATAAAGAACAAGGGTTTCTATTGTGACTCCAAGCAGTTGACCGAGGTTTACAATAGGGTTTTGGACAAGAGGGTGTCACCAACGAATTGCGGAAGTTGCATCCGCCAGAGGGTTAATGAATTGGAGGGTGCCTTAAATCACTTTAAGAGGCTCTCAGAGGCTTCGAATGTTGTTGAGGTGGACAATATACCTCAAGAGGAAAATAAGGCTCTTAGGAGGTCAGGAAAGGGCAAACATTAATGGGTCAGAAGTTATCAAGAGACCATATATATTCCAACAGCAAGGGCAAGGGCAATTATAGGTTGGATGAAGACCATTTATTGCCATCGAAGTTGCAGAGGTACAAGAGGGGTCACACTTTTGCGGAGAGGGCTAGGAGCACATTATTCAACAAGGTTGACGATGTATTGGATGAGGTTTACTGTGACATATGCAATGGTGTTGCTAGGGCTGACATCATTCAGAAGTTGATGAAGACTCAGTATGCTAGTCAGAGTGGTCAGCAGAAGAACATGACGTATAGGACGGCGAATGAGTATTGGAACTGTGCATTGGACAGGATGCATTACAACACAGACATTGAGCATGCTGAGTTGAAGGATATATTTTACAACCGTTATGAGAGTTTATTGGAGGCTGCTGTGAAGAAGGGTGACATATTCAATGCGAAGGGTGTATTGGATTCGATGGCGAAGATATTCTTGGGTATGGACAAACAGCAGAACAACATTCAGATAAACAACAACAAGGATGGTATTACCATTCATTTTGGTTTCGCCAAGGATGAAGATGCTGATGAAGATGAAGATATTGAAGATGTGGAGGCTGAGGAGGTAGATGGAGATTAACTTTGACATTAAATTGACCAAGAAGCAGAAGGAGGCATATGATATAATTCATGATAATGATTGCCGTTTTCTCATTGCTCGTTGGTCTCGTCAATGTGGCAAGACCATATTTGCTGAGATAATGATGATTGAGTATCTTTGCAAGCCCAATACATTCAATGCTTATATAAGTCCTACGTTTTCGCAAGGCAAGAAGGTATTTGCTGAGTTGAATACGTTATTGGATGGCAGTGGTATAATTAAGAAGAGCAATGCTGCCGACTTGAGGATTGACACCATATATGGTTCGACATTGAAGTTTTTCTCAATGGAGAGTCCAACCGCGATAAGGGGTAACACAATCAGTGGGATATTGGTATTAGATGAGGCTGCATTCTTTCCGATTAAGTTATCTGATGGTCAAGACCCTTATTACAACGTAATATTCCCGATTATAAAGGCTAGGAAGCCGAAGGTATTGGTTATTTCAACACCTTGTGGTAGGCAAGGCATGTATTATGACTTATATTTGAAGGCTTTCAACAAGGAGAAGGGTTATAGGGAGTTGTCCGCTACGATTTATGATGATGACTTGATAACCAAGGAGGAGATTGAGGATTTGAAGAGGGGTTATCCCCCATTGGCTTTCAAGCAAGAGTTCGAGGTTGAGTTCTTGGACAATGCCTTGACGGTATTTCCGAATTTTGAGACTTGTTTTGACGGCCATTTTGAGAGGGGGAGGTGTTGGATTGGTATTGACCCATCATCAGTTGGTGAGGACAATACGATTGTGTCGATTATCAACAAGGATGCCAATGTAAAGCAGATAAATGTTGACGGGACTTTAGACCAAAAGTATGAAAGGATAGCTAGGATTATCAATGAGTACAATCCGATTGCGACATATATTGAGAATAACTCAATTGGTGAGGTGATGGCGAATGAGATAAGGAAGAAGTTGCATCGGAAGAGCAATTTTTACACATTTGCAACGACAAACGAGAGCAAGAAGCAGTATATATCTCTCCTAGCGGTCGCCATTGCCAACAACGAGATACACTTTGAGAAGGACAATAGGCTTTTGTACTCTGAATTGGGTACATTTTCATTCAGATTGACCAAGGGAGGCAACATAACTTATGCTGCAAGGGACGGATACCATGACGATACCGTCACAAGCCTAGGAATTTGCCTCCAATGTAGGGAAGATTTTCAGTATAAGCCCATAAACAAGGGCAATTTCATAAGGACGTTCAAAAAATTTTACTATTAACATGGGAGATAACAAAGATATAATAACGCTTGGCGAGTGGAATGTGCCATCGAAGTGGGATGAAGTCACTCTTAAAATGTACAGTGAAATCGAGAGATTTTACGAAGATAAAGACAAACAGTTTGACATAAGGGATGTGCTCCATATTCTTACAAATCACAGCAAGGATGAGATTAACATGCTTCCAATGGACTTTTTGGAGAGGATAATGGGCAATTTGGCATTCTTGCAAGAGAGTCCGAAGGATGAGGAGCCGAGGAATTGGATTGAGATTGACGGAGAGAGGTACACTGTGCACACTGAGCAGCAGTTAAAGACTGGAGAATATATCTCTGCTGACACCCTTTTGAAGGGTGACCCTCACAACTATGCTGCCTTGTTGGCGATATTGTGCAGGAAGGACGGTGAATTATATGACTCAAGGTTTGAAAATGAGGTATTGGAGGAAAGGGTTAGGTTATTTGAGAAGCAGCCGATAACCAAGGTAATGCCCATCATTGGTTTTTTTTTGCAACTTTACATGATATACATGAGTCCTATCCTATTGTCTTCAAAGGTAAGGGAGGCAATAGACCTCACTCGCAAGGATATAGAGACTTCTGCGGAAAATGGGGAAACGTCAAAACGCTCTATGAAATCTGCGATGAAAAAATTGAGAAAGTTGGAGAAGTCTATCAACTCTATCTAGCGGATTATCTCCAATATTTGAGTTATTTGATTGATAAGAGCGAAGCTGAGAGACAAGAGGATGAGTTTCAAGAGAACTTGAGGAAAGCAAAGAAGGGTAGATGATTGGTCTATCCTTTTTTTAGTTTCCTCTCAATGTTCTTAATAAGTTCCATGTCTTCGGCATGGTCTTCCCATTTATCACCATTTTGAATCATGTCCATGTGATTTTCCATGTCAATGCTTAAGAATGCAAGCAAGTAGTCTCTTTCGTCTTTTGTTAATGAAATTGTCATAATATTTCCACTTTTTTATGTTTTTAAATCGTTTCATAGCAAAGATATATAAAATAATTGGGAATTCCAAATGAGAGTTGGAGAAAGTGAGCAATTTAACAATTCTTAACGGCTCATGGTTTTCATGTTTACACTAAACGATATAACGATGTTAAAGGACGTAATTGACATATTGAAGGATGTATCTCTTAGGCATAAGGGTGTGTACACCTTCAGATACCAAGGTGACGATTTGAACAATGCTCAGAACAATCACAAGATGTTCCAAGTTTATGTGGATGACATATCGTTGCATGAGTTGAACATAACGACTAATATTTTCAATGCAAGGTTTGAGATATACATCATTGGTTTTGTTCATGAAGACAAGACAGTTTTGGACATTCAGAATGATGCCTATGCGATTGCTTGCGACATAATGGCTTACATTGACACCAAGGAGGAGTTCTATGGTGTATTATCAGTTTATGACTACAGCATTCTAACGTTGTCTAGGTATACGGATGACTCTTCTGCTGGAGTTAAGCTCTCCTTGACCTTGCAGATGCCGAATCCAGTGAATCTATGCGAGTTGGATGACAACTTTGATGATGAGCCTCACAAGGAAGAGGAGGACTTCATAATTGACATTAACGAGGATGAGGTTGGTGATGTTGACATTAATCCAATTCATCTTCCGATTAACCGCGAATGCTAATGGAGGTCGGAAAGATTGTAATGGAGTTCAGCAAGGAAGTGATGTCGCTTGTGAGGATGGTGATGGAGAGCAATGTTGGCATCAACGACAAGGTGGGGAGGAACACCCTTGTTGGCTCCAACATATATAAGACATTGTCGGTTAAGGCAACCCATGATGGTGATTTGGTGTTTGACATCATCTTGAACGACTATATAACCTTCATTGAGAGTGGGAGAAGGAAGGGAGCCAAGTTCCCTCCTATAGAGCCTATTGTGAGGTGGGCTAGGTCTAGGGGTATTCCGACTGACAATTCGACCATATACTTGATAAGGAGAGCAATATCAAGGGACGGAATTAGACCTCGCCCGTTCATGCAATATGTGTTTGAGGACATTGAGAGGGATTGGAACGATAATTTGGCTGATGACCTATTTAACATAATAATAAAGGATGTGGATAAATTTTTTACATAATGGTAGAAGTAACATATAACAATCTGAGTGGTTCGCCATCGAACTTAATTACATTCACAGACATACCTAACATATTAAAGGTTACTGATTCGAGCGGTGGGACTTATGCATCATTCTATTTTGCGATTAAGAATAACCTTTATGGTGTGACGAGTGGTGATACGCAGTGGTACATCACATTTCTCGGTGAGACCATAACGAATGTGCTTGACCCAAGCGATGCTGTGAACAGGAGCTTTTACGTTGCAAGGCAGAACATATCGACAGCGGCTTCAATTGCAAAGGCATTCCGCAACTGCCCTACGATTATCGCAAACTTCAACGTTGACACTACCATGCTCAACGGCTATGACGCTGTCCTTCTAACTGCCAAGTCCGTTGGTGAGATATGGTCGAACATGCAAGACTACGTCAAGACGAACATCCCTTCAGAGAACATTGAAATGGGCGGTGAGGATGGTATTGCATATTCTTATCTCAATGGTGCGGTGATTGACGTTGACGTATACAGCAAGGGGAGTTATGTCACCACACTGACGAAGAATTGGTATAACGGTGAGGCTGCGTTCAACATGTCGCCAGTTCTCACAACTATCTCTGAAGTTGGCGGTGTTGTAGATTACATATATAAGATTTCCTTTACCAAGGATGGCGATTATTCAGTGATTGGTACCATTTACAATAACTACAGCAGTGTGGGTTACATGTGCAACCAAGGTCACAAATACTTGACCAACACTACCATGAACATTGCACAGAACTTCTCAAGGGGAAAGTCTAGGGAGTTTGAGAACAATACGCTATTGTATGTATACCATCCATCCATCCGAATTTCATTCTATGACGGGAACTTGAACACAATGCCGATAACCGTTGAATATCTTGATTCAGCATATAATTTAATAACTGCAACGACTAGTCAATGGGAGAACACAGATTCCAACAAGAAACTGTGGGATTTGGACATAGACTTGGCAGAGAATGCGGAATTGGCTCAAGCTTTCAACGCTGCATTTTACATAGACATAACGCTAGGTACAAGCAAGGTGAGATATAATGTCATCAAGCCTCTCAAGGCTACGGAGTACCATCAGAGGGTATTATGGAGGAATTCATATGGCGGCATCAGTTTCTTCGACTTCACTGGCTCTCGGAGTGAGACGAGGGATGTTGACATAAGCACTTATCAGAAGAACATCTTCGGGTATTATGACAGCCCATTGAACGAGTTGGAGAAGGTATATGACAATGAGGTTAAGTATAATGTCACCTTGAAGAGCCATTTGTTCGAGCATGACGGTAAATACATATTCAATGACTTAATACAGAGTACTCAAGTTTGGACTGAGATTAACGGTGAGAACTATGCCATCATCATTGACTCTGTCAATGTGGAAGAGAGTGACAATAATAATATATACACAGCCACTGTTAAGTACCATTACAGTCAAGAACCTAGCTTAATATAAGACAAAAATGTCCCCCTTAATAAAAGGAATAATATTGAATAAAAGGAATAATATTGAATAAAAGGAATAATATTGAATAATAGTGAATAAGCATGGTTTATAAAGAGCATTTAATCGAACTTTGGGTAAATGGCAAAAAAGTGGAGCTTGAGAGTCAGAAGAGTTTGAATCTTAGGTTTCAGAATGTATTGTTTAATCCAGAGAAGATTACATCTTCGCAAGCTGAGTATTCATTTGAGTTTGAAATCCCATCAACTCCAAACAATGACAAGATATTCGACTATGCCAATAACCTTGGGAAGTTAAACAAGTTCCATAGGCGCTGGACTGCTGAAGTATATGCGGATGGTACCATCATATTTGAAGGTTCTCTTACCCTCAACTCATATAAGAATAAGACGTATAGGGTAAACCTCGTATCGATTAAGAACTATGGTCTAGATGACATATTCGGCGATGATGTGATGTATGACATAAGCGGTACTAGGGACTCCGAGAACTGGTACATTGACTTCAATGGTGTTTCGACTATTAATGCCTACAATGCAAACGGAAGCAAAGAGGTCATGTTCCCTCTTGTAAGCTATGGTGTATTTCAGAAGGCTAAGGACGAAGAAAACAGTGATAGTGTGATGAACTCTTATACCTCCAAGTTTGACATTGACAAATATAACAGATGGTGGGTTGAAAGCTTCTATCCAGCACTTAGTCTAGTGGAGACGATGAGAAAGTGCTTTGAGTACAAAGGCTATAGTGTCGGCGGTGACTTCTTCAATGACGAGTACTTGAAGGATGTGTACATGAGTGTGAATTTGGCTGATGGACAAGCCCCAGAGTATAATTTGGCTAATCCTAGGTTTGGTATGCTTAATTTAAGGATTGAGTGGCAGAACCCCATGGATGTTCCCCCAAGCGGATTTTTGGACAGTGGTACCACATATGGCACTGTGCAATCCCTTAATTACCCCTACTTGAAGAGCGGCAATGATTATGCTGATTTGTCTAGTGGCGAGGCAATTACGATAAGTCCAGACTTCAATTTATCAAATATAAGGGTATATGACATGATGTCTAGCGATGATGGTGGCAGTGTTACCGTACAAGCTGGCCCTTTGCTTGAGCCTTGTTCGTACATGTATGAGCCGAATGAGCATTTGATTGTAATTCCTAGTGATGGGTGGTACAAGATTGAAATGATAGTCAACACATTCCTAGACACAACAACGCCGATAACGGCAAGTCAATGGGTGCATAGTTGGGACTCTCATACTAGTTCCATGTCGCATAGCGTAGAGGAAAAGGACATAACGTTTAATCCTGATTATAGGATTACTACACCGCTTGAGATTCAGCTTGTGAGGAACTATGATGAGGATATTGAGCTTATAAAGGGCAAGAACAACTTCAGATGTCATGACGGATACCCAGACAATGAAACGGAAATGAATCATGGCTTGTATACCAACTATTCCAATTGGGTTACTTGTTTTCCTCATGAGAAGTTGGGAACATTCCAAGTAAATCCGACAGATGGCTCTAGGTTTGACAATCGCACCATCCATGACAAGTACACATATGTGTATGGTGATGGCGAGCTTATGGCATATGACTCATTTGTGAATCCTAATTTTATTTGTGGATTGACAACAATGGGCAACAAGGAGGGCGGAGGCTGTTGTGCTGTCATCAAGAACGGGTATTCTTGGAACAAGGAGCATAGTGACGTTCATGAGGCTATGTACACTCAAGACGGATACTATGAATCCCTATATAACATCGTTTGGAACAAAAGCAGCCATAACAAGAACACATATCTCAATTCCCCAACACCTTATTATACTCAAGGTGAAGGCTATTCAAACGGAAGGATAACTTGTATGGTGCACCTCAACAAGAACGATGTCTTGCAGCTTTTTGGCATCCATAGGGACTACACCACAACTGGAGGTACTTCCGTCAGCTATCAAACATCAGCATCCGTTTCTTTGAGGATTCAAGCAGCTAGCCCAAACCAATATACAGACCTCCTTCAGAGGAACTACGGATATGATTCTCCGTCTGAGTTTGACTATAAGTTAAGGCTTTCAAACTTTTTGAACAAGGAGAAGAGGGTGAGCGAATGGGTTGAGAACGTTGCAGATGCCTTTAACTTGGATATTATACAAAATGGCGGCAATATAACCATCAATACCAAGAAGAAGTATGATAGGAAGCAGAACTATGCTGTTGACATTGATAATAGGGTTAACTCAGATGAGGCAGAAGCGTCAATGATTAACTACCCAAAGTCCATGGCTGTCAAGTACAAGATTGACACCGATGAATGGGGTGCCGAGAATTCGGTATTGGAGCAAGAGGATGGGAATGCGAAGATGAACGAGTCTGATTGGAAGAAGTACATAGACAGCGGTTTTACGGTTATTAACTTGAATGATGACTCTTATGTAACGGCAACCTCAGACAAGAACCTTCAATTCTCATATACTTGGTACGATAACTTCACTTGGCATGAGGTCGATTCTAGCGGCGTAGAGATACCAGATTCGGAAATGACGTTGAGAATACCAGTTATAAGTAAGTATACATACATGATTGACGGATATGACTATGAGGAATCGATGAAGCATGACGGATATGGCTTGGCACAGAGGTTCTTTTTCAAGCCATCCCCAAAAGAGAGCTACGTTTGGACTCAGACGTACCCGAAGGAGAAGGTTTACATATATACTCCGTCAAATGTGAGCGAAGATGGGTACTTGAATCTCAGTTACAAGGTGAACGAGAACAGCATTTTGAAGAAATACTTCAATATAAGTGCATATCTATCCTCAAACTACGTTGAAGTGGATGTATATTTGACGCCAGAGGAGTATAAGAGCATAAAGAACGGTTGTATGGTGCATTTCGACAGTGATTTGTACTACCCAGTTGAAGTTGAAGGGTATGACCCTAGCGGATATAATCCAACTACCCTCAAATTAATGAAAAAGGTGGTCTAATGACCACCTCTTTTTTTCATGTTTAGATAAATATTTTATAAAATGGACGGAAAAAAAGTCTATCAAATACAGATTAACGGCATACAAGAGTCTGTTAATGCCGTTGAAAGTTTAAACAAGCAGTTAGATGACCTTGAGAAGAGGATAAAGGAGCTTGGTGCCAAGAATATCAAGATTGATGGTGGCGGCTCTTCCATCAAGGAACAAGTTGCTAGTCAGAAGGAGTTGAACCAACTTAAGAAGGAAGAAGCTGCACAGCAGCGTTTGATTGCTGGTGAGTATGCTAATACCATGAAGGGTATGAAGCAGAACCTTGCAGACCTCAAGACTGTCATGAATGTGACTGATTTGGGTGACAGTGACAGTATCAAGAATATGACCAAGGATGCCAATGAGCTTAACAGCAAACTACTTGAAATTGAGAAGAGTTATGGTCAGTTTCACCGTAACGTTGGTAACTATAGGGATGCAGCGAACGGATTCAAGGGTTTGGCGATACAAGTTGGCGATGCAACAAAGGAGTTCGACAATGCAAAGCAAGCATTGAAGGAGCTTAAAAAGGAGAGGGACACATTATCAGTCAAGAAAGATTTGGGACTTATCTCTGAGGAAGAGGCAGAACGTCTAAGAGAATTGATTCCAACTGTTGCCCAACTTCAATCTTCAATACAAGATGCTGGCAAACCAATGGATGCCCTTATGGACTCAATGCAGTCATTTGTGGCTATAATGCAGTCAGCGAAGGGTATTTCTGCATTTTTTGGCTTAGATGACACAGCTGTGGAGGAAAGCATCAAGAAGCTCGTAGCTTTGCAGAACGCAATGCAAGGCTTGCAAACGATACAAAAGCAATTGCAGACGCAAGAAGGCATTGGCAAGTGGCTTTCACAAGGTAATGCCGCAATTGATGCATTTACCAAAAAATTATTCGGCCTTGATAAGACTGCAAAGGTTACAAATGCAACCATTGCGTCAACTGGAACTGCTGGTAAATCTGCTGCTGTTGGACTTGGTACTGCATCCGTTGCCGCTAATACTGCCACAAAGTCATTCTCTTTGGCATCGGCAGCAGCAACTGCGCTTAGAGTTGTGTTGTCTGCTTTAGGTATAGGCTTGATAATAGGGGCAATCTCTATGATTGTGCAAGGCATCAGCCATCTTATTGACAAGCAGAAGGAAGCAAAGAAATTCCAAGAAGACTTGAACAATGCGGTAAGTGATGGTGAGAAGGAATATGCTAAGGCTAATGTTAATATAACACAGTTAAAGAATAAGTTGGATAGCTTCAACGGAAGCAAGAAGCAAGAGAAGAAACTAGTTGAGGAACTTAACAGCAAGTACGGCACTTCTATTGGTCAATACAAGTCCTTGCAAGACTGGAAGGACGCTTTGATAAAAAAGGGAGAATCCTATGCAGGGGTATTGAAGTTGGAAGCAGAGAACCAAGCCCTCCTTAACATGTATACTGAGAACTATGTTAAGTTGATGCATGCAAGGGATTTGGCTGCTAAAGGCCCTGATTTTTGGGATGAAGCAGCAGAATGGTTACCTTGGAATTGGGGAGGAAAAGGTGCACAAGAAAAGCTTAATGAGAGTGTCAACGAGATAGAATCTGCTGGACAGACAATTCTAGACAAGATTGAGGAAAACAATAAGGAGATAGAGAGAATCAACAAGGAAAACGAATTGTTTGATTATGCGCCTCAAGTTGAGAAGAATTCCACAAAGACAAAGAATGCAATAGATGAGGCTCAAAGGAGTATAAACCAGCTTCAGTTGAGATTGATGCAAGATGGTCTAGATAAGAAGCTCAGACAATTGGATGAGGAAGAGAGACAGACAATCAATAAACTTCAGCAGAATGGAAGAAAGAGTGCCGAGGAGATTCAGAAGATTCAGAGGTTGTATGGCGAACTTCGCACAAAGGAAATGGAAGGGTTCTTGAAGTCTCTTGAAGGACAAATCAAACAATCGGCAGACAATATCAAGAATATAGAGTTTGATATTAATCTAAAGACGATTCAGAACACCATTAATTCTCTGAAAAACGAAGGAGAAAAGTTATCTACACTAGAATACACTCAATCTGCATTTATGCCATTAACTTCAAGCAGTGACTTGAAAAATCTGAAGGGTACCGAAGACTGGCTCCAAAGCACATTCAGAAGTAGATACGAGAATACAAAAGATATAAATGGTGAAATTATAAAGAGTTTGACCAATTTTTACAAGGACGAGAATGATTTAACAAAAGAGTACATAGGAGAGCAAGAAAAGCTACAGAAGGATGCTGAGAAGAAGAGATATTCAGCTCAAAAGTCAAGTCTAGATGCTACCAAAAAACTCATTGAAGACGGTTTGATGGCCATTGAGAATCAATATAAGGTTCATGGCTTGGAAGGTGTTGAAATCCTAAAGGACAGCAACAAGGAAGAGGAAAGGGAAGCATATAGTCATTATCATGAACTGCTCAAAAGACAGAAAAAGTATAAAGCTCTGTCGAAGACTGCCAAAAAGCAGCATAAGCAAGAGATGGAACAGATTTCCATTGAAAGCAATAATGCCATCGAGAAAAATGAAATTGACGCTAAGAAGGAAATATCTTCAATCCAAGAGAGGTATTATGACATACAGATTTCCAATTTTAGGGACTTCCAGTCAAAATTGAACGATGAGATAAGCAGAAATCCTGTAACAAACAATTTGGGTATTGTTGATATATCCCAAACAAGGAAGAACTATAAAGAAATTATAAATGCAGCTAAAGAAAGCTTTGAAATAATAGAAGATTTCAAGGATAGAATTGACAATGACTTAAAGGATGGACTTCTCACTGATGAAGCAGTTAGTGCGACTCGAAAACAGATTGAAGACATTGAGAATGAAATCAAGAAAGGCATGGCTGCTACTGAAGAGGCTTCAAAGAATCTTATTTCAGACTTCATACAATCAGCACAAGTTTATCTTCAAGCTGCAATGGACTCATTCCAGACAATTATGGGTGCCGTATGGGATGCTCAAGATATTGCATTTGAAAAGCAGCAAGAAGCGCTTGACAAGGAAAATGAAATGCTTGATAAGGCTCTTGACAAGCAACAAGAGATTATAGAACAGCACAAGTCGGCGATAGAGAGCATTGAGGATGAGCTTGCGACATCAAGGGGCGATAGGAGACAGCATCTAATTGACCAGCTTAATGCGGAGATTGAGGCTCAGAGAAGGGCACAGAAGGAGGAAGAGAGGATTAAGAAGCAAAAAGAGGCTGCTGAAAGAAAGCAAGATGCTCTTGAGAAGAAGAGAAAGAAGGCTCAGTACCAAAGAGACCTATTGCAAGGAATAGTTAATGGCGCAATGGCCGTAACTTATGCAGCAATGAATACATGGCCGATTCCAGCCATTCCTCTGATGGCTCTTGCAGCTTCCACAACAGCAGCACAAATTGCAATTATGGCAGCTAACAAGCCATATGCTAAGGGTGGACAGCTTGACGGTGGTGTGGCACAAGGAAAAAGGCACTCAGAGGGTGGTATACCAGTCCTTGGTGGCAGAGCTTCAATTGAAGGTGGCGAATTCATCACCAACAGACGCACAACTTCAGAGAATGTTGACTTGCTTGAATACATAAACGCGAAGCATAGAAAATTGAGCATTGATGACTTCATAAATTTCTACGGAAACGGAACTGTGAAGAAAAACATCAATTCAATGTCACCTAGAGCGAAGTTTGCAGATGGCGGTGTGATTCCTACATTGGACAACACATATTCATTTGACGATAGACTCTTGTCAGCATTCGAGGACTATTCAAATCGCCCAATATATGTGTCAGTTGTGGACATCAACAACAGACAAGCAGCGGTTAAAAATGTTCAAGTATTAGCTGGAATATCTGATTAATTCATGTTTAATGTGATAGAATTCTTTCATGATTTTTTGTAGAGGAATGGCTTGTGAAAGTCGTTCCTCTTTTTTATGGTTTCATGTTTAAGCAAAAGAAAATATCGATGAAAAACGACAGATTCCATACCCTAACCAAGAAGGAAAAAATGACCATTCAGCTGTGGCTAGGCGTATTAATGGCTTTGGTTGGCGTTGCTCTTCTTTGGACTGGGCTATTCATTCCTCCAATTGGAGAAATACACCCTTCAGTCCTAACTGCTTTAGGCGAAGTCTTCACATTCAGCGGTGCCCTCATCGGTCTTGACTACAGCTATAAGGTTAAGACGTTCAAGTATATGAAGGAGGATGAAGATGAAGAAGATTAGTCTATTTATCTTGCTTTTATTACTGTATTTTTTAATTCTATTTCTTAACTATAAGGCTTTTAATGCGAGTACTAGTGAAGGGGTTGATACGGTTTATACAACCGTAACAGACACCGTATTCCATAAAGATACGGTAAGATTGATTAATTTGGTTCCGAAATATGTAGTTCAAACAAAGAGAGATACGGTTTATACAAAAGATGGCAATGAAGTGCACTTACTCGAAGAAAACAAACTGTATCAAGATACAATTATTTCCGATAAGGACACAGCAGAATTGCAGATATTTACAAGTGGAATTAACACCAAGATAAATGCTGTTAATCTAAACTTGAAGAAGTCAGAAGTCATAAAGACGAATACCATTGAAGTTACCAAGTTCATAAAAGAGCCGAAAAAGTTCAAGGACAGATTCCATTTCAGCCCTCAAGTTGGTGTCGGATATGGGCTAGTGAATAAGAAACCAGACTTATATGTTGGTTTTGGTGTCAGTTTTGAAATTTAAGATGAGAAGGATTGACGAGATAATCATACACTGTTCAGCCACAAGGGAAGGTGCTGAGTTTCATGCCTCTGACATTGACAAATGGCACAAGGCAAAAGGATGGAACGGCATCGGCTATCACTATGTAATAGCCTTGGATGGGAGAGTTGAAGAGGGAAGAAGCTTAGAGAAGGTTGGGGCGCATTGTGCTGGTCATAACGCTCATTCTATCGGAATCTGCTACATAGGTGGAGTGGATAAAGACGGAAAACCGAAGGACACTAGGACTAACAAGCAGAAAGCTGCATTATGGGCATTGCTGAGGGAATTGGTGGTTAGGTTTCCCAATGTCAAAATCCATGGTCACAACTATTATGCAGCAAAAGCTTGCCCATCCTTTGACGCTGATAAGGAATATGGGATTATATAGGTATTTGCGCCGTTTAAGAGGGGAATTTCGCATTAAAGGACTGCGCATTGGGGGGTAATTTGGCGATATTACCCCCTTCATTCATGTTTAGGTAAACAATATTGTCATATGGCTAAGAAAATAAAGAAATATAAGGTAGGTTTGGACTCAGAGACCTATGCAATCAGTTTGGTTGAAGCACCAGCGATTGAGAGTGATTTCGTTGCACTTGCAAAGGACGAAGAGGAAAAGATGCAAGTCTTGCTTGAGAGCAATGAGAAGCACATGATATATGGTGCTGCATTGATTCCCGACAAAGACATATACAGAAACAACGGTGAGCAAGAGTTTTACATCAATTTCACCAAGGAAAGCATTGAGAAGATGTCCCAAGACTTCATGAAGGAGTACAGACAGTATGAGATTAAGACAGACCATGAGGATGCGGCAAACGAGGTTTGCGTTGTTGAGTCTTGGTTGGTATGTGATGCATACAAGGACAAGTCAAATGCATTGGGTATCAATGTTCCAGAGGGGACTTGGATGGTGGGTCTCAAGGTAAACAACATTGAAACATGGGAGAGAGTTAAGAGCGGTGAGCTTAAGGGCTTCTCAGTTGAGAGCATGATTTCTCTCGAAGAGTTTGGTAAACAAAATGATAATAATATGATAGAGACAGATGAAATGTTCTTCGATAAGATTAAGAACGTATTTAAGGAAGTGCTTGCTTCATTGAGCATGATTAAAAAAGACGAAGAGATTGAACCAATTACTAATGAAGTTGAATTGGAAGCAGAGCCACAAGCAGAACCACAGCCGCAAGCTGAAGCAGAACCAACGGTTGAGGAACCAAAGGTTGAAGAGCCAACAGTTGAGGAGCCAAAGGTTGAAGAGCCGAAGCCACAAGAGGAAGAGCCGAAGGACACTCATCTTGAGGACTTGATTAACAGCCTAAAGGAGGAGGTTGAGGCATTGAAGAAGATGAACAGCGGTTTGAATAGTAAGGTAAAGGAACTGTCCAAGCAGCCATCGGCAGCACCAATCAACACTAATGCAAAACCTTCCAACGGTAATACATATTCAGCTTGGAGGGAACAAATGAGAAGCATGCTTGGCTAACTTTTAACCATTCATGTTTAAACAAAAAGAAAAACACATAAGAAAATAATAAAAGTCTAAAACTATAATTAATTATGGCTAATTTCATAGATTTAAGTGGTCTTACATACTGTGGCAAAGAAGCCCAAGAGATTTTCTCCAAGGATATTTATGACATTGACTTGAGACAGTATGGAATTACCTTCATGGATGGAGTAAAGGGTAAAATGAAGATTTACACTGGCGAGATTGGTGATGCATGGCAGTTGTATACTTGCCCATTCACTCCTCAAGGTAGTGCTTCATTGGCAGAGGCTTACATTGAGCCAGCTGCTATAAAAGTGAACCAAGAAAACTGCTACGACACCTTCTGGAACACATTCCTAGTAGCTCAGACTGAGATTTCCCTTAGAGGTGGAATTCCTCAGAGCTTCGGTGAGTGGTATTTTGGTAAACTCCGTCAGAAGATGTCCAAGGAATACCAAGAGATTTTCTGGCAAGGTGACACTGCTAGCACTGCTACTACTAAGGTTTATCTGAAGGCTGTTGACGGTGTTGAGAAGAAGCTTGGTGGTTTGACGAGCGCAAATACCATGACTCTTTCTGCCTTCACTGTAGGTAACATTCTTGAGCAAGTCGAGGCTGCAATTGAGAAGGCACTTGCCGTTGCAGATGCAGCAGAGGTTTCGGCTGAGGATTACAAGGTTTTCATGAACCATGCAGACGTAAGGGTTCTTGAGGTTGCTCTTGGTAAACTGTGTTGCGGAAACAGTATGAATGACAGATTTAGCAACTATGCTAGAGAGAATGGCAGAATATACATAATGGGCTTTGAGATTCTTCCGACCATGCAGTCCAAGAATACTATCATAGTTGGTCCAGCAAAGAACTTGGTTCTCGGTTATGATACATTTGACTCTCACATTGAGTATAAGCTCATTGACATGCGCGACACCACTGGCGATAACATGTTCCGCGTTCTAGCAATCAGCAACATTGCCGTTGGTATCATAATGCCAGAGTTGTTTGTATTCGGTAAGACTGCCTAATCGAGACTCATTTGTCTTACATATATAAAAGATGTTGGAAGGTAGGTAATACGGCTTACCTTCCAATTGAAGGAGAAAATAATTAAAGAAAACAATACATAATATTATGGCAACTTGTTCATTGAATAAAAATTTGCTTCGTACCAATACTTGCGGATATTCTCTTCCAGAAGTAAAGGATATATATTTAGCAAACTACACTGATGTATCTTCAGCTACTCCATCTTATAGTTGCGAAAGTGGTGTTACACTACCAGATATTGGCTTGGTTAGTGGTGCTACTTTCTACCACATTGAACCAGCTAAGAATTCAGTAACCTTTACTGACGAGCTTGTGGTTGAAGACAACGGTAACAAGTATCGTACACATACTATCACCTTCAACCTTACTGGTAAGTATGACAAGGATATGGTGTGCCCTGTTGATGCTCTTGCTCTTGGTAGATTCTTCGTTGTAGTTGCAACTGCTGATGGTGAGTATCTTACACTTGGCCGTACAAGTGGTCTTGAAGCTTCTGCACAGTCCGTAGCTGGTGGTGGTGATACCAATGGTGTTACCGTAACCCTTTCGGCTAATGTAACTGAGGCTGCTGTTCCACTTGGCGAAGCAGCTATCAAAAAGGTTAAGGGAACTGAATAATAACGTTAATTCGTTAAAAAACATAAAAATCTCACATAACCAAATAATTATGTGAGATTTTTTTCGTATCTTTGCATATACAAGAGAAAAGGATGAAGGTTAACCTTCATCCTTTTTTGTTTTCTCTCTTTTTTGCTTAGGTTTTTCCTCTTGTTCATTCCACCTTGGGTCATCTGGGTCTTTACCTAAGTTGTAATATGTTTCAAATCCCTTTCTGTCCCAATTTTGGGCAAGGAAAACATATCCGTCTTTTTTAACTATTTTATCCATAATAAATCTATTTTCAGTAAACATGAATCCATCCAAATTTTTCATGTTTATCTAAATATTACTTTATGGAATATAATTGCAAATATTATAAGCAAAAGAAGCAAGTTTCATATGACAGCGGT